>JGI24696J40584_12961099_pt1 | contig 10686 bp, 6 predicted proteins | sample TergutCo191P4_FD_40584 | JGI IMG/M metagenome (IMG submission 40584)
TCTATTAAAAACTTCACCAAAAGTCAATATAGTACCTAACCCCAACAACGGCTCTTTTAACATAGAAACCAATTTTCCGTTAAGCGATATTGCCAATCTAAAAATTACCAACCTTATGGGCGCAACTGTTTACGAAACGCAAAACGTTGTTTCTAACACAGTTCAACTGCCCCGCCCCACCGCAGGAACCTTCTTTGTGGTAATGATTCTCAAAGATGGTGCTGTGCTTACGCAGAAAATGGTGGTGCGGTAGAATTACGAATTACGAATTACGAATTACGAATTAAGAATTAAGAATTAAGAATTACGAATTAGGAATTAAGAATCAAAAATTATACCTCGGTTTTTTCTTTCCAAACGAATAGGCAATATAACCGTAAAAATATACGGGTTTTGTTTTGTTGAACGCCATTTGTTTAATGAAGGGAAACACCATATCCATAGATACGCCCACCTCAAGCACTTGCATTTTTAAGGGGTTGTTGCTGAAATCAAAATTAAGTCCGGTTTTGCCGTAAAACCCAGGGCGTACGGCAATCTTTTGAAATCTATCGAAAAACTGCGCTGCACCGTAAATGTTTGCAACATTATGTTCCGGATTTTCAGGATCGTACCGTTCTGTTTCAGTATAGAAAGTATAATGAACGCTATCTATTAGAACTCTTTTTTGAATCTCTAAATAAGTGGGCAAGCCAAAACAAATGGATACGCCTGCAGAGAAAAAATAACGGATTTGCACCCCGCCGTAATAGGGTTTATGAGTAATAATTCTTTGATACCCATACCCCCCGCGAAGGAAAAAAAGATCGTACAATTTTCCGTAACAAAAGGACCTGCCATCAGGTATTGTTTTACTTAAAACTGCTTTGTGGTGAATGCAATACGAAAACTCAACTTCCCAAAAGTGTTTATCTTTGTAGTTGGGCGTCTTCCCTTGCTGAAAGCCCAAACTGAAACCCGAACTGTTCAACGCTAAAAAGATATTCCACTCTTTGATGGTGATCGTTTCCATTTGCATCTCATCAACCTCAATTTCTTGTGCGAAAAGAAAAAAACAAATTGCGTTAAGTCCCAAGAAAAGAAGCAATTTCTGCATAAATGTTGTGGATGAGGTATTTTTTAAGATGGCAAAAATAGTTTTTTCTATAAAACTACTATTTTCGCACCCTTTATTTCTTGCAAAGAAAATAACATGCCCCTCGAAAATATTACAACTTTTTTCAGCAATCTGTTATCATTCAACGATAAATTTCCGTTGCTTTTTACGCAGTTTTATTTTTGGGCGTTTTTTGCGTTGGTTTTTGCAGGATTAACATTGTTGAAAAACAAAATCATGCTGCGCAATATGTTCATTATGTTTGCCAGTTTGTTTTTCTATTTTAAGACCTCCGGATTGTTTGTCATCTTGTTATTATTCACCACGTTAAATTGTTTTTGGGTAGGAAAGAAGATAGATCTAACAGAAAATATCAGAAAACGGAAATGGCTTGTTTTTCTCGGCGTTTTTGTCAATTTATTGCTGCTTGCCTATTTTAAATATGCCTATTTTTTTACTTCGGTTTATAATTCTGTTTTTCATACCAATATTGAAATTGTGAATTATTTAGCGCAATGGGCAAACAATTTCTCCGTAACTACTTATTTTAGAGTAGATCATATTGTGCTTCCGGTTGGGATTTCGTTTTATACATTTCAAAGTATTAGTTATTTGGTAGATGTGTATCGAAGAAAGATTCGGTACGAGCGCAATTTTTTCGATTTTGGTTTTTTCGTAACTTTTTTTCCGGGTTTGGTTGCGGGTCCCATCATTCGGGCAAACCAATTTATGCCACAGTTGCATAAGAAGTTCTTTTTAAGCAGAAAACAGTTTGGTATCGCCATTTTTTGGATTTTAAACGGATTGATGAAAAAGTTGATTCTCAGTGATTATTTAGCCGTAAATTTTGTGGACAGGGTGATTGAAAATCCGCACTTTTTTACCGCTTTTGAGAATTTATCCGCCATTTTTGTATATTCTTTGCAAGTTTATGCAGATTTTTCGGGCTACACCGACATTGCGATCGGCGTTGCCATGCTGATGGGTTTTTATATGCCCACAAACTTCGATGCACCTTATAAAGCTACCAATCCGGGCGATTTTTGGAAACGTTGGCACATCTCATTGTCCACATGGCTGAAAGACTATTTGTACATTCCGCTCGGCGGCAACCGCAAAGGTAAACTAAGAACCAACATCAACTTAATGATTACTATGTTGCTGGGCGGGTTGTGGCATGGCGCCAGTTGGAACTTTGTGATTTGGGGCGGTTTAAACGGTTTGGGCATCGTCATCTATAAAATGTGGCGCAAAATTAAAAACCTGAAACGGCTGTGGCTCACGCTCTCGCTTGTTTTGATCTCGCTCCTGCTATATCTCCTGTTTCCGCTTCCTGTTTTCAAAATTGCACTCGTTTGGACGGGTATCATTTGCCTCGGCGCAGTTGTATCTTATTTATTTATAGATGTTTTGAAAAAAGAACCGCTTCTCAGTGTAAATCGGGTGTGGGGCATCTTTTTAACCTTTATTTTTATCACATTTACCAGATTATTTTTCCGTTCCGGCTCCAACTTAGAACCGGCAGAACAAACGGCACATGCGTGGAAAACCGCCCAATCAATTATCAACCAAATTGGCGGCTCGTGGAACTGGGCGCAAATCCCTGAAATCTTGGTTACCTACAAAGCTGTATTTCTTCTTTTTACATTGGGAATGATCATTCACTGGCTACCCTCACGATGGAAACGGTGGTACAGAACCAATTTCTGTCTGCTCCCCATCTGGGTAATTGGGCTTGCAGTGGTGGCTACCGTGTTTTTAGTGTATCAGTTTATCACTGCGGATTTGCAGCCATTTATTTATTTTCAGTTTTAAAAATTCAAAGTATTTAACCGCAAGGGGCGCAAAGAGTTTACGCAAAGGGCGCAAAGAAAAATTGTTAATTAGTGAAAAAAACTCCCCCCCCTCTTGACAAACGGCATTGCGAGGTGTATATTTGCGCCCTCGGTAACTAAATATACTCTATGAACACTACACAAAACGAAATCATTCTATATCAGCCAAATGAAAGTGTAAAATTAGATGTTAGAATTGAACAGGAAACGGTTTGGCTCACGCAGGCACAGATGGTAATTCTTTTTCAAGCAACGAAACAGAATATCAGTTTACACATCAATAATATATTTAAAGAAGGCGAGCTTGATCAAAATTCAGTTGTCAAGGATTACTTGACAACTGCCAACGATGGTAAATATTATAATACAAAGTACTATAATCTTGATGTTATTATTTCAGTAGGATATAGAGTAAAATCGTTTCGAGGAACACAGTTTCGTATTTGGGCAAATTCCGTATTAAAAGATTATTTATTAAGAAGATATGTTATTATCTCTCGCTTAGATAATTTGGAACAAAAAGTTTTTTCTTTGGAACAAAATCAAATAGAAATTAAATCAATTATTCAAAAAACATTACCTCCCATAGAGGGCATCTTTTTCGATGGTCAAATTTTCGATGCATACGTTTTTGTTTCTGATTTAATAAAATCGGCAAAAAAATCTATTGTTTTGATTGACAATTATGTTGATGAGACGGTTTTATTGCTGCTGTCGAAAAGAACACCAAATGTTGTGGCAACAATTTATACAAAACAGATTTCCTCGCAGTTGCAATTGGATTTATCCCGGCACAATGCCCAATATGAACCGATCAACATCTGTGAATCAACTAATTTTCACGATCGTTTTCTAATAATTGATGAAACGGTATATCATATTGGCGCTTCATTTAAAGATTTGGGGAAGAAGTTGTTTGCGTTTTCAAAGATGGAGGTAGAGGGTACACTCCTGCAAAATAATTAAGTCATTATTTCCTATCATCTCATCCCCAAATCACCTCATCTTCAAATCATCTAATCACCTAATCACCATCTCCCTAATCAAATTCTGCGCATCCGCATATTTGTCAACGATGAAAAGGAAGTATCGAATATCCAAACTGATGTTCCTGCATCGGTTTACGTCGTAATAGAGGTCGCTCATGGTGCCTTCCCACACGCGGTCGAAGTTTATGCCTACCAGTTCGCCGGAGCCGTTCAAAATGGGGCTGCCGGAGTTGCCTCCGGTGGTGTGGTTGCTCGCAATAAAGGCTACCCGCATCTCGCCGTTGGCATCTGCGTAACGTCCAAAATCTTTGTAGATAATTAAGTCTTTTAATTTCGGATCCACAAGATAATCGAAAACATTGGGATTTTCCTTTTGAAGTATGCCATCTGTCGTAGTATAAGGCAAATAGAGCATGCCGTTATAGGGCGAAAAACCCTCCATTTTTCCATAAGCGACGCGCAAACTTAAATTGGCATCCGGGAAATATCTGCCCGAAGTGTCTGCAACTGCGTATTTTACCCAATCTCTATATTTTTCGTTGATGAGGCGCCGTATGCCCGGGAGCGTATTTTCCGTATAAGTGTTAAGATTTACGAGGGCTAATGCAAGGTTGGCATCCGTAAACAAAGTAAGCTCACTCAACCATTTCTGCAATGACGCAATCTCTTTTTTAGAGGCAGTGTTTACATATTTTGTAAATCTCTCTAAATCTGAGAAAACAGACTGATCGTAGATTTTGTTCGCCATCATTTGTAAAGATTCTTTTTCAATACCTGCATATTTTTGCAACGAAGTTGGAATAGATTCTACGTTTACTGTATTAAAATAATAGTTTAATAGATCAATAAAAATCTCTTTATCAATTGGGTTATAAAATTCAGCATAAAATTTTTCTGCTTTTTCCAACATTTTCGTTTTAAGTTCGGCAGACCATGGGTAGGGTTCTTTAGAGATCATCGGTCTCATCGATTCAATAAATTTCCCCAATTCAATAGCGGGAAAAGTTTCCCGTAAATTTACCGCTTTTGTTTCTAATTGTTTATAAGTTTTATAAAGCGTTTTTAATTCGGTTAATAATTGATAACGTGCTGAAGCATCTGAAGTTTGGTATGCAACAAGTTCTAAATATTTTTCCTGTTTCTCTCTTGTTTTTAATACTTTAGATTCATTAATTCCTTTACTTTCTCCAATTGATTTTTTCCAGCCATTGGCAATGGTATTAGCTTTCGCTGAGTACATTAACCTCACTTCGGGCGACAGATCCATATATTTTTTCATGATATCCAAACGTGCGCCGCGTTGGCGAATGAGTGGCGGGTTGGTACAGTTCACCACCAAATCAATACCGTCGGAGATGAGGTATTGTTGGGTTGTGCCGGGGAATCCAAACACCATCGTAAAGTCCCCTTCATCAACGCCTTGAACAGAAATTGGGAAAAAAGTTTCGGTTTTTAGCGGAATATTGTCGGGGTGGTATTGCGCGGGGTTTCCGTTTTTGTCGGCATACACGCGATAGAGCGAGAAGTCGCCGGTATGGCGGGGCCACACCCAGTTGTCGGTGTCGCCACCAAATTTGCCGATACTTTCGGGCGGGGTGCCCACTAAGCGCACATCGTTAAACACACGGTTTACAAATATATAGTATTGATTTCCATAATAAAACGATTTGATTTCAGCCGTGTAATCGGTATTTTCCGTTCTATTTTTAATTGTTGTATTAATATTTTTTGCGATGATTTCCTCGCGCTCTTGCAGGTCTTTTGCATTTTCCACACCTTGCAGGACATCATTGGTAACTTCTTCCATATAAACCAAAAAAGTAACATAAAGCCCTTCGCAGGGAATTTCATCACTTTCGGAGGCTGCCCAAAACCCGTTAAGTAAAATGTTGTTTTCCATCGTACTATACCGTTGAACGTATGAATAGCCACAATGGTGGTTGGTGAGCATCAATCCTTTATTAGAGATAATCTCGCCGGTGCACCCTCTGGCAAAAAGCACCACGGCGTCTTTCATGCTACTGTGGTTTACGCTGTACACATCTTCAGCAGTAAGTTTAAAACCAAGACTTTGCATTTCGGCTTCTTTTTGTTTTAGCAGCATAGGCAGCCACATCCCTGAATCGGCATAACAAAAAATGATGGAAGATAATAAGAGAAAAAATGTTGTTATTTTTTTCATAATGTAAATTTTGTCGGCAAAGAAAGCAAAAACTCTTTATTACACATATAATTAAAAAATCATTATTCACAAAAACTCTTCATGCGGTAGAACTTACCCAAAAAGAGTAACTAAAGTGTGATGAAAAAAAGAGTTGGTACTTATATAAGGTGTACTCTACTCCATAAAATGCCGACCACTATCCGAACAATACGCCATAGCGTATAATAATCCATGAATATAGTACAATAATTATTAAGATATGCATAATAAGTTTAATTTCTTGTTAAAATGTTGTCATTTAAAACAAAAATGGTATATGGATATAAAACCCATAGAAAAAAAAATAAATTTCTTTGCGGTCTAATTTTATAGTAAGCGTTATGAAAATAGAAGTGCTTTATTTATTTAGTACAAAGTTATTTACAAAAATTCATTTTCTTTTTTTCTACATGAATGGTGCAAAAACCACATCAAATGTGACACTGTAACCCAAATTATTGAACAACAAATTCAAGTTAAAATATTATTAATTTAAAAAAATCAGGTATGAAGAAGTTTTTACAAACAAAGTTGAAGTATTTTAGTGTGCTACTAATCGCTTTTTTCTGTTTAGTAACCCCCTATGTGTTGCAAGCGCAACCCACGCAAGATTTGACCTCTTTGGGAGGGCACATTTTTGCAACCCCCAACTCCCGATTAGTTGCCTCCATTGAGGAAGTAGATTCGGTAGTAATCGTTGATGTATTTATGATAGGAACAAGTTTGGCAGAACAGGTTGAGTTTGGTTTCTATTATAATGCAAACAAACTCAAATTAGTGGATCCCACTTTAAAGAATGCTATTCCTTTCCAAACATTACCTCAAAACTGTAATGCGAATCCATTAATTTACACAGCCTTAGAACCCAGTCCTAAGATTAACCTTTCCTGTAATGGAACCACAGAGTGGAAGTATGGAGTGTGCTTTCATAAGAAAGAAGGCGTTGGATCCGGATGGTTTCCCGATTATAAGAATTCATTAATTGAGAATATGCATTTGTTCCATGGAGCAATTTTCAATGCACCTCACGATCCTACTGTTTATTCTAACGTAGTTAATCCCGGACAGGGACAAATATTTCCTATTTTTAAATGTTATTTGATCAATACAAAATATGAGACTGAGTCATTGGCAAATACTGATCTTGGTTTTGGCAACTCTAACACAGGCATGGCAAATAGTTCCTGCGCATGGAATTATGACGGTTCATATGTTGAGTATATCTTAAGAGATCCCGGTATCTCAGGGGCTGGTTATACAAGTGATGTATATAGTAATTGTTTTAATTTTCGCTCACCCTCACATGTTAAGGCGCTAACCCCCACCAATATTGCTGATCATACTGCTACTTTGAACGGAGAATTTGCGCGTAGTATTAGCGATCTTACGGAAGCCAATGATATGTTGAGCGGACATGTTTATACCGATTATGCCGCAAATATTATTGAAAACACGCATGACGGTATATTAAGATATGACAAGGTTCTTAACTATGGTTATATATATACTTCTGCTAAGAATGTAGATATCAAAGTTGATAAGTTCTCGCATGAGTTGATCATTAATAATACAAGTTATCCTTTCAACCCAACATTAGGAGATCACACTTTTGTTGTTGGAGATAAAACTTTTAATTATGTGTGGAAAAACAATACATCATCGGACAAAATCATTGACGGAGCTAATGCTGCAATGGATATTTCAGGACTTGCTTCAGGGACTAATTACTATGTTTGGGCTGTGTTGGAAGCAAATTTTGAAACCTCTAACAACTTTTTCCTTGTAGATCCTATTACTTTTAAAACGACAGGGGCTATTGATTGCAATCCTTTAGTTGCAGTAAGTTCAATCTTTACGGTTGCCGAACCCTCATGTAGCCCCAACAACAATGGGTCCATACAGTTTTATGTAAGCGGAGGCAGCGGTTTATACAGTTATAAAATAAACGGTGCAGGAAATCCTATAAATTACACCAACGGCTTAATTGAAAATTTAAGTCCCGGAGTTTATTGGGTTGAGGTTTATGATAATGAAAAATTAGAGTGCGCACCGGCAATAAGTTCAGCCATAACCTTACACAGTGAGGGAGATCTGAATGTTGGCATTACCCATATTGTAGATGCTCCCAGTTGTAACTCTGACGGCGCAGTGCAGATCTCTGTAACCGGCGCTAAAGGAACGTTATCATATTTCTTAGATAATAACGATGTAACATCATCAGTGGTAAATGGCGTTCTCTCACCGGTTTCTTTGGGAACACATGTCATTCAAGTAGTTGACGGTTTAACCGGATGTACGGCAACCAGCAGCGAAATACGTGTTAACGCAAGAGATTCTGAGTTAGCCATCGTATTTGGCAACAAGCAGGATGCCACTTGTACCACAGCAACAGGCTCGATGGAATTTACCGTAACCGGAGCAACCACCTTCACTTATCAATTAGATGAGTTGCCCTACGGAGACGGTTTAGGAAATACATTAATCACATTATCCAATCTGAGCGCAGGCAGCCATCAGTTGCGCGTGTGGGATAATTGTGGCGAAACAGAAAGAGAGTTTATCATTACAAACGGAACAGGCGCTCACCCATTCTCAGTAGTGGCTGCGGTAACTCCTGAAGTTGTGGACTGCCACAATGATGTTGTACCCGGATTCATCGAATTAACCGTTACCGGAGACCCAAACAATATTTATGAATATAGCTACAACGAGGGTAAAAACTGGCATGCTATAACATTTCCTAAAGATACTATTCATAATTTGACCAATGGTGTTTATACCATAGAAGTAAGAAGTAGAATGAGCGCTGATACTTGTACCTACACATTATACAATGTAGAACTTGATCGCATTGTACCGGAAACCTTAAATATCGGAACTATTTATGCAGCAACTAATCCTACTTGTGCCGGTACTCCCGGCGAAATACAAGTGGTTGCTACCGGCGGCAGCGGAAATTACGAATACAGCAAAGACGGCGCTAATTATACTCCATATACCAATGGCTTAATCACAGGCTTGACCGCAGGTACTTATACCATTTATGTAAAAGATGTTCAGCAGCAAGGTTGTCCTCCGGCGCGCAGCCAGGATATTACGCTGTATAATACAAACAGTGATTTGAGCGTGAGCGTAAAGGCAATAGATGCTACAGGTTGTAAGGTTGACGACGGCGCTTTGTATGCTACCGCTACCGGCGGCGTGGGCACAACCTATACTTATACGTTGCTTCCCGCAGGAACTACCAACAATACCGGTACCTTTACCGGATTAACCCCGGGCAACTATACAGTTACCGTAACCAACAACGGTTGTTTGGTTAGTAGCGGCGAAGTGCGGATCAATTCCTCCGCCACAAATGACCAAATTACTTTGAGCATTGCAGGCGCTACTACGTCAACCTCGTGCGGAATCGCTCAAGGTTCTGCAAATATCACGGTATCTCCTAACGGAGCATACAAATATCAGTTGAACGGCGAACCTGTTCAGACATTTAACGGAACTACTATTGCTTTAACCGGTTTGAACGCTGGCACACATCAGTTGCACGTGTGGAGTGATTGTGCAGAATCCACAATAGAGGTGATTATTGCCAACGATGGCGGCAACAATGCTTTAGCCTTTTCTGCAGAAACTACTCCAGAACTGTTAGATTGTAACGGAAAACTCTCCGCAGGGTTTATCACACTTAAAGTAAACGGTGGCACAGCGCCTTACCAATATCGTGTAGATAACGGTGTATGGAAATCGTTCTCAGGCACAACGGTTACTTTTAACGCTTCGGTTGGTACTTACAAAATTGAAGTAAAAGACAAAGCGGCTTGTTCCTATACCGATAACAATGTAGAGATCAAACGTATTGTACCCGAAACCTTAAATATCGGAACTATCTATGTAGTGGCTAATCCTGCTTGCGGTGGAAACGGAGGTGAAATACAAGTGGTTGCAACCGGTGGCAGCGGAAATTACTTATACAGCAAAGACGGCTTAACCTATGCTTCATATACCAATGGCTTAATCACAGGCTTGACCGCAGGTACTTATACCATTTATGTAAGAGATGTTCAGCAGCAAGGTTGTCCTTCGGCGCGCAGCCAGGATATTACGCTGTATAATACAAGCAGTGATTTGAGCGTGAGCGTAAAGGCAATAGATGCTACAGGTTGTACATCTAATGACGGCGCTTTGTATGCTACCGCTACCGGCGGCGTGGGCACAACCTATACTTATACGTTGGTGGAAACAGGTGCAACGAACTCAACCGGCGCTTTTACAGGATTAATCCCCGGCAACTATACAGTTACCGTAACCAATGGCATTTGTTTGGTAAGCAGCGGCGAAGTGCGGATCAATTCCTCCGACACAGATGATCAAATTACTTTGAGCATTGCAGGCACCACGACGCCAACCCCGTGCGGAATCGCTCAAGGTTCAGCAAATATCACAGTAATTTCTAAATCTGCTTGCAAATATCAGTTGAACGGCGAACCCGTTCAAACACTTAACGGAACTAATATTGCTTTAGCCGGTTTGGGCGCAGGCAAACATCAGTTGCATGTGTGG
>JGI24696J40584_12961098_pt1 | contig 10678 bp, 9 predicted proteins | sample TergutCo191P4_FD_40584 | JGI IMG/M metagenome (IMG submission 40584)
GCATAGCATCCGCTATGACACGCCCTTTTTGCATAGTGATGCCGTTCCCCGGCTTTCGTACGGACGCTGTCCTTCCGGACTGTCATCATATTATCCGTCCATCCGCGCTGTGCGCGGAGGGCCTTACCGCTTTTCGACATCCCTTGAGTACTGCGCAATCATTAATCCGTCCGGCCTATTCCAATAAAATCGACCCGATATGCCTACACGGCATATTATTATTTGCTCATTTATGCTATGCACGCAGGAGTTTTTAGCAACAGTCTTTTGGTAAAGTCTATCTGGCACCTATCCAGAATAGACAAAACGAGAACACATACAAATACTGGTTGCTAAGCATGATATTGTTTATGAACTTCTAACACATTGGCAGAGTTGCTGATTTAAAGTATGGTTACTTTTATTGCACACATCAGAGAGCAAACAGAGGAGATTCAGTGTTTGGAAGATCATTTAAGAAACACTGCACAGCTTGCTGAAACTAGGTGTTCCAAAATAGGTCTAGAAAACGTGGGGAAATATATTGGTTTGTTACACGACCTTGGGAAAGCGACAAAAACATTCAACGACTATATTCAAGGGATTTCAGATGCAAAGCGCGGTGATATTGATCACTCTACCGCTGGCGCTCAATATATTATTGACACAACAATATCTGGAGGACAACTCGGCCCCAAACTAGCCGCCGAACAGATGATGGAATTAGTGATAGCATCTCATCATTCTGGACTGATTGATTGCATTTCTACAGATGGAAGTAATCAGTTCCAGCACCGCATGGAGAAAGACAATAGACTTACTAGTCTGGATGAGGCAAAACGGAACATAGAATCAAGCATATTGGCAGAGGCAGATGCAATTCATGGTTCGGCAGTAGAGTCTCTTGTCTCGCTCATAATGGATATCCAATGTCAATCTGCGGACCTTGGCGATGGCGGTCATTTTAGAATGGGGTTGCTTGCGCGTTTGGTTCTTAGTTGCCTGGTTGATGCAGATCATACAGATACAGCGAGTTTTGAGCAGAGAATCATACACAAAAACGAAATGACCAACTGGGATGCAATCATTTTGCGCTATTATGACTATATTTCTATGTTCGAAGGAACTGACGAAATATCTCAAATAAGATTAAAAGTTTCTGAGTATTGCTATAAGGCCGCATCCATGGACAAAGGCATATTCACTCTATCTGTTCCAACGGGTGGCGGAAAGACCCTTTCGAGTCTCAGGTTTGCATTAGAGCATCTTAAGAAACATAATATGGATAGAATCATATATGTTATCCCCTACACATCTATAATTGATCAGAATGCCGCTGTTGTGAGAAAGGCTCTTGAGAGAGAGGGAGAAAACATCATCACAGAGTATCATTCCAATGTAGATGCAGACAGCAATAAAGATGACCAAGAAAACCCATGGAGATATTTATCTGATTCTTGGAACTCGCCGATCATTTTCACAACCATGGTTCAATTTATGGATACTTTTTTCTCCTCTGGCACAAAATGTGCTAGAAGAATGCACAACCTTGCAAATTCTGTGATAATATTCGATGAGATACAAACATTACCAATCAAATTGGCCTATATGTTCAATGAAGCTGTAAATTTCCTGACTAGTTGGTGTGGATCAACCGCAGTGCTGTGTACCGCAACTCAACCTTTGTTGGGTAAAAATGAAGACTATCACTCAAAATACCCCTTAAAAACATCAGTGGAGATTATCAAAGATAAAAAAGAGCTTTTTGAATCCATGAAACGTGTAGAAGTCAAGTTCATTGATGATACTGCATGGGATGCTGACAAGATAGCAAATTTTGTTTCAAAGAAAATACTTGACCACAAGAGTATACTTGTTATCACAAACACAAAATCAATGGCCAAAGACGTCCATATGAAAGTTTCCTGCCTGTTGGGAGGAAACACTATTGACATATACCATCTAAGTGCCAACATGTGTGCTGCCCATAGAGTCGAGGTTCTTGAGAAAATCAGAAAAAGTCTGATAGATCGAAGTACGGTGTGCATCAGCACCCAGTTGATTGAGGCTGGCGTCGATATCGATTTCGAAGTGGTCATCCGTTGCATGGCTGGAATAGACTCCATCGCCCAAGCAGCAGGACGCTGCAATCGCAATGGCAGAATGCAGAGGTTGGGTGAAGTATATGTGATTCGAACGAATGAAAGGATTTCAAAATTAAAGGATATTTATGAAGGCCAAAGAGCGGCTGAATCTGTATTCCGCGAGTTTCCTATGGACCTTCTTTCTATGTCTGCCATGTCCCGTTACTTTGAAACATATTTTTATGATCGCAGGGGCGAAATGAGTTATCTCACAGATAATTCGGAACGTTCTCTGTTCGATATGCTGTCTGTCAATGCAGCATCGGTAAAATTATTCAAACAAAGAAATAAGAGATATCCCGAGATTTTCCTGAAGCAGTCTTTTCACGAAGCTAACAAAGAATTCCATGTAATTGATTCTATGAAGGGAGTGATTGTACCTTACAATGATCGTGCACGAAATATAATATCCGATTTATGTTCTGAGAAAACAATGGCAGATAAGGTGAATCTTCTAAGAGAAGCGCAGAAATATGCTGTTAATACGTTTAATTTTGAATCTTTCCTAAAGGATGGAATCATCAAGGAAGTGGCGAAAGATAGCAATATATTCTATATAATTAATGGATATTATGATTGCCAATATGGAGCTATGAAAGAATCAAAAATGGAAACTTTGTTTTTGTGAGTTGTCATCATGGAAAACGCAGTAGAATATAAAGTAAGCGGACGCCGTGCATTGTTTTCAGACCCGATTTCAAAAATAGGGGGAGAGAAGTTCACATATCCGATTCCAACCTATCAGGCTCTCAAAGGAATAACCGAATCAATTTATTGGAGGCCGACAATCATTTGGTATATTGATAAGGTCAGAATTGTCAAAACCATTAGGAATGAATCCGTCAATGTAAGACCCATAGGATATGGGGGCGGGAACACTTTGTCGATATATACCTACCTCGCTGATGTCGAATATCAAGTGAAGGCTCACTTTGAATGGAACGTCAACCGTCCTGATCTCGAACCTGATCGTAATGAAAACAAACATTTTTTCCAGGCAAAAAGGATGATTGATAAAGGCGGTCGCCGAGACATATTTCTTGGGACAAGAGAATGCCAGGGATATGTTGTGCCATGCAAATTTGGAGAAGGTGAAGGAGCATACGATGATGTAGAATCAATGCCATTTAGCCTAATGTTTCATGGATTCGATTATACCGATGAAACGGGAAAAGATGGCATGTATGCCCGGTTTTGGACTCCAATGATGGAAAGAGGAATAATTGAATTCTCTAAACCAGAAGAGTGTGGCATCAGGAGGTTCGTTCGTGACTACAAACCGCATTTTATAAAGACTCAAATTTTTGAGGAGGCAGAATAATGGGTTGGATGGATGCGCTTGCACAGACATATGATGCATGCTTTGGGAACCCAGATTTTATCAATGAACGCATTCCTCTTTTGCCAATATGCCACACGATGAACCTGGCGCAGATAGAGGTGACTTTAGATTCAGATGGAAGGTTCTGCAGGGCGGAGGCTTTACCAAAGGAAAAACAAAACACAATTGTTCCATGCACAGAGCAATCTGGGGGAAGGACATCAAGGTTATCGGCACACCCGCTTGCAGATAAATTACAATATCTTGCGAAGGATTATCTTGAGCACTTCCCTAAAGATTCTGGCTCTAAAAAAGTAAAATCGGGGTTTGATGCATATTCAGAACTTTTGAACTCGTGGTGTATTAGCAACTATTCAAATTCAAAAATAGTTGCTGTGAAAAAGTATGTTGAATCAGGAACCCTGATTAAAGATCTGATTTTGAGTGGCATACTGGTTTCTGGATCCGATGGTAGGTTATTATCAAAGAAAGAAGTGAAGGAAACAGTCCTGCAGGCACCCGGATTTGCTGAGCCAAAAATCACAGGAGAACAGCATGAGGCGTTTGTAAGGTGGAGGGTTGATATACCTGGCGATCCAGAAAAAGATACATGGAAGGATGAAAAGATTCACAAAGACTGGATTAAATATTACATCTCGACAAAACAAACAAAACAAACACTGGGATTCTGCTATGTCTCTGGCAGAAAAGAGATCCTGGCGGAAATGCACCCCAGCAGGATACGTTACCCTGGAGACAAAGCTAAGATTATTTCGTCAAACGACACAAAGGTATTTGCGTTCCGTGGAAGATTTGAAACAGCAGAGCAGGCATGCGGAATAAGTTTCGAAACTACTCAAAAGGCCCATAATGCACTAAGATGGCTTATTGAACGCCAGGGACTTCACATTGGAGAACTATACATTGTATCATGGGTCCATTCAGGAAAAGAAGTAACAAATCCAATTGATGATTCATCGGGACTTTTTATATTTGAAGGAATGAATGATTCATATACGGGGATAGAGGCGGCACAGCACCTCAACAAAAGGATTTATGGCTATAATTCAAAAATCCTTGATGAAGAGGTTATGATAATGGAGGTTGAAGCTGCTACCTCTGGAAGATTATCAATTCTCATGTACCGCGAATGTTTAGGAAAAGATTTTGTAAAAAGGCTTGAAGATTGGCACTGGAGGTGTGCATGGAAACACAACTATGCTTATGAAGAAGGAGGGGAAAAGAAAATCAGTTTCATCGGTGCGCCATCCCCCAAAGACATTGCGAAAGCAGCATATGGCGAAAAGGCCGATTTGAATGTAATAGCCCACACAATCAAGCGTATACTCCCATGCATTTTAGATGGAATGCCTCTTCCGAAAGACATAGTGGATGCAACAGTAAAACGTGCGTCCAATCCAGGTTCTATGGAGAAAAGAAGATGGGAGTGGTTAAAGACGCTTAGCATTGCCTGTTCTGTTTACAAATATTGGGAAGGAGGTAAGTACGAAATGGTATTAGAAAAAGAAAGAAAAACAAGAGACTATCTGTATGGCAGACTTTTAGCTGTTGCGGATCTTCTTGAGAGTTCTGCGCTCAGCAGTGCAGGGGAAAAGGAGCGGCAGACGACAGCAATCCGCATGATGCAAAGATTCTCAGATTTTCCATTTTCGACGTGGAGGGACATCGAGGTTGCGCTTGTACCCTACAAAGTCAGACTGGGACCCATAAGCAAGCACTATGATAGAAAGATTGCTGAGATAATGGATTTATTTGATGCAGATGATTTTATCAATAACTCGAAACTCAGTGGGGAATTCCTTTTAGCATATCATTGTCAGAAAGAAGATCATTTTAGAAGGAAAGAAAAAAGTAAAGAAGAGAAAGAGGAATAAAAATGGCGAGTATACAAAATAAGATTGATTTTGCGGTGATTTTTACAGTTGATGCAGCAAACCCTAATGGAGACCCCTTAAATGGAAACCGCCCCAGAACCACCATCAATGGTTTTGGCGAAGTGTCTGACGTGTGTATCAAGCGAAAAATACGCAATAGACTGCAGGATATTGGAGAAAAGATATTTGTTCAATCCCAAGATCGTGCAGATGATGGTGCAAAAAGTCTCAGAGAGCGTGCAACTCCTCTTTTGGATAAATTCAAAGGTGAAAAAGATAACTTTGCGACGGCCGCTTGTAAAGAATGGTTTGATGTACGTGCCTTTGGGCAACTCTTTGCTTTAAGTGAAAAAGGAAAAGGAAAAGGAAAAGGGAAGAAGAAAGAAGAAGAGAGCAATGAGGAAGGATCGGATGCTGTCTCTATTGGAATCCGAGGGCCTGTATCCATCCGTCCAGCCTTCAGTGTTTCTCCCATTAACATAACCAGCGTTCAAATAACGAAGTCCGTCAACTCAGAGACAGAGGAAAGAAAAGGTTCCGATACAATGGGGATGAAATATCGCATCGATCATGGAGTTTATGTGCTATTTGGGAGTATCAGCCCTCAGCTTGCAAAAAAGACTGGATTTTCTGACTCAGATGCAGAGATATTGAAGAAGACATTGTGTACATTGTTTGAAAATGATAGTTCATCTGCCAGGCCGGATGGAAGTATGGACATTGTTCAAGTTTATTGGTGGAATCACAACTGTCCAAGCGGACAATACTCTTCGGCAAAGGTGCATAGCTCTCTCCAAGTTGTCTCAAAGATAGATAATCCACGTTGTGTCGAGGACTATAACATCATATTAACGGATTTGGAAAAACTTACGCCAGAGATATACTAAAAAGTGGGTAAAAACTGCTTGTTACTATGCCATACAACGAAGAAGACTACTTGCAGATGTCTGGAATTCAACACTATTGTTTCTGCAAGAGACAGTGGGCATTGATTCATCTGGAACAGACATGGGAAGATGATGCTAGAACCATGCTCGGCGAGTACTTCCATAAAAACGTTGATAATAGGGGTTCCCATGAAAAACGAAAAGATGTGATTATTTCTAAGTCAATTCCTGTGTCGTCATCTGTTTTGGGTCTTTCTGGGGTTTGTGATGTTGTGGAGTTTATACGCGATGATGTTGGCACTGAGATTCCAAAGATTCATGGACGATTCAAAATATTGCCCATAGAATATAAAGTAGGGCGCAAGAAGGCGGGAGATTGGGATGGTGTGCAACTGTGTGCTGAGGTAATGGCGTTGGAGGAATCATTTCAAACAAAAATTGAAGAAGGAGCAATATATTATGGGCAGGAGAAAAGACGTACAATTTTCGAAATGACAGACGAGTTGCGTCAAAAAACAATCTATCTGGCAGATGAGATGCATTCTTTATTTATTTCTGGGAAAATGCCAAAGGCAGAATATCAACCTCATTGTGGGAAGTGCTCTCTATTTGATCTTTGCATGCCTTCTGGCAGTAGTGGTTTCGGTATCAAAGAATACATTGATAGCTGTGTGAGGCAATAATAATGAGAAAACTTCTAAACACGCTTTATGTCACAAGCGAGGACTCTTACTTGTCAAAAGACGGCATGAATCTTGTTGTGTCAGTAAATGGATTGGAAGTTGGAAGGCTACCGGTACACAACATTGAGCAAATAGTTTGTTTTGGTCACTCAGGTGCCAGTCCTTCAGCCATGAGACTATGTGTGGAAAATGGAGTTTCCTTGTCCTTTATGTCTCCAAATGGGCGGTTCATAGCGGGCGTATATGGCGAAACAAAAGGAAATGTTTTGTTGAGGAGGGCACAATATAGGATCGCCGATGATCCAAATCGTTCGTTACACATTTCAAAGAACATGATTCTAGGTAAGATGGCCAACAGCAGATTTGTCTTAAAAAAGCCAAAAACAACCACGGTCAAAAAATGAATATGACTGCAGTCGATGAGTCCATAGCCAAGTTAACTAATTTAATAAATTCAATGGATGAGATTAGAGATGTTAATTCTCTTAGAGGTATTGAGGGCGAGGCTGCACACTCATATTATGAGTCGTTTGATTGTATGATTTTAAAGAACAAAGAGGACTTTTATTTCCGTTGCCGTAATCGCAGGCCGCCAAGAGATCGTATGAATGCAATGCTGTCATTTGTATACTCAATGCTTGCTAATGATGTTAAATCAGCACTGGAGTCCATAGGATTAGATCCCTTTGTTGGCTTTCTTCATACCGATCGCCCTGGCAGACCATCTCTGGCCCTAGATCTTATGGAAGAAATGAGACCAATAGCGGACCGCGTCGTTCTCTCACTTGCAAATCTCTGCATGGTTTCGCCTGAGGGATTTATAGAGACAGAGGGTGGCGCAGTATTGATGGATGATGAAACACGCAAAATAATTATTGATGCTTGGCAGACCAAAAAGAATGATGAAGTGTATCATCCATTTATAAAGGAAAAAGTCAAAATTGGTCTGATTCCTTTTGTTCAAGCGATGTTGTTGTCAAAGCACATCCGTAGTGAGATTGATGGATATCCACCATTTATCATGACGCAGGCGACATCATGATGATTCTTGTAACATATGATGTTAACACAACAACGGCAGATGGGCGTTTACGTCTAAGACATGTATCGCGTATATGTTGTAACTACGGTCAGCGCGTTCAAAATTCTGTATTTGAGTGCAGGGTGACCCCAGCACAAGCAGTCTCACTTGAAAAATCATTGGAGAGAGAAATAGATAAAAACACAGATAGTGTTAGAATATATGAGCTGGGCGCCAACTATGCAGATAGGATTAAACATGTTGGTGCCAAAATAACAATCAATCTGGATGATACCATTATACTCTAACTAACTCCAAGTGCACATGAATTCGTCTGATGATTAGTATTAAAAAATATAATTTTTTGAATAAGAAAGTAAGATTATCGAGACGCAAAGTACGAAATTCGCAGATAGTCATTTTTTTATCCGGCTTAGTAGATAAGCTAATCCGTCACACCCTTTGCGGGTGTGTGGATTGAAATTTCATACGCCGCGAGCGTTGCCTCCGTTGCCTTGGTCACACCCTTTGCGGGTGTGTGGATTGAAATTTACAGACTGGTTGCACATTTCCTTCCAATACGGTGTCACACCCTTTGCGGGTGTGTGGATTGAAATGGTATCGAGAAGTTGTGGTCACAAGGCTTGTTCCAGGTCACACCCTTTGCGGGTGTGTGGATTGAAATCTCTATGCACACATCAACGATGATGTTGCAGACCTAGGTCACACCCTTTGCGGGTGTGTGGATTGAAATTGATTGTTACTACATCCAACCAAGTAGTAGAAGCAGTCACACCCTTTGCGGGTGTGTGGATTGAAATACAGCGGTCAACGGCATCCCCTTCGTATTCGATACTGTCACACCCTTTGCGGGTGTGTGGATTGAAATGTTCGTGCGAAAAGCTTAGTCAGAAAGATCTCATCGTCACACCCTTTGCGGGTGTGTGGATTGAAATGATCAGACCGTTCCGTCGCTTATAGTCGCGGCGGGGTCACACCCTTTGCGGGTGTGTGGATTGAAATCCTCCATCCATCAGAGGGAATGTGGTGCTCGTCGTGTCACACCCTTTGCGGGTGTGTGGATTGAAATAAACAGGATGATTGCCCTCTATATCATCCAGACGGGTCACACCCTTTGCGGGTGTGTGGATTGAAATTTGGAAGGGAAAGCGATCTTGATACAGACCAGAGGTCACACCCTTTGCGGGTGTGTGGATTGAAATCTGATGAAGAACCCTATGACGACGGCCGCACACAGTCACACCCTTTGCGGGTGTGTGGATTGAAATAAGGTAGATGACATCAAGGACGTGCCGAGGCAGTGTCACACCCTTTGCGGGTGTGTGGATTGAAATGAGGCACACTTTCCTCGCATCCGGATCGTAACTCGTCACACCCTTTGCGGGTGTGTGGATTGAAATAATCGTTTCCAAGTAGTAAGCCTTAGCGTCAGTGCGTCACACCCTTTGCGGGTGTGTGGATTGAAATGCCGGAACCCGACCTCTCCCCCCATCGCTCTCTGCGTCACACCCTTTGCGGGTGTGTGGATTGAAATATCGGCCGCGGCCTGACGCTCAGGAGCGGTTAAGAGTCACACCCTTTGCGGGTGTGTGGATTGAAATAAGGTAAGCAAATCTCCCAAAGAAGACATTGATGCGGTCACACCCTTTGCGGGTGTGTGGATTGAAATGATTTTGCATCGACACCGGATCTGATCGCGCTAGTGTCACACCCTTTGCGGGTGTGTGGATTGAAATAGTAATAGGGATATGGGAAGAATTGATTAGAGCCGTCACACCCTTTGCGGGTGTGTGGATTGAAATGCATCTGTACCATGCAGAGTTAAGCAGATATGTTGTCACACCCTTTGCGGGTGTGTGGATTGAAATGTCCCTCGTGGCCGTTGCTGCGACACAGATCAGGTCACACCCTTTGCGGGTGTGTGGATTGAAATATCTTCTCCGTCGTTGTCAGTCGCGGTCCATGCAGTCACACCCTTTGCGGGTGTGTGGATTGAAATAGATCGGTAATATCAAGGGGATTGGTAGAATCGAGTCACACCCTTTGCGGGTGTGTGGATTGAAATGAATCCCAAAACATCCTTGACGATGGTGGAGTTGGTCACACTCTTTGCGGGTGTGTGGATTGAAATTTATCACCCGGACCGAAGTGCTACAGGCGCTATGAGTCACACCCTTTACGGGTGTGTGGATTGAAATCCACCAGCGAGATTCAAGGGATGCCTTCCTCATACGTCACACCCTTTGCGGGTGTGTGGATTGAAATGACAATGAAGTGTTCAAATACGATTGGACACGTTATAATAAACGATGGCTTTTTAAGCATGTACCTCAGCCATCATAAATCTGTATTAATTTCCCTTTGCACTCAGGATACGCAGCGCATCCGTAGTATCTCCTGCCCCACATCCTTATGATGACCGACGGCCCGCCGCATATCGGGCACGGCGGTGCAGGCCCGTACGGAACCGAGTAAACCGGAGCTTTGCGCGGACGCGGTTCAGGCTGCACTTTCTGTTTTCTCACGTGTGTTGACCTTACCCCGCTGCATTTTGGATACTTGAAACATGCTAGTTCTCCTGTGTATCTTGTTACCATCGGCCCGCCGCAGACCGAGCACACCGGCGTGGACGACTCGAACAGCGAGAGGTTATCATTCACGATCTCCTCCACGAACGGCGATTTGGAAACGAAAGCATCCTTCCCGCCGTATCTGTTTATTATGAAC
>JGI24696J40584_12961097_pt1 | contig 10673 bp, 10 predicted proteins | sample TergutCo191P4_FD_40584 | JGI IMG/M metagenome (IMG submission 40584)
TTGTTTGCCATTGGCGAAGCGAATTTCTCCGACCACGGCGCAAACCGTCTCGGCGCATCGGCATTGATGCAAGGTTTGGCAGACGGATATTTCGTGTTGCCTTACACCATTCAAAATTATTTGGCAGACCAAATCCGTGTGCCGCGCATCAGCACCGACGCACCCGAATTTGTTGAGGCTGAGCGCGATGTGCAGGAACGCATTCAAAAAATTGTTTCCATTCGAGGCAAACGTTCGGTCGACAGCATTCACAAAGAACTTGGTCTTGTGATGTGGGATTTCGTCGGAATGGGTCGCAACAAAGAAGGTTTGCAAACGGCATTGGAAAAAATCAAAAATATTCGCAAGGAGTTTTGGACAAATGTATTTATTCCCGGAAATACCGACGAAGTAAACCAAGAACTCGAAAAAGCCCTTCGTTTGGCAGACTTTATCGAAATTGGCGAACTGATGGCGCGTGATGCCCTTTTGCGCGAAGAATCCTGCGGTGGACATTTCCGCGAAGAATACCAAACGGAAGAAGGCGAAGCGCTTCGTCAAGATGATAAGTTTTCGTATGTTTCCTGCTGGAAATTTTCGGGCGAAGGAAAAGAACCCGAATTAATTAAGGAAGTGCTTGATTATGAGTTTATTGAAAGACAACAACGGAATTATAAGTCGTAATTAGAGTTTAAACGTAACACGTTTTTTAGAAGCGTGTTACGTTTGATTGTTGTGTTATGTCAGCAATAAAATTAGATAAAATATTTGCATATTTTTTTGTTATGCGCAAGCAGGCGACAGTGGACTGCCATACGTGACAGAGTAGCAAAACAGACAAACAAGAATAAAAAATAAATAATATGAGTAATAGCGGAAGCGAAAACAAAAGCAACAAAACCCTTCTTCTTATTGGTGTAGCAGCACTTGTTATTGCTATCATATCACTTGCTGTTATGGTGAAGACTTGTGCATTAACGGAAAAATCTATTGAAATAATGGAAAAAGCAGAAGAATTACAAAAAGTAGAAAAGCTCCGAAATGCAAATACAATGTTTGAATATGCAAATAACACATCTCAGTATCTTGAAGCACACAAAATTTACAAAGAAATTTTAGATATAGATAACACTGATACGACTGGTTATTATAAGTTTTTTAACAAAGCTAAAGATAGGCTCGAGAAATTCCAAAAATGCGATGAAATGACAGAGTGGTTTTTAGAACGAGCCAAAGAATTAACCAAAGAATTAAAACAAATAGAAAATATAGATAATTTATTAAAAAACTGCAAAAATGAAAAATATTAGGCTATTGGTTTGCTTTTTATTTTTGTCCTTCCCTCTGGTAAAGATTTTGGGAAGTGATTTTGATTTTAAAAAAGCAAAAGAATATTTTGAGAAGTGTCAATGCGACACTGCTTCAAAGAAAGATTGCGAAGAGGCTTTGAGGTATTGTGCAGAATATCTCGAAAATGAAAAACTTGATATTGATAAGATTAATGAAGTAAAGATATTACAAAAGAAAATTGGAGACTGCTTGGAGTGTATTAAAAGCATTAAAACTCAAAAACAACCTATACCTACGCCTTCAATACCAAAAGTCAATAAGCAACTTGAACCACAATTATCAACAGCAGAAGAAAAAAAGCAAAAGCAAATAAAAATTGCTTGGAATTATAACCATAAAGGGAATAGGTCAAAAAATCACAATGAAGCTATTGATTTGTACACTAAAGCAATTGAACATAACCCAAAATTTATTTATTATAGTAACAGAGCAAGAGCAAAGATAAACAACAGAGACTATGACGGTGCTATTGTGGATGCAAAGGAAGCAATTGAACGTTACAATAAATATGGAGATGGTGGCAGTAACGAAGATGGTGGCGAAAGTTATAGATTATTAGGAGAGGCATACAGTGGGTTAGGAGAATATCAAAATGCTATCAACAGTTACACAGAAGCTATTAATTGGTATGATAATCACAAAAAAACAGGATTAACATATGTAGATGCCTCTGGAAAACCTATAAGTTTACCTATAAGTGAGTTTAAGGCACAAGTATATAATAGTCGAGGAGTTATATACTGTAAATTACATAAGTTTAATGACGCTTATGCTGATTTCGTTAAAGCATATGAGCTTGACCCAGATGAAGTCTATGACAGAAATAGAAATCGGGTCGCTCCATATATTAAATGATGTACTGAATGGAAAATAGAAAACAAAAAATGCCTGCCGATAATGAGCGGTCTTGCGAGAGCGATACTGTAACTTGTGTCCGAAAAAAAAATATAACTTAAAAAAATCTGATTTTATAAAAAACACCTGAGTAACAACAAAATAACATCTTGTTTTACCTGATTACTTGATTAAAAAAATAAAAAGAAAAAAGAAAAATTAGGTAATCAGGTTGAGAAAAGAAAATACTTGATATTACTGAGGTTGTTTTGTGAAAAAATCAGGTATAAATCAGATTTCAGTGAATTATTTTGAGGATATGCTCGGAATGATAATAAAAAAATAAAAACTTTGGTTTTGATTTTTTGCAAAAAAGAGCAATTTTTGGTTTTGAATTTTCGGCACACATTTATCGTAAAAATGTGCCAAAATATAACAAATAAAATATGACAGAATCAACTCATAATCAAATAGAAAGTGCAATAAAGAAGAAAGGTCGTGGAAAAATAATTTTCTCAAACGATTTTTTATCTTTCGGAACGAATATTGCCATTAGACACGCTTTGTCGCGTTTGTGTAAGAGCGGGTTGATTTTGCGTCTTGCAGAGGGAATTTATTTGTATCCGAAAATAGACAAAGAATTGGGATTGGGCGTATTGTACCCGTCCATTGATACCATTGCAAAAGCCATTGCAAAAAAAGACAAGGCGCGAATTGTCCCCACAGGAATTTATGCGCTTAATCGCTTGGGGCTTTCTACGCAAGTGCCAGCCAATGCGGTTTATTTGACTGACGGCTCGCCACGCAGAATAAAAGTTGGAAAGGGAAAAGGAATTTTATTTAAACATACCGTACCAAAAAATCTTGCTTTCAAAAGCGATTTGGCAATGTTAATCGTTTTTGCATTAAAAGAAATTACAAAAGAAAGGGTAACACAAGAACATTTGGATAGATTGAAATATATATTGCAACAAGCGCCCAAAGAAGAAATTTTGCAAGATGTAAAACTAATGCCGGCGTGGATTAAAAACGTGATAATCAAAGGATATGAATAATTTTTTCAAACTTACGGAAGAACAACGCAAACTTGTCATTGAACAAGCAAGTGCCAAAGTGAATGATTTATACCCTCAAATTATTGAAAAAGACTTGTGGGTAGCAACTTTTCTTCAACTGATATTCTCATTGCCATTTGCCGGTAAATTAGTTTTCAAAGGCGGTACTTCTTTGAGCAAAATTTGGAATGTAATTGAGCGTTTTTCGGAAGATATTGACTTGGCGGTTGATAGAGATTTATTCGATTTACAAGGCGATTTAACTGTAAAGCAAATCAAAAAACTGCGCAAACAATCTTCGCTTTTTGTCAAAGAAACTTTTTGCGCGGAATTACAAAAAGCCATTGAAAAATACGACTTGCAAAATCTTTGCAGCATTGAACCGCAACCCGATGGAGAGGGCGATAAAACATATCCCGAACCTCGTAAAATATTTATTCGTTATCAGTCGTTGTTTGACACTTTGCCTTATGTAAGGGCGGAAATTGTATTGGAAATTGGTGCACGCTCATTGATTGAGCCAACAGAAAAAAGTGAAGCAAAAAGTATGATTTCCGAAAATTTACCGATTGAAACTTCGCTTGTAAATTCGCCGATTATTACGGCTGTTCCCGAAAAGACATTTATAGAAAAGGCGTTTTTGTTGCACGAAATATTCACTTGTGGCGGACAAATGCTTGCAAACAGGAAAAGCCGTCATCTGTACGATTTGGAAAAAATGATGGACAAAGATTTTGCCGTAAAAGCCGTTTCCGACAACGAACTTTGGAACACGATACGCCAGCACCGAGAAAAATTTACGCACATCAATGGTGTTGATTATTCGCAAGATATTCGTCCGAACATTTGTCTTATTCCGCCGGCACAAGTCATTGATGATTGGCAAAAAGATTACGAAACAATGCAAAATACAATGATTTACGGAAAATCGCTGATGTTTAATGAATTGATAGACAGAATAAAACAACTTGAAGAAAGAATAAGGCAGAAAAACACCGGCACCTAACGGGCGGTAAAGGCTTGGCGAGAGCGATATTGTATGATAATAAAAAAATAAAAACTTTGGTTTTGTTTTTTAAAATAAATTGCTTGTTTTTGGTTTTGTTTTTTGAAAAATAAATTATAAATATTTGATTTATTGGTTTTTATAAATCACAAAAAATATGGATTATATACATTATATAAAATCATACATTAACTACATAATACGTGCGCGCCATTTTCGAGGCGATGGAGTGCATTCTCCTTTTGTTTTTCATTTGATAAATAATGTTTTCTGCGAAAAAAACGCCTATTATGCCTACCGGAAAATGGAAAAAATCCGCGATACATTATTATGTAATGATACGGAAATAGAAATAAAAGATTTTGGCACAGGCGCATCTGGCAAGCGAAAAATATCCGACATAGCCCATAAATCATTGAAAAACAGGAAGTACGCACAACTTCTTTTTCGTTTGGTAAATGAAACAAAGCCGCAAACCATTTTGGAACTCGGCACATCTTTGGGATTAACAACAATGTATCTCGCGGCAAGCAACACACAATTGCGCTGCATCACGCTCGAAGGCTGCCCGGAAACCGCCGGATTTGCAAAAAACATATTCAAAAAAAATAAATTCACAAATATAGAAACACATTGCGGCAATATTGACAACATTTTGCCGTTATCATTGAGCGAGGTAGAAAAATTGGACTTTGTTTTTTTCGATGCCAACCATCAAAAAGAAGCAACGCTTCGTTATTTTGCACAATGCGTAGAAAAAGCCGGCGAAAAAACCGTATTTGTTTTCGATGATATTTATTGGTCGCACGGAATGACGGAAGCGTGGCAAGAAATAAAAACAAACCCAAAAGTACGTGTTTCGATTGATATTTTTGAAATGGGAATCATTTTTTTCGACCCCGAATTGCAAAAAGGCAATTATCGAATACGTTTTTAATGCTTCGCGATAAAAAGATAAATGCTTCGCGATAAAAAGATAAATGGCTTCGCCGATAAAAAGATAAATGCTTCGCGATAAAAAGATAAATGGCTTCGCCGATGAAAAGATAAATGCTTCGCGATAAAAAGATAAATGGCTTCGCCGATAAATTGATAAAAAGATAAATTTTATCGCGCAGCATTCATCGCCGAAGGCATTTATCGCGCAGCATTTATCGCCGAAGGCATTTATCGCGCAGCATTTATCGCGTAGCATTTATCGCCGAAGGCATTTATCGCGAAGCATTTTATCGCCGAAGGCATTTATCGCGAAGCATTTATCGCCAAAGGCATTTATCTTTTAATTTAGTATGAAAAAAAGTAAAGTATACACACGGACAGGCGACAGCGGCACCACCTCTTTGGTTGGCGGCACACGCATTGCCAAAAACCACATTCGATTGGAGGCTTACGGCACGATTGACGAATTAAACAGTTTTCTCGGACTGCTTCGTTCGCAAGAAATTGATGCAACAGACAAGCAAAATATCTTAAAAATTCAAAATGATTTATTCATACTCGGTGGCGTTTTAGCAACAGAAAATGAAAAATATTCACACCAAAACATAACAGAAGAACATATTCAATTCATTGAAAATCAAATAGATATGATAGACAGCGAATTACCGCCACTGCAAAATTTCGTCATTCCATCGGGTTTTCAGCCTGCGGCGCTTTGCCACGTATGCCGGACTGTGTGCCGCCGTGCCGAACGAATTATTTGCACTTTGTCCGAAACAACAAAAATCCCCGATTTAATTGGCATTTACGTCAATCGGCTGTCTGATTACCTGTTCGTTTTGGCGCGAAAAATAGATATAAAATTCAATAAAGAAGATTTTTTTTCAAATAATATTTGTAAATAAAAAAAAAGGTTTTAAATTTGCACACTTTTTTAATGAAGTAAAATTATGTATTGGACATTAGAATTAGCCTCAAAATTAGAAGATGCACCGTGGCCTGCGACCAAAGATGAATTAATTGACTATGCGATGCGTTCTGGTTTACCTTTGGAAGTGATAGAAAATTTGCAGGAAATCGAAGACGAAGGCGAAATATACGAAAATATAGAAGATATTTGGCCCGACTATCCGACCAAAGAGGATTTCTTTTTTAACGAAGAAGAATATTAAAGCCATTTTTTTATGTTGTACAACAGTATTTTGCGTTAAAAAAAGTTTTTTTGAAAAAAAAACAAAAAAAATGATGTTTATATCATAGAAAAGTTTTAATATTGCAGTCTGTAATTGAATGTGTTGTCGGGAATAATTATGATTATGAAGAAAATTGCGTTTTTTTTAATTTCATCTATTGTTGTAATTAGTTCTGTACAAGCACAATATGATGCTCAGTTTAGTCAAAATATGTATATGTTGTCGGTACATAATCCGGCAATGATGTCGCTTGACGGACGGGCAAATGCATTGGGTTTGTTTCGTAAGCAGTGGGCAGGTTTTAACGATGGAGAGCCATCGGAGTCATCAAGACCAAAAACAGTTATACCTAAAACATTTTTTTTTGATGTTAGTGTGCCTTTTACCATTGGTAAGGAAAAACACGTTGTAGGGCTTATGGGCTTCAAAGATGAAGCGGGACTTTTTGCAAGTCAAAACGCATATTTGCAATACGCTTATAAAAGAAAAATTTGGGAAGGAACATTGAGCGGTGGCGCAAATTTGGGATTTATGAACACAAGTTTTGACGGAGAACATGTTTATATACCTGAAAGTGATTATCATCAAAATGATGACCCTGCCATTCCGAAAACAAATGAAAGCGGTTTCGGTTTTGATATGAGTTTGGGAGTTTCGTATTACGATGCAACAAAATATGTCGGACTTGCCCTTGCACACGTTACGGCGCCAACAATAGAAATCGGCGACAAAGCAACATTGGACATTAAACCAATGTTAAATATTACGGCAGGATACAATATTTTACTATCGAATGCGTTATACGAATTGAAGCCATCTATTTTTTTCAAAACAGACTTTGCTTCGTGGCAAATAGACTTAAATGCGATCATTGAATATAAAAAGATGTTTTTCGGCGGGCTTTCGTACCGCTATCAAGATGCAGTTGTTGTATTGTTGGGCGTAAAAGTTTTAAACGGCTTTCAATTATCAGCCTCGTATGACATAACAACCTCGAAACTGGGTTACAGTTCAGCCGGCGGACAAGGTTCGTTTGAAGTTTTAGGAAGTTACAGTTTTACATTGGAACGTACCAAAAAAAATAAAGTTAAAAGTGTAAGAATTTTATAAAAAAAATAATAGTTAAACTATGAAAAAATTATTGTTCATTTCAATTTTATCGGCAATCATATTGCTATCAAATTGCTCTTCGGGAGGAAACGGTGAATTGGTAGGCGTTTATACCAAATCCTGGAAAGAACCAGTACCTTTTGGAATGGCTTTCATCAAAAGAGGCGCTTTTATGATGGGCACAAACGACCAGGATGCCAACTGGGCTATGTCGAGCCAATCACGTATGGTAACCGTAGATCCATTTTGGATGGACGAAACGGAAATCACTAACGGCGAATACAAGCAATTCGTCTTTTGGGTACGCGACTCAATAGCCAGAGAAAGACTTGACGCCGCAGGTATCGAAGACTACAAAATAAAAGAGGATAGAAACGGAAATCCGCTTACTACACCTCTTCTTAACTGGAAAAAGAAAATTCCCTGGAAAAAAGGTACAGAAGAAGAACAACAAGTTATCAACGCAATGTTCTATTCGGGAGACGACGCCATTGAAATTGGTCGTCAACTCAATGCCAATCTTTTGAATTACAAATATTTATGGGTTGACTATGTGCAAGCCGGAAAAAAAGAAAATAAATACGACCCATTGAAAGGCGGTTACAACAGAAGTCTCGACGGCTTGGGCACAACCAAAGACTCTGCCGACGTAATGATCAAAAAAGATACCTCTTATTATAATGAAGATGGAACAATTACCAACAAAACCGTTTATCGCGAACTAAAAAGCCGTTCGGACTTTATCTCTTCAAAAACAGTAAATGTTTATCCGGATACAATGTGCTGGGTACGCGACTTCACTTATGCTTACAACGAACCCTATATGAGAATGTATTTCTATCACCCTGGATATGGAGAATATCCCGTTGTAGGCGTAAACTGGGAACAAGCAATGGCTTTCTGTCGTTGGCGCACAGTTTATTATAACTCTTATCAACTTTCCAGCGGTGGTGTTTTGGTACAAAGTTACCGTTTGCCAACCGAAGCAGAATGGGAATATGCAGCACGTGGCGGTCGCCAATATGCACAATATCCTTGGGGTAGCAATTATGTGCGCACAGCGCGCGGTTGTTTCTTGGCAAACTTCAAACCGCAACGTGGAAATTATACAGTAGATGGTTATTTGGTACCCGCCAAAGTTGGCTCATATCCTCCCAACGATTTTGGTTTGTATGATATGGCAGGCAACGTATCCGAATGGACTTCTTCGGCTTTCCACGAATCAAATTACAGTTTTGTTCACGATATGAACCCCGATTACCAATACAATGCGGCAAGTTTCGACCCCGATGTAATGCGTCGTAAAGTAATTCGCGGAGGCTCGTGGAAAGACATCGCCTATTTCTTGCAATGCGGTGCGCGTACCTACGAATACCAACAAGAAGCCCGTTCTTATATCGGTTTCCGTTGCGTGAGAAGTTACATCGGCGGAATGGAATAAAAATTAACAATAAAAATCAATTTTTAACAAACAAACAAATAAAAAAATTAAATCTAATTTATTAAATTAAAATCAAAATCAAAATGAGTAATTCAGCATCTGTAGCAAACGTACCATTTTTCCAAAGCGAAAAATGGAAAAGAATTAACAACGTATTTTACTGCGTGGGCGCATCGGTCGTAATCACCGGCGCATTGTTTAAAATTATGCACTGGCCCGGTGCCGGTTGGGTTTTGTCTATCGGTATGATTACCGAAGCATTTCTGTTCTTTATCGGCGCATTTGACAAGCCCCATAAAGATTATCAATGGGAAATTGTTTTTCCTGAATTGGACAACGCAGAAGCCGAAGTCGCAGTTAAGAAAAGTTCTAAATTGCCCGCTTTGGACACTCCTCCCGTATCAGAACAAGACGTTCAAAAATTATCAGACAACATCAGAAGATTAACCGACACTGCCGGTCAATTGTCATCTTTCAGTTCTGCTTCAGGCGTTACTGAATCTTATATAAAAAATATTTCTAATGCAAGCGATGCCATCGGCGCATTTGCAGGCTCACAAAGAAGCCTCACCGAATCGTCGGGCGTGTTAGTTGATTCGTTCAAAGGATTCGCAACCAATATGTCTGCCGTATCGAACGATTCAAAACAATTTATGGAAAAAATATCAGCGTTGAATGTAACTTTGACTTCAGTAAATTCAACCTACGAATTGCAATTGAAAAATGTAAATGAACAAGCACAAGTATTTAATTCTGTAAACGCAAGTTTGGGCAAAATCGGCTCAGTATTGGATGCTTCCGTAAGAGAAACCGAAACTTACAAAGAACAAGCCGCCAAATTGGCACAACAAATCAGCAGCCTGAACAATGTTTATGGCAATATGTTGAGCGCATTGAACGTTAGATAAAAAATTAAGAACTCGAATTAAACAAAGAATTAATAAAAAATTATGAGTGGAGCAAAAAATTGTCCGGAAACCCCGAGGCAAAAAATGATAGGTATGATGTACCTCGTTCTTACCGCGATGCTTGCGTTGAATGTGTCAACGGAGGTTTTGAACGGATTTAAGATGGTAAATGATAGTTTGAGTAACACATTAAAAAGTGCCGTTATACGTAATGAGGGACTTTATGGCGATTTTAAATCATTGGCTGACCAAAACCCCACTAAAGTAGGTGAATGGTTGCAAAAGTCGCAAATTGTGAAAAATCAATCGGATAGTTTGTATAACTATATCGACAAAATGAAAAACGATATAGCAACAATGGTCGATGGCGCTGAAGGCACACCTGACGATCTTCAAAATCCGGGAAATTTGGATATTTCCGGTCAAATCGGACTTTCGGGAAGTGGTCGCGAAGGTCGTGGATTAATATTAAGAAATATGCTTGGAAACTATTCCAAAACAATTCAGGATTTAGTTGATGACCCCAAAATGAAAGATGAGTTCGCAAAAACTTTTGAAACAAAAGATAAAGTAATCAGCGGTACTCCCACGAAATGGGAAGATCAAATTTTTGAATCAATGCCTGCTGCTGCTGCCGTAACGATTCTTTCCAAGTTTCAAAATGACATTAAAAACAGTGAGGCTCGTATTATTCAATATTTAATTGCGCAAATTGATGCGAAAGACATTCGTGTAAATAAAATTGAGGCAAAAGTAATTCCTGTTTCCAAGTATGTGATTAAAGGCAGTAAATATTCTGCACAAATCATTTTGGCAGCGAGAGACTCCACCCAGGAACCGATTGTTACGGTAAATGGC
>JGI24696J40584_12961096_pt1 | contig 10672 bp, 10 predicted proteins | sample TergutCo191P4_FD_40584 | JGI IMG/M metagenome (IMG submission 40584)
GGAAGTGCGACAGCAAAAAGAGCTATTGCGACCAACACGATCGCGAGGATTTTTTTGAAAACTTTCATCTTTTACTCCTTTTCTTTTTCGCGCACCTTACTAAACATAAGCATGCACAAATGTTTTTTGTTATGTGTTGTGTCAATTACAATTTGTTGCGAAACTTGTAGGAGATAGCCTCTTCGAGAATCCCATCCTTTATACGATGGGTGCGATCAGGCATGTCTTCAAGGACATTCTCCTAGTATTGTCCTGCAATAACGGAAGGTAATCTCTGCCCCCATCGTGCTCTTTCGAGTTACGATGGCAAGAGCTCTTTTGTGACCCAAGGAAGTCCGATCATGCTTGTTTAAGAGAGACAGTGATCGATCACGATAGCATCCGGCGTAGGTACCATTAGTCGCGACTCGCCGTCTGCCTTTTCTTGCGCGGCCTTTGCTTCCTCAGCTCCGCCTTTGCTTGATTACAGGAGAAAAGGCTGGGTACAGTAGGAGCTCAGCAGCATAGCCAGGGGATCCTTTGGAATCACCTTTTGAAGAGCGCTCTTTCTTGGGATTCCCGCCAAGCTTTGGTGTCCTGCTTGGCTTGCTTATATTGTATCTTGTTTTTGAGTTAATTAACATTGACAATTCACGGACATACTGCAGACATTTTATGATGATTTATCCGCCCAATAGCACTCATGAAAGAAATATGTTAAAATGTAGCCGAGCCTGTCCAATATAGCTGCTGTGTCTCGTTATATATATAAGAGAGGTGGATGAATAAGATATGCCAGATCATTCAGTGGCCCGGTCTCGTGATGAGAAATTGAATAATATGGTCGATCTTTACAGCACGCCTCTTTTACGGATGTGTTATGTCCTCTTGAAGGACGCATCTCTCGCGGAAGACGCTCTTCAAGACACATTCATAAAAGCATATAAAAGCCTGGGTACTTTCCAACCAAAAGATGATACCAGTGAGAAATCGTGGCTTATGAAAATTGCTGTCAACACATGCCGGGACTATCGGCGCAGCGCATGGTTGCGGAAGGTTGATCGGCGTTACTCGGTTGAAGAAATAATTGACTCACAAAATCTGAGTAACGAACAAGAGTCTTTGCTTGAGGATGTTCTGGAGTTACCGCAAAAATATCGTGAAGTTCTTATTTTACACTATTATCAAGACATGGACATTGAGCAAATATGTTTGATCATAAACGAGCGGAGCGCTACAGTCTATAAAAGGATTCAAAGAGCGCGCCAGATGCTCAGGGTACAGCTAGAAAGAGGTGATCTCGATGAATAAAAACAAACTGAAGGATTCTATAAATACCGGCCTTTCAAAGCTGGAATATACCGCCGATATGAAAGGGGAATTAAGTCAGCGTATACGGGCACAAAAAACATCAAATCTCCGTCTGAAGCCCGTGCTGGTAATTACGATTGTGATAATTCTCCTTTTTGGAGTGGCGATTGCCGCAACTCAGATGGGGTTATTGCGCTTTCTGTTTGGAGATAACACGCATGAGGCAAGTGAGGATCTTCTGAATAGCATTCAACCCCTCAACGTAATCTCAGAGGTGGACGATATCAGTATACACATTACAGGTGGGTTGTATGATGGACAGCGCTTCCTTGTGTCGTGGGATATTGAAAATAGTGATCCTGAGAATTATGCTTTGGTAGAGGTTGAATCTATTCAGTTTAATGGCTCCCCAGTACGCTTTGATAACGCTCAAACGAATGACAAGGTAATTCCAGATCCGTTCGAAACCAGCAAAGAAGCTGGTTCAATCGTGAGCGGCGGCGTCCGAGGGTATGTTGACGATGAGTTGACGACGGATACGCCGAAGGTTCTTATAACCTTTGCATTATCATATCCTGTTGGCAAGTTTGTCGTCGTGGATGAAAGCCTTTATGGAGATGATCAAGATAACGCTCAATGGAGGAGTGATCAACAGAGGCGAATCAAGAGTGCGGATGTCTTGATCGCCGGGCAGGATGAGCTTTCTGTAGATGAATGGGTTCAAAAAGGCTTTACGGTGATCGACGCATACGGTAACGCCCGTCACATGCCCGGTGCTTTCTCGGAAGACGGACATTTTTTCGAACGGCCAGGTCAATGGGTAAAGAGTAAATCAGTTAGTCTAAGTTTTTCTCTCGACCGAAGACTTTCTGAAAAATATTCCCGCGAAGCTAATGCGTTTGAATCTGTGATCGTTGGTGATTATTCCGTTGTCATTCATAGCATCTCTATTTCGCCGCTCTCAACTGCGGTATATATAGAATGCACACCTTTGCAGAACGTACACCAGAGCGAGGGTTTGATCGGCGCGTTCGCATATGAAGCTCTTCCTTGGATTTCCTTTGCGGATGAAGAAGGGATATTGATTGACTATACTAATCTTGATTGGGCAGCAGGTTGGGAACACAGTATGAAAGAGGATGGATCGACGGTTTATCGGCTTGAACAGGTGTTTCCTGGGCTAAAAAAGCTACCTCGCTTTGCTGTGTTAACAGATGGTTATTCAAAGACATATGAGATGACAAACTTGCTTCGTGGGGAAAGTATATGTGGCGTCATTATCCTCCCGATTCAATTTGATTAACTTTAATGGGCATAATAGGCAGATCATCTACAGGATGATATGTTTCCACCATTGTTATCCTTCTGCATACTGTCTCCGCCTCGGCTTTTGTTATCTCAATCCCAATCGAGGGTGGACATAGAAAGTCCTGCACGTGATATTGCGTAAGCGAATGTGTATCATGAGGTATTAGCACGCATGGCGATATCGAAATTGCAAGATTAAATTATTTTTTTCTTATCGTCCAAAACGGCTTTTTTTACGTCTAACTTATATAAAGAGATATACTACCGAATAGTGAATAATGTAGTGGCCGCCATTATAAACTCTTTGCACTGTAATGGATTGACGCTACGCCATCTAAAGGCTATGCTCTTCTGTAGTATATTACGGACAAGCGCGCAAAAAACGATATTGTAAAAAGATTTCACCGGCGCAAAAAAGACACGGGCATAAGAATGGCTGTTTGCCGGAAAGGATGTTCATTGTGACGAGGGAAGAATTTACACAAATGATTCTTGAGCACAGGGGCACACTCTACTATGTTTCCTATGGTTTGCTGAAAAACCGAGAAGACCAGGATGATGCAGTGCAGGAGTGCATTCATAAGGCGCTAATAAAAATGGAAACCCTTAAGGACGACAGGTTTTTTAAGACCTGGATTACACGTATTTTGATTAACGAATGTTATAATGTGCTACGTCGAAAGAAACGCGAAATCCCAATGGAGGGGATTCACCTAACAGTTCCAGCAACTGCACACTATGGAGTTTTTCATGCTGTCATGCAATTGGAAGAAAAACTTCGATTGCCAATAATATTACATTATTTTGAAGACCACACAACGAAAGAAGTAGCTACAATCCTAAGTACCCCTGAAGGCACGATTAAAAGCAGGCTTCAGAAAGCGAGAAGAATGCTTGGTCAAATGATGGATGCAGAGGAGGTGTTTGCATGAGCCTATCTTTAAGAGAAAGAGCCTTTGGTATGATTCCGGATGATTTTGATGACATGTTGATAAAAGCATGTGAGTATGTGCCGCCGATTCAAGTCAGAAAAAAATTGTCACCTGCGCTTGTAATTGGCTTATGTGTCATGTTGGTTACAGCGACAGCACTTGCAGTAGCCCATAGTCTCCATATCATCGACCTTTTTGGCGTAGGCTACGTAAATCCGGAAGAAGCGAAGACTGCCGTCAGCACCGAGATAAAGCAGAATGGAGGTGAAATGGGTCTTGCGATATTCAAGGTTAGGGAAGCGTTTTATGACGGTATCTTTCTTCGATTTATCGTGGAAGGTAAATTTAGTGAAGAAACCGTGCTGATCGAAGAGGGTTGGATAGAATGGCCAGACAGCGAGAGCATTGCTAGTCTTCCTGGAAAGCGTTTGGGTGTTAAAGCAACCGCTGTTTGTCTCTCTCTTGATCAAGCACTTTATTTATATCCCCCGTATGAGAGAGGGGGTAGCTGGCTGGTTGGGCAAGCCTTTTTCTTGGAAGAAAAACAAGCAGATGAATTGGATTTTGATTTGTCGATTGATCTTCTGGATGTTAATGATGGCAGACTTATTGATCATACCATTCTATCCTTTACGATTCAGAAAACGGTTGAAGTGATCACAAACGAGTTTGCAGTCGGAGTTCAAACGGATCTTGTTGTCGTCGATAAAGCTATCATTGCTCGAACTCCATTTGAGGTGGTTGCCTCGGTTGAGTTTAGACCGCTTCTACGTGCATTTAATGGGTTTACAGTGGTTCCGGATGATGGGTATGTTGTAAAGAATGGGCGGAATTATTTCTTTGGAGGCCACTTCAATATACCTACAATCAAGGATGGAAAAGGCAAGATCGAGTATGTTCTCCCAGTTGAGCATGCACAAGGAAACACGCTGACACTATGGGTGGCAGGTACCGACCAGGCGATCGTGATTGATTTTCATACAGGCGAATCGTGCACAAAAAAGGTTATCACACATTTCGAAGGTGATAATATAAGAGTAGAAATTGAGGAGGAATAAATTGATGAAAAAAAAGATTGTTGCATATTTCCTGATCTTTCTATTGTTTCTCGCGGCCACTACTGCTCTCGCCTGTGTGGAAGTTGCGAAAGTAAAGCCATTTTACTACGACCAAATAAACGACATCCCCGCTTGGAAAATAAACCTGCGTAATCTTTCAGATGAGTTGGTCCAAGAATTGCGGGGTGGAACATTTACCGCGAACCTGCTACCGATTGATGACGACACTTTGCTTTGGTACGGATATTTTGAGTACCATAAACAAAAACGTGAGGAATGGCATACCATTGAATACGATGTGGACATACCCAGAGAAGACGCGTATGCCGTGGCCGTAGATATGCAAGGGACAAGAAAATGGTCTCTTGCGTTAAGCGACCCACATGCGCAAAACAGCTTCGACAATGCAAGATTGCTACCAGATGGTAGAATTATATTTTGGCACAATAATGCATTTGGCGAGTGGGGTTCGCACTATTATATCGTGTCCAAGGATGGCGAAGTACAGGAGATGCTTCCGTCATATAAGGTGAAGGATCAAGGTGTATATGCCACGCTCAGACCCATGCATGGAGGTTATTTGGGCGGAGGAGCTTGTATGGAGGATGGAGCACTTGGTGCGATGTACAACGTTGCTAACTTTGCCTTCTTTGACAAAGAACTTAATTTGCTTTGGGAAAACCAAACGGACGAATATGCTCCTGCCCAATTTGGTGATATGTGGGAAACTAGTGATGGTTTTCTTATTTCAGGCACTTATTATTCAGGATACAATCCTGATACTCCAATGATTAACCAAGCGATGTTACTAACACCGATGGTCTCGAAAATTGGGCTTGGTGGGGAAACGATATGGGTATATAAGGGCAATGAACTCTCCGCAACTGGTGCTGCCGATATAGTTGCTACAGCAGATGGGGGCGCTCTTTTCACTACGAGTTTTGATCCGACTGCTGCGACCCCGTTTGAGGCCCAAGAAACAGGAACTCTAGTGAAACTTAATCACAATGGCGAGCTTGAGTGGGTAAAACAATACACTGAGGAGCACCCTTTCTCGTACTTCTTGGATCTCCTCCCATATAAACAGGGGTTTTTAGCTTCGGGACTGCTTACTGGTGACTCGATATCATGGGCGGTATTATATATTACTGCCGATGGAGTTCCTATCGACAGAATCGATATCGACCTTGATGGTGCAGAAAACAGTAGCGTTGCTTTGGTGACTGCGCCAAATGGAAGCGTTTATGCATATGGAACGATAACCACCAGTAAAACGATCCTAGCAGGTATGGATCAGAAAACTGATTGCAGACCTTTTTACCTAAATATAAGCGATCTGTTTCAATAGAGAATCAGGTTCATCAATGGCTGTATCTTGATGTGCGTTGCCACATTGACGTACCACGAAATAAATTCCGTCGGAGAAGGAGACAAAACCATGAAAAGAAGAGGGATAATTTGCTTAGCACTGTTTCTAATACTCTCGGTTTTTACTTATACAAGCGCAAATGGATCAGATGATAAAGGACTGAAGGAAGTTTATGATGCCCTGTCGAAGGAGATAGGTCCCTTTCGTTACACATTACCTGACGACGCTACCATTTCCTTTAAGGACAGCATTGCTTCATATTTAATCACATGGGACTCTATAGCAAATGTTCGCTCATATCAGATGGGTGTTTTTGCCGTTGTAGGAATCGGGAATACTGAAGATTATATCTTAGTAGCGGAAGGATGGATGAGTGCTAGTAATGTAAAAAATGGCAAAGGAGAAGAATTCTTTATTACGGATGTAATTCATGAATCGATCCTCCTTGATGGAGATGCATCAAAGGTCGATATTGCACCACAGATCAACATGCTCACAGAGTGGAATATCGAAGATTCAGCTAGCTCCTGTTACTTGATTGTACTCATAATTCCTGAAATGGAAGAGCCTATATACCAGGTCGTTTCAATTCCACTCAGTAAGTTCGCAGGATAGAAATGTAGCGGGTGACACAGATTATGCGCGTGAATCCACAATTGCCGACGTTATCTACGACTGCATTTTGAATGATTCCCACACCCCGGTCGTCAATGGTAAGGAATCCATGTATAAAAATAAAGCCATGTCGGCAAATGACGGGACTTCACTGTTTACGCCGAAGTTATCTGACCAAATACCGCCGGAAACTTGTGCCCATGGACAGCCGACGAGTCTGCTCACCAGATACCGGCCACCTGCTCTCAATGCTGCAAACACAGGCGTTTATCGCCTGTGTCAACAAGGGCGTGTACGCCCTTGTTGTCCGAAATCGCCGGGCAAATTCGCACATAATCGATAATTGTTACGATTTCGTAAGGGCATTCCCACGGCTTTTTTCAGCGCGGTTAATATCGTAACAAAAAGTGCGTGCATCTACCCGTCTATTCTTGCTTGCCAATGTTATCATCCTCGTGTGAGGCAATGATGCGGGCGTATTCGTCGACTATTCGTGGGCAGGCACGGAGGGCGGTTTTGGGGCATTTTAGCATGGCAGTAACACTTCACCCAAGTAACACCGTCTTCAGCGGTATGAGTTGTCGCATTAGTTTCCCAACAAAAAGGTGATGCCGTCTGGCTGTCCAATATCAAAGAACGATACCAGGCGGCATCAACATCCTCGAAAACCTCATGCAGCGCTCATGTCGGTCTTAACCGTTGCATTATCCTCTCCGCGTAAGTAAAGGACTTATACTGTATCCCGGATGCATATGTCGGCGAGATTAGGTTCATCCGCAAATCTCAGTACAAACACAAATGCAATATAGGGAATCATTGGTTCTACTTCGTTTGCTGGCTGTCACAAAGTGGTAAATAGTAAAAAATACTGATTTTTGCGGAAGAGCCTAATCTATCCCACCGTATTCACCGGAGCCTTTCTTTTGCCAATGTTCATCTTGTACGCCTGCAACTGTTCAATTCCAACGCTCGGACTGTTCATCCCGTGTCCTCTTGGGACGTTCGACTGCGGTGACATATTTATTTTTTTACCTCGCTATCTGTAATTCAGTTAGTGTCTTTATCTGATTTTACTATAATGGATTGTACAAATGAATGGTATTTCTGCGACTCATGAACTTGTGCAATGTTGTCATCATACTCTACAAACCCGTAAGCATATGCTAGTGTGTTAGATTCTTTAACCAGATATGTCACTTGCTTACTGCCATTATCATCCTTTGTATATTCCATTATCTCGCTACCTTCATCGCCAGGGTATATAGTTACTAATGCTGCCTGCGTGTCGTGTGCTTTGTTGCCACTAACAATCAGACAACTATTCATCTCAACAATTGATGTTGGATTAAAGAGGGAATACTCACGATAAAGATCATGCGTTTGTAGAGCACTTCCATTAATATCCACAAGATGAACCGTTGCATTATCGTCGCCTGAAATAAGGAGTGCTATGTTTCCATTCTCTAGGTACGTTCCATCTACAATTGTACAATATTCCACTTCAAGATAATCGTTCCTCCATAAAAACACTCCGTTTTTGCTAACTGCAAAAGCAGATGGGTAATACTTACCATTGTATTTTTCTACGTCCCCCAAGAATATATATGAATCATCTGTTTCTATAACTTTTTTATATCTGCCTCCTTCAAGCACTTGATCGCATATTTCCCATTTCTTAACGAAATCTGTATCATAAAAGCTAATAGCATCGCCTTGCACCATCCAATTTTCATGAGTATTTGTGTATGTATAACCGCCAAAAAGATAACCTCCAACAACTTTCCGAAGTGTATATGTCTCAGCATTGTCCACTTTTGAAATACCTTCACAGTTCGTTGTACATATTTCAGAATCGACATCAACGATTTGATGTTCTGACATAAATATGTCGGAGTCAAATTTAACATAGACTAACTTTTTCCCATCACTCCAATCCCACACATTCGTTATTGCAGAATCAACAATACCACCGTCTTGTGTTTGATTCCCAAATAAAAGTGCATTTTTGGACACGAAATCTTTTGTCAATCGCACATACATACCTGCATGCACGGAGACAATTACTTCTTTGCTATCGTGATTGCCATCATCATCTAAAACAATTTCTTTTACAGTTTGGCCGACTATAATAATATCTCCTTTATCGTCCACGAGAGCATCATAGGGAATGAAACCATCGCGTGTAGGTCTTTCCCCCTGAGTTTGTGCAACCGCACTGTGCGCAATGCCTGTCATACAGAGAAGTACAAAACTGAATAGTATGAACCATTTCCCAAATTTCATTTAAAACCTCCTTGTTATCACTCAACGTGTATTTACTCTTATAAGAATTACTGAAAATCTATCAATTATATCAAACTAGAAAGAAAAGGCCCCTTACGAGGCCCTTTCACCAGTATCAGTTGATCCTTAGCTCCATGCAAGCACCCATGCGACTTTCATTTGTTGGCCATTAGGATTCAGTCGGAACCAAATATCATAACCTTTGTCGCCGGACTGAACGGTATCATTCCAGGCCACCTTGCCGCCATTTACATAGCCGGTAACCGCTCCAAATGTTCCATTTTTGATCGTGCCCGCTGCGTTTGTATAGCGAATCCTTACCGTATATGCACCAGAAGTGTTGCCAGTCGCGGTAGTGTTTCCAGTCATCGCTGTAAACGGTCCTACGTTCAAGCACTTTCCCATATCGGTTTCATTACCGGAGGTAAGAGTGCTCGTGTTACTAGCACTGCCAGCTAACGCCATCGTAGGAAGTGCAACAGCAAACAGAGAGACCGCAACCAGAGCCAAGGCGAGAAGCTTTTTAAGATGTTTCAATGTTTTAATCTCCTTTTTTGTGCACCTCGATAATCATTCGTGTGCACAGATTTTTTTGGAATAGTTTTGTTTAGTCGCTTGAGTGATAAAGTGACAGTCAATGCGTAGAGATCATTGGTATCCGTTCACAGCGGATCCAGAATTGTGGTGGAACTCGCATGATTTCCTTCGCATTGACTAAGATCCGTTGGAATCACATTCCTGGCGCGCTCAGTTTGGATTCCTGTCAGGCTTTGCTTTCCCGCCCGACCTGAATCTATTGTATATCAACTATTCTGCTCTGTACATTGACAATATAGGTTCATTTTCACGACATTTTTTACTCTTCTAATACTTCGCATGCGTCGAGCACACACTCGGCGGTAAAAACTGTCTCATAATACTCTGCCTTTTGCCCCGCAAATTTGGCAATCTCACGTAGCGCGCGCTTTTGATAACGCTGTAGCGTCCGGTCTGTTCGTTCACTCTCACTTCCCCATCTATTTCGGAATTCAATGATTACCTGCGGCCAGTCGAATTTTTCAATCAGATGTTTTTGTATAACAAACGCCTCTTTGGTGCTTAGTAAACCAAACCAACTATCGATTGATTCGATTCTTTCGCGCAGCATTTTCAGGCGTCTTTCCCGATCCGGGTCATGACATTGGGCTTCCCATAGTTTCAAAGTTCTGAGCTCAGTTTTATAGTAATTCAAATTGCAAATCTGTTGGTAAACAAAATCTTCTGGCTTCATTCTCTTTACACAACCTCACTGTCTATATGCAAAATTGTGGTATGTCTTTCCGCGGCGTGCATCTAATGGGGGATGATCGATCCGCTTATGGCTGCCCCACCAACTCCATACATCTTAAAAAACAAAGGAGTTTTGGCGACAACACGGGGAAAGGAAACGGAACAAGAAGCGGGTGTCGAGCCTACAGGAACACTCCGCGTGGTAACATATTCCCATCCGTCGTTGTATTTGTACATAACAACGTCAATGATCCCGCTGCCTTTTGAGCACTTTAGGCCGGTAAAGCGCACGGTAATCGCGCCTCCGTTTGACGACCAGCAGGTATCCGTATCAATGGAGTTCCGATAGGTAAAGACTTTCGCATTCGTTCCAAGAGACGCTGGCTTGCCGGGGTCCGGGGCGGCAAACGCGCTTGATGCAATGGAGATCATAACGATACAGACCAGGGCCAAAGACAAACACACTTTATAATTCTTCATTTTTATCCCTTTCATTATTGTCATGTTATCAGCGATAACGCCGCTGCCCGATCATGCTGTCGAAAATA
>JGI24696J40584_12961095_pt1 | contig 10642 bp, 11 predicted proteins | sample TergutCo191P4_FD_40584 | JGI IMG/M metagenome (IMG submission 40584)
TCGCAAGAGGATTGAAACACCCAGATCGTGGGCCAGTCCCCCAGCCACAGTTCCCGTTGCGCAACCCCGTTGCCTCGCAAGAGGATTGAAACAATTGTCCTCATTCAACGAGCTCCTTTCATATGTGTTGTTGCGCAACCCCGTTGCCTCGCAAGAGGATTGAAACATCAGCGTTCATGAGTATCCTCCTTAAAGTAGTGATGTTGCGCAACCCCGTTGCCTCGCAAGAGGATTGAAACCGCCGACGGCGCTGATAGCGAGCAGAAGTTTTGGCGTTGCGCAACCCCGTTGCCTCGCAAGAGGATTGAAACCCAAAAGTCGCGTGTTATAAATATCACACCATGCCGAGTTGCGCAACCCCGTTGCCTCGCAAGAGGATTGAAACTGTTTCTTAACCATGGTAAGCCTCTCTTCCTAATCTCGTTGCGCAACCCCGTTGCCTCGCAAGAGGATTGAAACGGTCCCACTTCGGACGCCTGGCTTGGTCACGACCTGTTGCGCAACCCCGTTGCCTCGCAAGAGGATTGAAACTGTTCATGGTTTTCTCCAATCATTTAGTTGAAAATTTGTTGCGCAACCCCGTTGCCTCGCAAGAGGATTGAAACGGTTCGCCATTCAGCTTGCCTAGATGCGATTTTTTGTTGCGCAACCCCGTTGCCTCGCAAGAGGATTGAAACTTCCAATTGCTGTTGCTTGGTTTTCATGGTTGTTTCGTTGCGCAACCCCGTTGCCTCGCAAGAGGATTGAAACTTCACTTTCTTTACCTCCTTATCATCATCGTTTTTGTTGCGCAACCCCGTTGCCTCGCAAGAGGATTGAAACACTCATAGGGTGGTTCTCCTTTCGTTGGAGTAGCTCAGTTGCGCAACCCCGTTGCCTCGCAAGAGGATTGAAACCCTTTGGTTGCGCCAATGAGCAAAATTTGATCCTTTGGTTGCGCAACCCCGTTGCCTCGCAAGAGGATTGAAACTTCCACAACCCTGAACATGAAGTGCGCGATGCCTTCGGTTGCGCAACCCCGTTGCCTCGCAAGAGGATTGAAACGTAGCCGAGCTCCCACAGACGTGCCACAGTAGCTTCCGTTGCGCAACCCCGTTGCCTCGCAAGAGGATTGAAACCGTTGAAGAAAAACCGCTCGTGCAGCTTCGGGAAATGGGTTGCGCAACCCCGTTGCCTCGCAAGAGGATTGAAACAAGACCAATGACGGAAAGTATGACGCCGACAACCGTTGCGCAACCCCGTTGCCTCGCAAGAGGATTGAAACTTTTGGACTCAGACATCGTACTCTTTCCTTAAGAGTTGCGCAACCCCGTTGCCTCGCAAGAGGATTGAAACTAAAACCCAGAGATGGCCAGCGCGTCTTCAAAGGCAACGTTGCGCAACCCCGTTGCCTCGCAAGAGGATTGAAACCCTGTCTTTGCATTTTTCATACGCAGACCGCTATTACCGTTGCGCAACCCCGTTGCCTCGCAAGAGGATTGAAACTTAGAACTTGCTACCGCCGCCGCCACTGCCATCTTTGGTTGCGCAACCCCGTTGCCTCGCAAGAGGATTGAAACGGGGTGTCCTCCTTTGTTTCTTAAGTATTGATTTTTGTTGCGCAACCCCGTTGCCTCGCAAGAGGATTGAAACAAGAGATGCCTTTTCATGTCTTTCTCCTCATTTCTTCGTTGCGCAACCCCGTTGCCTCGCAAGAGGATTGAAACGATCATCGGCACAGCCGCAGTCCAACCGCAATAGCAGAGTTGCGCAACCCCGTTGCCTCGCAAGAGGATTGAAACAACCAGTCCCTCCTCCGCCAAGCGTCCAAATATCTCAGTTGCGCAACCCCGTTGCCTCGCAAGAGGATTGAAACAATGAGGTCAGATGCCCGCGGTTTCGCGGATATACTGTTGCGCAACCCCGTTGCCTCGCAAGAGGATTGAAACGGATTTACTGCCATGTTCTACCTCCGGAGGTTGAATTGTTGCGCAACCCCGTTGCCTCGCAAGAGGATTGAAACAACCGAGTTGCGGATGCGAATCCAGCCAGATATTTGGTTGCGCAACCCCGTTGCCTCGCAAGAGGATTGAAACCTCCCACTGGGCCGAGACCCAAGGCAAAGGTAAATAGATGGTTGCGCAACCCCGTTGCCTCGCAAGAGGATTGAAACTGCCTTTTTCATGTAGAAACACTCCAAGCATTATTGTTGCGCAACCCCGTTGCCTCGCAAGAGGATTGAAACTGTTCCTGGGTTTCATGTCTTTCCTCCTCGTGTTAATGTTGCGCAACCCCGTTGCCTCGCAAGAGGATTGAAACTACTATCCACCTCGTAAAGGGGGTTGTCGATTTCGTTGTTGCGCAACAACTCCTTGAAACGTATAAAAATACCGCGCCGAAAAAAGGCACGGTATTTTTTGCAAAGATTTAACTTTGGCGGGAATGTCTCCGATATAAAGAGTGTAAGGCAGTGAACGGCCGCGCTGCCAACCAAACAAAAATCTATATCAAAAGGAGCTTACCCCGCCATGAAAAAGATCATCAGAATCTTCACGGCAGTTCTGTCTCTGGCACTTCTCCTCGGCATCGCATCCGCCACAATCGCAATCGCAGCCCCCGCAGGCACGGGTAACTATCGTATCAGCACCCCCGCAGGTCTCAACGTCCGTGAAACCGCCAGCACCAACGCACGCGTCCTAACCGCAATCCCCTACAACACGGCCGTCAACGTCACGCAAACCTCCGGCTCCTGGGGAAAGGTCACTTACGGCGGCAAGACCGGCTGGATCTCCCTCGATTACGCAACCAAAATCGTCACCGCACTCCCGATCACCAACGTCAACTATCAGGCGCGCATCACCACAGCCGCGGGGCTCAATGTCCGCAGCGAAGCAAACACCACCTCCTCGGTCCTAACCGCAATCCCCTACAACACGCAAATCGCCGTCAACGCGGAGTGCAACGGAATGGCGCGCACCACCTACGCGGGCAAGACGGGTTGGGTATCCATGCAGTACATCGCCAAAGTCAGCATCACCACCACGAGCAATGTAAACGTCTCCCTGAGCGTACCCCTTTACAAGCAGACAGACTCCCGCTGGTCCGGCACGTATATCGGCACCAAAACAATCGGCGCGGTCGGTTGCACGACTTGCTGCATCGCAATGATGTACAGCTACAAGTACGGCACCACCTATCCCAACACCATGCGCAACAAGCTTTCCTACAGCAACAACGACCTATACTGGAGTTCGGCGACCAGCTGCGGGGCCATTTCCACCACAAAAGACTATAGCTCCCTTACGCAGGCCGTCATGCAAGAGATCGTCAACCAGCTCAAAGCCAATAAACCCGTCCTCCTGGGCTCGAAAAATTCATCCGGCCAGCATTGGATTGTGATCACAGGCTACAGCGGACCCGCAACCTCTTTAAGTACCGCAAATTTCAAAATCAACGACCCGATGCACAGCCGCACAACGCTCAGCCAGCACATGTCCGCCTATCCGACGCTACTGAAGATTGGCTACTAGAAAATCACGGAAGCAAACTCGCGAACTTGCACCAGCATATCGTTAAAAACCAATCATCTTCGCATATGCCTTGTCCAACAATAGCAACGCCCAGCGGAAGAAATCCTGCTGGGCACTTTGCTTTCAGTTCTCCTTCAACCACCGTTCAAACTCCTCAATCCCCATATCCAACGCCATTACCTTATCCCGATACAAGCGGGCTTTTGCAAGAAAGAAGAACGGTAGGTCATATCCTTTTATTTTAGTTGATTTCACCATTTCACTTGACAAGAGTGAAATAGTGTGATACAGTAGTGAAAAATGAAATCCGGGTGAAATCAATGCAGGAAAACGCTTATACGGAATTCAAGCGGGAGTATACGCCTGATCTGAAAAAGGAAGTGCTCGCCTTTGCTAACACGGAAGGCGGCGTTATTTTCGTCGGCCGAGATAACGAGGGAAATACTTTCCCTCTGGCTGATGTGGACGCTGTGCTGACGCAAATCACAAACAGCATCCGCGACTCGATCCTGCCGGACATTACGATGTTCATCAACTATGAGACAGAAGTCGGCGGCATCAAAATCATAGTCCAGGAAGGTACGAACAAGCCATATTATCTGGCGGATAAGGGACTGAAACCATCAGGCGTCTATGTGCGGCAGGGAACGTCCAGTGTCCCAGCCAGTTTTGAGCAAATCCGCGAGATGATCAAGCTAACCGACGGTGATAAATTCGAAACTGCCCGGTCAATGGCGCAGGAACTGACTTTTAGCGTGGCGGCGGCGGAGTTCGCGCGCTGTGAAGTAGAGTTCGGCGAGAGCAAAATGCGCGCGTTAGGCCTGACCGGCGCGGACGGGCTCTACACCAACCTGGGCCTGCTGCTGTCTGACCAGTGCGCGCACACAATCAAGTTCGCTGTGTTTCAGGGCACAAAAAAGGGCGAGTTCAAGACGCGCAAGGAAGTCGAGGGCTCGTTGTTCCGGCAGATGCGCGGCGCCTTCGATTTTCTCAGCCTATCAAACAACCTGGCCGCCACCTTTTCGGGCCTGGACCGCGTTGAGCAGTACGACTACCCGGAGGAAGCCCTGCGCGAGGCCATGCTCAACGCCATTGTGCACCGCGACTATGCTTTTTCCGGCAGCATCATCGTCAATATCTACGACGACCGCATGGAATTCGTGTCGCTGGGCGGGCTGATGCCGGGTCTGCGGACAGAGGACCTGTTCCTGGGCGTGTCACAGCCGCGCAACGAAAAGCTGGCCAACGTGTTTTATCGCCTGCGGCATATCGAGGCCTACGGCACGGGCCTGCGGCGCATCATGCAGTATTATGAGGATTTACCCGTCAAGCCGAGTATAGAGGCTACCCATAACGCATTTATGCTCACGCTGCCCAACAGGAATTACGTCCAGCCGCTGGGTGCCAAACAAAGCCGCGCACCAAAGGCGCAGCATCGAATTGTACTGGACTACTTGAAAACACATGATGCTGTGACCAACGAGACTGTGCAGGAACTACTTTCCGTCCGCCAAACCAGGGCTTATGGCGTGATTCGCGAGATGGTACAGGCGGGGTTGATTGCCAAGCGCGACGATGGGAACGAATATGTGTCGGCATAGTTACTGCTGCAGTAAAAAACACCATTTCACTTGACGATAGTGAAATGGTGTTTCATGATATGGGTATAATGGTGTAATGGCGGGGACTGTCCTTCTAACACTGTTCTAACACTTTTCCGAAAATACCGGGTTTTTCGAAGCATTTGATAATAAACCGATTGCGCTGACCGGCCTGCGGCCAAGCAACCGAAACCTTGATACGCAAGGGATTGCAAGGGAGCTGGTAAACCAGCAAGAACCTTTGTAAGACTGCGCTTAGCTGTCTGGAAATCGTGTGTACGCCTAAAACGTACCGAGGGTTCGAATCCCTTGCTCTCCGCCATTCCGAACAAATGCGAACCCTCAAATACTTTTAGTAGGTGAGGCGTTCGCGTTTGTTTTTATGCTTGCCTGATCGGATTCCACCGCCTGAGAAAATTTTCGGCGGGGCTTGCGATTGGTATTGGATTGTGCTACAATATGTTTGAGATTTTTATGTGGAGGCAAAACTATGTTTGAGCAGGCGCAGGAGAACGTCGTTATCGTGTACCGCAGTAAAGAAACGAAATTCGCGCACCTGTTGGCGAATCTGATTACCGCTTTCGCCGGGGGTGAGGTAGCCGAGTGGGAGGAAAAAGACTGGATTGCGAACAAAGCCACGGTTGCATCCTCGCAGAAAGTCATTTTCCTTGGCGATAGTAATACCGCGCACGAATACCACAGCAGCATGGTGTGGCAGTACTATCAGCATAAAATGAAGTTCGGCTGGCTTGCCAACCAGTGCGTCGTTGACGTTGATCCCTTGCTTTTGAGCGAGGTTAAGTCCTTTCGGGCGTATTATGCCCAATGCGCCGCCGCCCCCAATTTTGCCCACAAGCTAGAGCCTCTTAAGCCAAGTGAGAATCTTCCGATTGGCCTCATTGATAGGCAATACCATCTGCTAATCCGCGAGTTTGTTTTTGGCGGCGCATACACGCAATTCATGGCGGGCGAACAAGCAAAGTCGTTTTCACCGCCCGCGAAACCGCAGCCGAAAGAAAAACAGCTGGCCAAGGCTGTGAAAGGCGGGTTTGACGCCGTTGCCAAAGCCGCCGGGAATGTCGGCGCTGCCGCGCAGAAAACCGCCACCGATATTTTCAGCAAGAAAAAGCCGCCCAAGGAGCAGTAGAATTATGTCTACTACGTTTGTTGACGGATACAATACCTTCGCGAAAAACGCGGGGGTAAATTTTGTTATGCTGGAAGGAAAGCCTTCATTTGATCGCATTGCCAGGATAGACGACGTTGCGCGGGAAAGCATAAAGAATATTCACTCCTTGCGCTATACAAAAGATGGCGCAGTGAAAGGTGCAGGCTATGCAGATTATTATAAATCGTTTAAGGGCGACCTCGCCGAAGTGCGTCACGCCGAGTCGTTTAACATAGACGCGGCGAGAAAAGGCAGTGACTTGCGTGCAGTTGTTCCGCATTCAAACAAGCGTAACTCCACAGATATAGAAATAAGAAGGGATTACGGTCAGGGCGCGGTGGTCAGGCGCGTACAGTCAAAATATTCCCCCGAATCCAGGCGCACGAGCTATTACTTTAAAAACGGTCGCTATGTTGCGATGAAAAAGTTGGTCCCGGAGGGACAGGCTTCCGAGATTCCAAACGCAGTTGACCGTCTTGAGTGTATAGACAGCAACGGAAATGTCATTTCAAGCAGACCTCTTTCGAACACCGATGCGGAAAAGCAGGGACGGGTTTTGCTTTCAGAAGACAAAATAAGCGATAAAAAAGACTTTGACGCCATGCAGGACGTAAACATAGCCGATATCTTCGAGGCCGGGCTTTCCGCAGCCGTCATCAGCGTTGTGCTTGAAACCGCGCCTACATTGATTTCCGTGATCGAAAACGCAATCCGTGACGGTGAGGTGAACGCGGAGGATTTCAAGCGAGTGGGCTTTGCCGCACTGAAAGGCGGCAGCCTGGGCTTTGTACGCGGCACTGTGGCGGCCGCACTTGAATTCGTTTGCAGCGCGGGGAAATTGGGGAAAGCCTTAAAGAACGCCGACCCCACCCTGATGGGCGCTGCCGTCGCGCTGACAATGAACGCCCTGCAAAACGCGACGCTGATGGCTTTCGGTCAGATGACGAAGCGGGAGTTTGCCAACCATTGCGCGCAAGATCTTATCATAACTTCCAGTTCGCTTGGTGTTGGTATGGTGATTGGTGAGGTTGCAAAGGGCGCGGTTGGCAAGGCGTTCGGCAAGGTGATTGGCAAGGCGTTCGGGCCCATATTTGGCGCGTTGTTACAGCCGGCGTTGCCGGTGCTGGGCTTTATGCTTGGCAGCTTCATCGGCTCGGTGATTGGCTCGTTTATCTATAAAACAGCATACAGCTGTGTTATATCGTTCTGCGTCGATACTGGCTGCACGTTCTTCGGGCTGGTTGAGCAAGATTACACCTTGCCCAATGACGTGCTAAAAGAAATCGGGATTCAGATATTCGAGTATGAGCGATTTGCCCCGAAAAAAATCGCGCCCAAGGGCTTTGAACCCAAGCGTTTGGAAGCGCGGGTATTTACGGCAAGGAGTATCGATATTGTCTTTTTGCGCCGCGGCGTAATCGGAGTGAACCGTGTAGGGTATCTATGAAAAACGGCAAGATGTTCGGCGCTCTGGAGAATTATAAGAAGGTCGAATTCTACCGTGAGCACCCCGTCATTCAGTTTGATATGGTCACGGACGGATTCGGGGAGTATGAGATATTTGCTGTGTTCAAGGTAAACCCCACAGATTTCAAGTTCCATCATTTCATCAACGCCGCTTCCGAGGACATCTTTGATGAATATATAAACCGGTGCCGCACCCTTTCGTTTTACGACACCGGCGTCATTCCCCTATACGGCGATAAGCTGATTGCGCTCTCCACCTGCGAATATACCCGAGAAGGTAACCGGCTTGTGGTCGTGGCGAGAAAAATCCAACCACAAAAAACGAAATGAGTTTCAAACATAATGATTGATTAATAAGTTTTTGCAATACGTTTCAAAAACTTATTGACTTTATTCTTTTTTTGAGGTATACTATGTGCGGAGGGATTTCTTATGATACAAAGAAAAGAATATTTAGAGCAGCTTCTCAGTTTTAAGGACAAACACCTTATCAAGGTCGTGATGGGTATACGTCGCTGCGGGAAGTCCACGCTTCTTGAACTGTTCAGAGATGAGCTTATTAAAAGCGGCGTTTCAGAAGAACAGATTACCGTTATCAATTTTGAGGACGCTGACAACGAGTATTTGCTTGACCGAAAGACCTTGTACGCCTATATTAAAAATCGTCTGCTGCCGGACAAAAAGAATTACATCATACTGGATGAAATCCAACACGTAGATGAATGGCAGCGTGTGGTCGATGGTCTTTTCATCAAAAAGAACAACGACGTGTATATCACCGGCTCAAACGCTTATCTTTTGTCCGGCGAGCTTGCTACGCTGCTTTCAGGGCGGTATGTGGAAATAAAAATGCTGCCTTTGTCTTTTGCGGAGTATATTTCCGCTTTGGGCAACAAGGCAGAGTTGTCCCGTAAATATAATTCTTATCTGCTTAACAGCTCATTCCCGTATGCTTTGGAACTAAAAAAGCAAAAAGATATACGGACGTATCTTGACGGCATTTATAATTCCGTGGTGCTTAACGATATTGTAAAAAGAAAGAAAATTGCCGATGTTTCCGCGTTGGAAAGCGTTATAAGGTTTATGTTTGACAATATCGGCAATTTAAACAGCTCAAAAAGCATATCTGACGCCCTGACCTCCGGCGGCAGAAAAATATCTACCCACACCGTCGACACATATCTTGAAGCGGTTTGCGAAAGCTTTATCCTGTATAAAGCGGGCAGATTTGACGTCAAGGGAAAGCAATATCTGAAAACGGGCGAAAAATACTATGTCGCGGACATCGGTCTGCGGTATTATCTGTTAGGATCGCAAAAAGCGGATATGGGCCGTGCGCTTGAAAACGTCGTTTTTCTTGAGTTGCTTCGCAGAGGGTGCGACGTTTACATCGGAAAAGTCGGCAACACCGAAGTTGATTTCGTCGCTACCGATGAAAACGGAATCGCTTATTATCAGGTAGCGCTCACTGTTCGCGATGAAAACACCCTTGCCCGTGAGTTGAGACCTCTTGACAGCATTTCAGACCATAATCCGAAATTCCTGCTGACCCTTGACGAGGATCCGGAGGCTTCTCACAACGGCATCAGGCAAATCAACGCGCTGGATTGGCTTTTAAACGAGTGAGGAAAACCGATGTCAATAAATAATGTAAACATAGTGTCAGCTCTGGAACCCGATATTCAAATTCGCATTTTGCGATCAGACCGAAAGAGCGTTACCGGCCGGGTGATGCCCAATGGAAACATCGAAGTACGCGCTCCGCTTCTGATGACTACGGAACAGATAAACAAGTGGCTCGATATATTTGAACCCAAGTTTATGCCTATCGTCAATCAGTGCCGTAAAATGAACGCCTATATCGCTGAGCATCCGTTTTGTTATGGCGGTGAAGTGTTGTTTAGGGGTGAATGGATTCTTGTAAAAGAAGCTGAGGATAATAACGGCGGATACATGATCCAGTATAAGGATGGCGCAGTTGTGATGAAGCCGGGCTTATCCGATACCGCTATGCGTTATTGGGTTGCAGATTTATTTTCTAATCTCGCGCAATCTATTTTTGAAGCAAAGCTTCACCACTACTCTGACGTAATGGACGTTTCATACAAGACATGGACAATCGGGAACGCCCGGAAAAGACACGGATCATGCGACTCAAACAGGAAGATAACCTTCTCATGGATAGTAGTCATGATGAGCGAGTCCGTGATGGATTACATAATCGTTCACGAACTGGCGCATTTAAAGCACATGAACCATGCCAAAGCGTTTCACGATGAAGTGGCGTCGGTACTGCCAGACTGGAAAGAACGCAAAAAAGCGCACAGTGAATACGGCCATATGCTTCGCTGCGGCGGATGGATTTAAGACGTAATGAGGGAGGTGCCGCCAATGGACAAACCTGTTATCGCTCGTATTGCCAGAATCGTTCACCGGTCATTTCTTGAACTGCAGAAAGGGCTGGCGGAAGGTACATTGACGGCGGAACAACTGGACGCCATCGACTCTTTGCCATCAGGCGATGAGGACCGGCGCTCGCCTGTTGACGGAAGCGTGGTTGAGATAGCCCGTATGACCGGGCGAAAACGCATAGCGCGTTTCCCCACTGCCTGCTGTTCCGACACAACCGCTGTGCTTGGAATCATATATACGATGGCCGGTGTAAACCCGGAAAATATTATTGAGGTTAAAGCGACGCCCCGCAAGTGGAATCCGGCTTTCAATTTTCATAAGTGGTTATTGATTGAAGGGCTTGCGATAGACATTACGATTAGTCAGTTTAATCCTCCGAATGAAATCATAGGAACTGGTTATCCACTTGACTAAGGTAACCCCAACATGTATGCTATGAGGCATGAAAGAATATCCGATGACATTCGACGAATTTATCAAGCGAT
>JGI24696J40584_12961094_pt1 | contig 10638 bp, 5 predicted proteins | sample TergutCo191P4_FD_40584 | JGI IMG/M metagenome (IMG submission 40584)
CTGGAAGTAAATGCTAAATTATCATATCCCAAAGTTGAAAATGTGGTTATCCAATACTTTTCTACTGACATTGCATTTTCCCATGTAGTTGAAACCGGAACTCCGTCATCATTTACTGCAAATCCTGCTCCTGCCGCATCCCTATTTAAGGTGGCAATTCCATTATTGGCAGGAATACCGCCATTTGCCAACCAAGTATAAGATGAAGTGGTGCCCATCGTTGCATATCCATTCCATTTTGCAATATAATGCTTTGTACCTGTACCGGTCAAAGTTACATTCACATCATCCGCTCCTGCGCTACTGAGTTTTAAAATAGCTGAGTAAGGGCGCTCTTCGGTCGGGGAAAAAGTAATATTTAACGTTCCGCCGGTAGCAGGCAATCCTGTTGTATTGACCAACGCAAACGCGCCCGGGTCTGTGCCCTGCAACACATAAGTAATTCCAGCGGTTAAATTGGCGCCGGTAACGGTAAGGGTTTTCGGCGCGGAAGTTGAAAGGAAACCCACTTCGCCAAAAGCCAACGGATTGGGTTCAGCGGTAATAACGGGATCAGTAACGGGGGGTATATATTTATACAGCGTCAAATTTTGTTGCCCCGTATCATAACAAGCGAAGCGCGGACTTCCTGTATTATATCGTAAATAACGACTCACAGCAGCGTTTAGAACTTGAAACAGATTAGATGAATAGGAAAAAGTCCATCTTGCTGCATTTGTTACACTTGTAATAAGAAGCGCAGAATTATTGCCTCCATTGGAGGAAACATACACGCCGGCATCTTCATTATAAATGGTTTTATAACTTCCATCTGTTTCAATTTTCCAAACGATAGAAGGATCAGGGTTTGTAATATTATCAGATACAGGAGATATGGGTGTATTCGCAATATTAATTGTGTTTCCTGAACCCGCTTGAACGTTTAGCATAGCCTGTGTTGAACCATACGCCACCACATACTCCCCATCCGTTAATTGGGCGAGGGAGGTAATTTTAGTGAACACCTTGGGCGCAGCTTCCGGTAACGTCTTCACCGGAACTTCCGACGAAGGATCAGACGTACCATTGCCCATCACGGTTTTTACAGTGTAGTAATATTGTGTGTTGGGCGTCAATCCGGTAACAACGTATTGGGTTACGTTTCCGGTAAGTAAATCTTCATACCCGGGCACAAAAATATTACCTTTGCCCTCTTTGGTGAAAACGCTCAATTTGTAGTTGGTGGCTCCTGCAACCGCACTCCACTTGGCGGTAAAACCGGTGGTGGTGATGTTGTCGGGAACGGCTGCCGTTGGAACGGCAAGCGGTTTTGCAACAATGGCAATATCATCCATGTAGATGTTATAGCCCCAATCGCTCACGCCTTCAAAGATGACATAAACAGAGGAACTTATGGTAGCCGGTATGTTTATGGTATATTGATACCAGCCGGTGTTATTTACTGCTGGTGAAAATTCTATGTCTCTGTGAACAGTCAGTACGGGCGTTAAACCGGTTATCGTTTTAGTGGTACTAAGATAAACATTCACTTTATCTTCATAAATATATTCTGGCCAATCTCTGAACATCCAAAATGTAAGGGTACGCTCCTTTCCATCTTGTGCTAACTCCGGCGTAATCAATAATCCGGTTCCACCCTCAAAGTCCCAGCAACTATACTTTACCATTCCTGCACCTGATTTGGGATAGCAGGTAGAATTTTCTCCAAAAGTTACTCTGTGCCATGGCGTACCGGTTGTGGTACTATTACTCCAGCAAGCGGGCGGAAAAGCGGTGGCATCGAAACTCTCATTGAAAGAGGTAGTGGTGGCAGTGCACTCTTGCGCAGAAGCAAGTACCTCCAACGGAAGTTTCCAATCATAGCCGATAGTGGCTCTGGCAACTCCCCACACATTACTTCCCGTTTCTTTTACGATCGCTTTCATGGTGTAGTGTCCGGGTGTAACGGTTGCAGGAACACTGCAAGGGATGTCGAAAGGATTCGTAAAAAAATCGCCGGGCCACAACGCCGTTGAAACATATCGGTTACCGATAATAGATACTAAATTATCGGATACATCATACAATCCGATAGCATAGTCACCACCGAGGAAATCCATCCATCCCGCATTACAGAAATGCCCTGAAACGTTGAAGGAAGTTTCCCTTGCAACCGCAGTTAAAGGCGACTCTAAATTGGTATAATACTCTAAATAGATTTGGGGAGAGAGTTCGCCGCCCTCATTGGGTTTACATCCGGTATAGATCTGGTTACTATATTTATACTGGTAGTTCACGTTGTAGCCTACAGCGTCAATGGAGTAAAAGCCATCATTAGAGCCACCCCATCCCCAGTTGAAATGGAAATTATTGGAATTGTCGTACCCATCGCAAACAAAAGCGTGTCCGGAGTAAGTGCCGTTGTTATTCCTGGCGCCGGAGTAATAAACGGGGCGCCCGTTGTCCATCTCATTTTTTAATAATGCGATCCATTCGGGATTGGTGAAATAATTCCTGTCCTCAAAACGCATCGACCAGTCGTAGTCGAAAAAGAAAACGAGTGAGCCTCCAACATAATTACTGTAAGCGCCGCTTTCGGTGGGGCAATACTGCATGTCAACCGAAACGCCGCAATGATACATCAGTTTTGCCACTTCCTGATAATTAGATGAATTAACAGCATTCGGCATAGATGCCCAGTTATAGGTAGTTTCGCCGTAATTTACAGACAATATTCCATAATTCGATGAACACACCGTTGAAGGAAAATTACAATCATAACTGTACTCACCTGTGCCTTGGAGGGGGTGTTCGTGATATTTCATAACCTGCGCCATAGCGGTAGCCACACAACCGGTTACACTTCCACCCGGACAATAATAATTGTAAAGAGGGCTTTGGTTCCAGGTGGTTTGAACCAATTTTGCTACGGCTCTTGTTCCGCCTCCCTTTCTCATAATTGAGCGGGCATCTCTGTTCGTGTAACCCTCCCACTCTTTCTGAACTTTAAGGGAAGATTCCATATTAGCGTCAATGGCGGCGCCTATTGCGGATGCAATTTCATCCATCCATGCTACAAAATTGGGCGGGAGATTTTCACTATCGTAATATCCTTGCGTGGAATAGCCTAAAATGGGGCGCGCAATGTCGTTTCCGGAAACAATAACAAAGCCTTCGTTATGTCCCACATTAAAAACGTAATACGCCACCTGCGCTTTGGAGGTTTGGGCAGTAAAGACTAAATTCAGCGCTGCGCCGCGAGATTGCGAATCAAATTGCTGCTCAATCAGATACTGCGCTACCGTAGCGGCTTTGTAGGCGTCAATACTGTTTTGGGCAAATAGCGTACTGAACGCACCCACGAAAAAGAAGAAAAACAAAGAGAAAATGATTCCTCTAAAAAAGTTGAAAATAGTGTAGAAATTTTTCATAATAGTAAATATTTTAATTTTTTATATAATTATACTCGAAATAAGTGTGCAAAAATATTATTTCTCTTTAAATCAAATACCCCCTAAAGGGGGGTATGATATCATTTTTTTTTTTTAAAATCGGTATTAGTCTTAAAAATTAAAAGGAGAAATCAGATCTCAGACAGGGTAAAGGATTAACCGTTAATTCCACTTATAAACCTTGTCATTCCTCCTCACCGTTTCAGATACGGTAATGGAGCAATAAACGCCTTTTGTGGCTTGGGGTACGGGTTGCAGTTCCACGCGAATCTCTTCCACTTTCACGTCAATGACGCCGGTGGTGGGTCCGAAAACCATGATTTCGTCACCAACAGAAATATCGTAGGTTTCAATGAGAATTTCCGCGACTTTCAGTTTAGAGAAATAGTTGGTAACTTTTCCCACATATTGCTTGGTTCGTGTGGCTTGCGAGCCGTAGTTCTGTGTCCATTCGCCCACTTTTTGTCCTAAGTAGTATCCATCCCAAAAATCGCGGTTGTAAACACTGCGCAGGCGCGTTGTCCAATCTTCAATTTTCTCATGTGTATAAGTGTTATTTTGAATAGATTCTATTGCTTCGTGGTAGCATTGGGTTACCATTTTCACATATTCGGGGGAGCGCCCGCGCCCCTCAATCTTCAGAACTGTTACGCCCGCATCTAACATTTTATCTAAAAAACCGATCGTGCATAAATCTTTGGGCGACATGATATATTCGTTCTCTACCGCAAGTTCAATTTCAGAATCCATGTCTTTCACATGGTATCCTCTGCGGCACGGCTGCAGGCATGCACCGCGGTTCGCCGAGTAGTTGAAATTATCCAAACTGATATAGCACTTTCCGGACACCGCCATGCAGAGTGCGCCATGAATAAACATCTCAATTTTTATAAGTTCTCCTTTCGGACCGCAGATCTTCTCTTCCTGAATCTGTTTTGCAATTTGCTTCACCTCTTTCAGTTCGGTTTCCCGCGCCAGCACGATAACGTCGGCAAACTGCGCGTAAAACTTCACCGCCTCAATGTTGGTAATGTTGCATTGCGTGGAAATGTGGATCTCTAATCCAATTTTTTTACAGTAATTCATCACTGCCATATCTGAAGCAATGATGGCAGAAATACCACATTTTTTTGCAGTATCTAATAGAATCTGCATTTTTTCAATTTCGTGGTTATAAATCACCGTATTTACGGTTAAATAGGACAAAACGTTATTTTCTTTACAGATTTGTGCAATATTTTCAAGATCTTCCAGTGTAAAGTTTGCTGAGGAGCGGGCGCGCATGTTCATATCTCCCACGCCAAAATACACAGAGCCTGCGCCCGCGTGGATCGCTGCCATCAAAGATTCGTAAGAGCCAACGGGCGACATGATTTCGATGTGGGGAAGTGGCATCATTGGTTGGTTTAAGCAGTTTCCGTGAATTTTACGGCATCTTTCATTTCACTGAAATAATGGAACTTCATACCTTCAATGAAATGTTCTTTAATATCTTCCACATCTTTTTTATTTTCGGAGGAGAGGGCGATATCGTAGATGCCCGAGCGTTTGGCGGCTAATATCTTCTCTTTAATGCCGCCCACCGGCAGCAGTTTGCCGCGCAGGGTGATCTCGCCCGTCATGGCGATCTTGGGGCGCACTGTTTTTTTTGTAAAAGCAGAAATCATGGAAGTCAATATGGTGATGCCTGCCGAGGGACCATCTTTGGGCGTGGCGCCCTCAGGCACATGAAGATGCACGTGTGTGTTCTCAAAAATCGCCTCGTCAATGCCAAAATCTTTGGCGTAGGTTTTCAAATACTCAAAGGCAATAGTTGCCGATTCTTTCATCACATCGCCGAGGTTGCCGGTAAGTGTCAAGCCGTTTTTTCCCGGGTTGATTACCGATTCTACAAAGAGGATTTCGCCGCCCACGGCGGTCCATGCCAACCCGATTGCCACGCCGGGCACGCTGTTATCCAACGAGCGCTCTTTCTGAAAGATGGGAGCGCCATACGCTTTCGACAAATCGGAAAGGGCAATCTCTTTTTCCAATTTCCCATCGCAAACAAACTGCGAGGCGCGTTTGCGGATCATTTTGGCAATCAGTTTCTCCAAGTTCCGCACACCCGATTCCCGCGTGTAATCCGAAATGATGCGTTCCAATATTTCAGTTGAAAATTGCAGTTTGTTTTCTTCCATGCCGTGCTCTTTGAGTTGGCGCGGAATCAAGTGTTTTTGCGCAATATTCAGTTTCTCTTCTATCAGATAACCTGCAATATCAATCACTTCCATTCTGTCTAACAATGCAGGGTGGATATTTCCCAAATTGTTTGCCGTAGCAATAAAAAGCACTTTCGACAAGTCGAAAGAGGTTTCGAGATAGTTATCGTAAAACGTTGCATTTTGTTCTGGGTCAAGCACTTCTAAGAGCGCGGCAGAGGGGTCGCCCTGCACGTTCATGCCGAGCACTTTGTCAATTTCGTCTAACACAAACACCGGATTCGCCTGTCCTGCTTTGCGCATACTTTGGATAATGCGTCCGGGCATGGCGCCGATGTAGGTCTTGCGGTGCCCGCGTATTTCCGACTCATCGCGCAAACCGCCGAGCGACATACGGCTGTATTTTCGCCCAATTGCCTCTGCAATAGATTTTCCAAGCGATGTCTTGCCCACCCCCGGAGGTCCTGCCAAACACAAAATCGGAGATTTCATATCCCCTTTCAATTTCAAAACCGCCAAATATTCAATAATGCGCTCTTTCACTTTTTCCAAGCCGAAATGATCTCTATCTAACACTTCTGCCGCTTTTTTCAAATCAAAATTATCTTCGCCGAACTCGTTCCACGGTAAATCAATCATCAATTCCAAGTAGTTAAGTTGAATAGAGTAGTCGGGAGACATGGGGTTGGTGCGTTGCAACTTCTTCAGTTCACGTTCAAAAAGCGCTTTGGTTTCGTCGTTCCATTTTTTGTCTTTGGCGCGTTCCGTCAGTTGGCTGGTATCTTTTTCCGCCGGCGAACCGCCCAACTCCTGCTGAATCGCTTTCATCTGCTGGTGCAGCATATACTCGCGCGACTGTTTGTTCATCTCCTCCAACGATTTGTTCTGAATCTGATTTTTCAACTCAGACATTTGCAGGTCTTTATTCAAAAACTTCAGCACAACCTTCCCGCGCTCCTCAATATCGCGAATCTCCAAAATAGATTGTTTTTCATCTACTGTAACCGACAGATTAGAGGAGATGAAACTCAGTAAAAATGATGGACTTTCAATATTTTGCAGCATATAAGAAGCTTCGCGGGGCAGGTTAGGCGACAACCGGATCATCGAGATAGCCGTATCGCGAATAGAGCCGATAAGCGCCTGAAAATCGGTATTTTCTTTCAATTCAGGCGTAAATTCTCGCGTAATGTACTCTGCTACACGCGCTTTGTAATAAGGCTCTGTGCTTACGATCTCCAACAGTTCAAAGCGTTTAATCCCTTGAACGATAATGGTAACACTACCGTCGGGCATAGACATATACTTGATGATGCGGGCGACCGTTCCCACCGTGTATAAATCTTCCTTTTTTGGTTCTTCCAACTCATTGTCCTTATGTGTAATAACCCCAATAGGGAGGTTGTTTCGCGAGTACTCTTGTGTCAGTTTTATAGATTTGCTTCTCCCCACCGTAATCGGAATCACCATTCCGGGAAAAAGCACTGTATTCATCAGGGGGAGTATGGGAATCACTTCATTTACCTGTTCTTTTTGAAGTTTTTCTTCATCCTCCAACGAAAAAAGCGGAATAAAGTTCATCTCGTTTGCAATTATTTCATTCATAATATCAAATAGTTATAACATATAATAATAGGGCGCAAATATAGGAAAAGAGTTTAAAGAATGAAAATTGCGAATGAAACAGGTATAGACAAAAATAACACAAAGAAATAAGGGGCTTCGCGGCAATAAATATTTACTTATTTCGCGCCAAAAAAATGACAGTTAACCCACAAATAGACGGTTCTTGGAAAGCGGTTCTTGGCGAGGCTTTTGCCGCATCCTCTTTTGCGCAGTTAAAGGCTTTTTTAATTGAAGAGAAGAAACAACATACGGTTTTTCCCCCCGGAAATTTGATTTTTAATGCGTTCAATCTTACGCCGTTTCACGATGTTAAAGTAGTAATTTTAGGACAGGACCCCTATCACGATTTTAGGCAGGCGCACGGTCTGTGCTTTTCTGTCCAAGAGGGGGTGCCTTACCCTAAGTCGTTGATCAACATCTTTAAAGAACTTAACAACGATTTGGGTGTTGCTGTACCTGAAAGTGGCGATTTAACCCGCTGGGCAAAACAAGGTGTGTTTTTACTTAATGCCACGCTTACGGTACGGGCGCACCAGGCAGGCTCCCACCAAAACCAAGGATGGGAACAGTTTACTGATACTGTGATTCAACAACTTTCACAAAAACGAGACGGATTGGTATTCTTGTTGTGGGGAAACTATGCCCGCGCCAAAGTTACGCTCATTGACAAAACTAAACATTATATTTTGGAGACCGTGCATCCTTCACCGCTATCGGCGCATGCAGGCTTTTTTGGGTGCAAACATTTCTCAAAAACCAATGCTATACTGAGGGAACTGGGAAAGAAAGAGATTGAGTGGTAATTTCTCGCAGCCACGCCGCCCACTCCTGCGGCGTTTTGGAACTGTCGAAGGTTTTGTAAGAGATGGGATCACCGAAAGTAACGGTAAACGTATTACCTTTTTGTTTTAGCATTTCGCCGGGCAGGAGGATCATTTCTAAATTGACTTTAATTCCCAACCTCTTGCGCCAGTTGGCAATACGGTAAAACCACGCGCTGTTTCTCCCATCAAAAAAAACAGGAATAATATCGCGTTGGTACTCCTTCGCTTTTTGGATAATCGTTTTTTTCCATTCTAAATCTTGAATCTTTCCTTTTATTTTTCTGGAACAGATACCTGCAGGGAAATATAGTATCAAGTCGTTGGAAGCAAATGCCTGGTGCAATTCGGTTACAGCATCCATATTGTTTCTGCCGTGTTTATTTATGGGAATGAAAATGCCGTGCATGGGTTTGATTGCCATAAGTAAATCATTCACGGGAAACTTTATGTCGCTACGGTATTGCCCGATTAATGAAATCAGCGCAAGCCCGTCAATGCCGCCCAGCGGGTGGTTAGATACTACGATGTAGCGTCCGCTTTTGGGGATTTTCTCTTCATTGATTACTCTAATGGAAGCCTGTGCAAACTCTTCTAATCCGTATTTTGCAAAATCAATGGGGAGGTCCTGTTGGTGTTTTTCTAAAAAAGTGTTAATCTCATCTTGATGAATCAACTTTTCTACCCATCGAATGATAAAACGAGGCAACCATTTTGCCAATTTTTTGTTCTTGGAGGCAATCGTTTGTTTTACATCAATTTGTAAAGCATTCATGAGATGTTATTTCTGTGATAACCACGTGCTCGGGTCAAGGTGGGTAAACTCTTTCAGAATTTCAAAATGCAGTTCGTAAGTACTTCTTCCCATGGTTTTTCCTACTGTGCCGATATTTTGTTTGGTGGTTACTTTATCATCTTTTTTAACCGACACCGACGCCAATCCTTGATAGACGCTTATATACTCTCCATGTCTGATAATCACTACTTTGCCTGCGCTGCCCATATCTAAGATCCCATATACTACTCCGTCGAACACCGCACGTACCTGCGTGTTCGGCTCAACCAAAATATCAATCCCCTTGCTTTCCATCATTACAGAAGGCACGTCGGGGTTCTTATATTTCCCAAAACTTGTGATCGTAGTGCCTTTTACAACAGGCCAGGGGAGTTTACTCTGGTTGTTGGCAAACGAAGTGCCGGTGATTTTTTCTTCGGGCGTGTATTCCAATACTGTGGAGGAGATCTTCTTGGTGGAAGTGGCATCAGCGGTTGACTTATTTTTTTCCGCCTTCTTTTTGTTCGCCGCTAAAATCTCCTGCTCAATAGTCCTTTTAATAGCAGATTCAACCTCCTTTTGTTTCGCTTGTTTCGCTATCAAATCATTGGCTAACTGTTTTTCTTTCTTCTTCAGTTCGTCTAATGTTTTGGATTTGGAGGTTTTATCTTTCTCCAACGATTTTATTTCATTCTCTTTATTTTCTAATAATGCTAATTTAGTTTCTTTAATACTCAATATCTCAGCATTTTTCGCAGCAATCTCCTGTTGGGTTTTTTTTATCTCTTCCGACTGATGTTTCACATTATTAGAAAAAATACTATAGAGTTTCAAGCGACGGTACATTTGAGAAAAATCATCTGCCGAAAGCAAAAACGTAATTTTATCAATCGCACGTCTGTTTTTGAAAGCCAAATAAACCACGCGCTCGTAGTCGGCTTTCATGTATTCAAGTTTTTTATCCAACTCTTTCGATAGTTTAACATTGAGGTCTAACTCAAGTTCGTAGTTATATATTTGCGTATTCAGTTCGGTAATAAGTTTCTCACGGTTGGTAATTTGTTTTCTCAATAATGAAAGTTGTTGTAACGAAGTGTTCTCTTTTTTTTGTGTTTCTTTCAGAAGTCTTTTAGTATCTGCAATTTCTGTTTCCAATTTTTTCTTATTGGCTTTTAACTGATCGCTGGTCTGCGCATTGCAATGAAGCGCCAAAAGAACACAAATTACCAAAAAAAACTGTTTTATTATACGCATTTAATGATTGAAAAATTCGGCTGCGAAAGTAGAGATTTTTTTGTAAAGTTCTTTTGATACTTTTGCAGCAAAATTTAAAAGGAGATTAGATGATTAGATGATTAGATGATGAGATGATTAGATGATTAGATGATGAGATGATGAGATGAATAATCTCCCCCGCTGGCGGGGGATTAAGGGGGTGGAAAAATTAGGAATTAAGAATTAGGAATTAAGAATCACTCGTGTTGCGTTTAATCTAATTGAATAACAATGTATTACAATAGTGCTCTTTGACATTTTGGTAATCAGATTTATTAAGCAGCTGATTTAAAAACCTCATTTTCACCTAATTCACACAACTAAACAACCGCAGTAGCAATGGAAATACCCACAAAATCATTACCTCATTACCTCATTTATCCATGTTCTTACGTATTGTTTGTTGATAAAATTTAAGATACCGTTTGTCAAGGGGTTTGATATTTTTCTATTTAATTGTATGAAAATGAGGTAATAAGGTTATTTGTATAGGAGGCATCATTGAAGCT
>JGI24696J40584_12961090_pt1 | contig 10609 bp, 9 predicted proteins | sample TergutCo191P4_FD_40584 | JGI IMG/M metagenome (IMG submission 40584)
ATATTTTCAAAAAAAATAGCCTGAAAAATATTTTTTTTGGAATTATCTAATGAGTTGAATCTCAAAGTGAAAATTTTTTACTCTGAATCGCTGTGTTTTTTTTGAAAAAAGTTGAAATTTTTCAAATATATTATACAGCAAAATATCGCCATACATGTACTGGTTATTAATAAACGCGGCTGACAACGTGGGAATAATACAACGATCAGCATACTTATCACAAGATGCAACAAAGCATAACAAGCAAAAACGATTAAGTTCGAGATTTTCGGTTCATTTGTCAACAACTGATAGAAATACATCCTATGCGCTTTGAAAATATTCTTTCAAGTACTAACTATGTATGATGGTACAAACCGAAGCAAGGAATTAAACCGTCAAAAAGAAGATCCAGATCAGGGATTGAGTTTACTTTTTGTATTTTTTAAAAGCGATAATATAACCCTAAATAATAATTCAAGTTATGATCCGGAAGAAAAAAAGAATAATTATGAAAATTTATAGAATAGGTTTGATTTTGTTGGTACTTTACTCCAAAGAACCATCCTCCGATTGAATAATCAAGTCTCATGGTTAAGCCGACATAATACTTACTTATATTGTATGCTTTATCAATTTGACTGGAATATAATAGCGTTCCAAATTCAGGTTGAAATATAGTAGCTCCGCCTTTTGTCTTTATTAATAAATTATAGGATAAACCTGCAAAAATTGAATGTTCTTTGATTTTTAATTTATCTGTAATTTCATCATTAACCTTACCTGTTTCTGTATTGGTTTTAGTAATCTTTATATCCGGGGTAATAATATTACCAACTAAATAATTCGCTTCAATCCCAAAAGCGCCGAAAAGATTATTTGAAAATTTATGCTTAAATACCGGAACAGTCGTATTTAAATAAAAAGCATTTTTAGTCAACTTGGTTTGAAAATCACCAGGGTGAAAATTTATTTTACCATAATTTGAATATGAGTAACCAAAATCAATCCAGAAAGATTTAACTATACTATTGCGTTCTTTTCTCTTTTTGGCTTTGTATATTTCTTTCGTGCAACCATTATATTTTGCAAGTCCCATTATTCTTGGACAATCATCATTTGAATTGAGTATGTCATCAACATCGTAATCAATAACAGGAGCAATTATTGCACTGTAATTCATATTGAAATTATTTACCTCAGTCTCTCCAATACTGTGACAAAGAAAAAATGCAGCATCTTCCAAATCCTTTGTTTTTATTTCAAGCGAACTATTTGCATAATCATGTAAAGTCTGAAGATAATTACTAATAGCTTCTATTTTTGAATTTTGATCAGAAAAAATGTTTGATAAACTTTTAATAAGTTTTTTTTGAAATTCAGGACTTAAACCTCCCTTGTCATATTCTTTTTTTATATCGGAATAATCTGCAAGTCCTTTTAGACCTTTGCCAATATTTCGCATTTTTTCATTATCTGAAGTTTTTAATCGATCACCTGCTATTCGAAGAAGAGTATTAACGAATTGTCTTATCTGCTCATCCCTTAATCTTTGTGATGCCACATCATTTAGTATTTTCAAATCATTATTATAACACTCTAAATCATAGTATACGGAAATAAACGTAGAATTAATAATATATCGAGAAAGAGGAAGACTTTTATAACTTATTGTTAGAGATTTTTTAGGTAAAACAAAAAATATTCTTTCGCCACAAATGGGATCAGAAATTTTAAATTTTACTGTTTTATTAAAAGTGTTATCAATTGTGTAACTATTATCATTTATATTGCTAAAATACAAGCTTTCTTGCGTATCGTTTTCTTCTATAATTATTTTTTTGAAATCAAAAGATATATCGTTTATGCTCTGAGATGGATTTATAAGCATAATTAAGATTATAGAAAATAAATATTTCCTGATCTTTAGGGTCTTTGATCTAACATTTTTTGGCAATTTGATTTTTGAATTTTTCATAATGATTTGATTTTTATATAGTTATTCTAAATTATCGCTTATATACAAAATTTTCAATACATATTTTATAACGTATTTTTTGATTATTAGTTGGATGACTCACATGAGTGTGAATTTTTTTATTATTTGAAATTATACTGATAATCTGGATTGAGTCTCATTATTTCATTACTTTCAGGGTAGTTTTCAATAAACCAAGTTAGAAATTTTGCAAAATCTATTTTTTCTGAAAGCATTTTTTTACGTCTTTCCTGAAAAATTTCTTTACGATTAGGCATTATAGCTAACTCATAAATAGTCAAATATAATTTTTCCAACTCATTAGTCTTTATACCGTATCCCAAATTGTAATTATCTTCTAATTCGCGTAAATAACCAATTCTTCCTACAAAATCATTAAAACGTACAAACGGAACACCTAAAACACCAGCTTCTGCTGCCATTGTTTGGCTATCTCCAATGCAGAGTTGCGCAAAGGCCATCACATGGTGAATATCCAACGGATTAATTATTATCCTATATTGCTCAAATTGTGGCTCTAACTCTCTTTCAGACGTAATATAAATATCACCATGAGGCTTTAAAATATCAACAATTTTTTGTGCAATTTTGGCATTAATTCCTTGAATTCCAAAATCATGATGTGCTGTAAGTTTTACAAAACGAATTATAAAATACTGTTTTTTTATAGAAAAATATTTTTCAACTATATGTTTTTCAGGAATAAAATGATTAGGATGTAAATACGCCAATTCTTGATACGAATCGTACTTTATTGCTTTTTTGTCCCATTTTCCGCTATGACAAACACGTGGATTAAGTATTGTACTTGCTGTTGGATAACTCAATTGTGCGTAAAGAGGTACCACTGCTGCATCGTCTTCACCCACATTCACAACAGGAATGTGTAAAATCTTTCCTATAAAAGAATTTTCAACGCTCGTTCCTGTTAAAATATCAGGCTTATTTTTTAGACAATAATTCATCAAACGTATTGTTCTTTTTAACATTCCGAAAAACATACTCATTTTGGTGTCTTTTCGACCTTCTTTCAAAATGTTAGTATATTCAAATCCGACACTTTGTAATAAATTTTCCAATACATCCTTTTTTTTGATAATAATTATTACCTTGTGTCCATTTTTTTTCCAATTAACAATGGAATTTTTGTATAAATGGAAATGAGCAGGGTGTCCTAAATAAACAAGTATCTTATTCATTTTTATTTTTCTTTATTAATAATGTAATTATTTCACTGGATATATTACATACTCTTCTGAGAGGGGTGTTTTGTATATTATTATTTAGTTTTTATATTTAAAAAGAATTGTATATTATATGTTTATTATTTAGGAACACTATGTTCAAATAGCATTCTTAATTATGAAAATTCTAAATTCAAAAGGATGTTTCAACGGATGAATTAAATTTTGAATTAAGTAAAATTTACTAAAATATCCTATAAATTCATTTTAAAATAGAAATGTTTACGAAAAATAAATATTTTTAAGCATTTTATAAGAAAAAAAATTCTATCGAATATGTATGTTTTTTATATATTTATATTATTAAAAAATGTGTCAATTATTTTATTATTGTTTTATAAACTTGTAATACTTTATTTGCAACTGTTTCTGAATCTAAACCTAATTTTATTATACGTTCTCGTCCATTTGTTCGTTCCGAAAATTCTAATGCAAATTGTATCTTAATTACAACATCTGTTAAATCAAAACTACAAATATAATGTCCTTCCAAATCGCCCAATAAATATTTTATATCTGCCACATCAGTCGCTAATATCGGACAATTACAAGCCATTGCTTCTTTAAGAGCTTGAGGAGATCCCTCGCTTTTAGTTGGTAAAGCAAACAAATCGCAAGCAAACATTAATTTAGTAATTTTCTCTCTCGTTAAATCACGCATTTCTATTATTTCTATATCATTACGATTTAATGAACATACAGCTTTTTCCAATAATTGATAATTTTTTCTTAAATTTGAAAATGCCCCTCCAAACAAAATGTATTTTTTTTCCATATTCAAACCTAATTCTTCTCTTGTTGTATTTTTATCTAATATATCTAAATTAGTATTCACTCCACAAGGAAGTATTGTATAATTTTCTCTCATAGTAAAAAAACATAAATCGTATATGTGCTGTGCTACATAAATTCGATATTTCGCAAACAATGAAGCAAATGAAGAAATAATATTTGACAAAACTGACAATGTTTCACCATTATGAAATGTTACAACAACCGGAATTTTTCGCTGTAAAACAGCCAATGCACCAGATAAACCATAATGAGCATGAATAATATCAGGCTGAAAATCTTTTATTTTTACAATAAGCTTTTTTCTGTTTTTTAAATATCCAAATATACCTTTTCCTTTTATGCCAAAATATTCAAACTTGACACCTAATAGTTTAAGAGATTCAGCTTGCTCTATTACAAAAGCAGAAAACCGATTAGCATTATAACTTGCAACTATCAATACTTTCATGACTGAAATTTAAATTTATTAATTTTTTTAGGATTTATATCCATACTACTAAAATAAATATTGTCTTTGCATTGTAAAAAAAAAATCCTTTTGTTGAAAAAGTATCGCAACATACCGCCTAATGATGCGTAAAAAAATGAAGATGATATTACACAACCCATAACTCCAGACATCATAGATAAACAATAAATAATAATAAAAGAAAAATAAAGAGGAAATATTATTGAAGCTAATGCGTCTGTTTTGGTATAAACTGATTTCTTTAAGCGAACTATCCAAATAATCAGATGCAAATGAATACAAAGCCAAAAAAGTACTCCTGCAACTCCTGTTCCATGCAATAATTTGGAATAATCACCATGAATTGGCCGATTCCCGAATAAACCTCCCCCATAAGTTCCTACAAGATTAAAAGTTTCTTTACCAAATAAAAAAGTTGAAATATCATCAAATTGGACTATCTCTTCTGAAATATATTTAAATTCTAGCATTCTTCCTTCTTGCATAATATCTTCACGCGATTTTTCAAATTTTTTTTCTCTTGTTTCAAAACTTCGTTGAATATAGGGATAAAACATTGGAAGAACAATTAATGCCAATATTAAAAATAGTGTTAAATATTTAAATTGCATTAAAGATAACTTTGATTTAAATCCATTATTAAAATAATGAAAAAATATATAAGAAATTAATCCGACTAATAATAGCAAAATTACCATTCTTTTCATATTTACAATAATTAATATTGCGCAAATTGCTAATACAAGCAGTAATGTATATTTATGTTTTTTTAACGGATACAAAACTATTAAAAGAAATATGGATGTAATTACATATACATTTAGATATAATCCATCAGAAAAAACATTTCCTATTTCCAATCCATTTTCTATTTCATATCCATAAAAATCACCCCAATGAAAAATATTAGCAAACAAAACGTTTATAAGGTATAATAACAAAAGATAAATACCTGTCCGCTGAAAATCTCTAAACTTTTCCTGCGAAGATAAAATATTGAATCCCAAAGGAAGACATAATAATCCCATTGAATATTTTATTAAATTTGTAAATGAGTACTGATGATTAGATGATTGCAATAGTACTAATAAAAACAGAAATATGATGTAGAAATATATATATTTGAATTTCTTATTATATTTTCCACTAACAATCGTTGCAAAAATAAGAAATGAGAAGAGCAAACCATTTATTAAAACAGCTCCTATACCTTTATTAGGAATAATTACATTAACACTCATCATATACAAATAATATATGATGAAATAATATCTTATAAAAACATTATCGGTAATTTTATTTTTCGTACTCATAAATGAAATTTAACATTATTATAAATTACTATTGACTAATAATCAATTTTTCTATTAAACTAACTTCACATGCCACTCGTTCTTCCCAAGTAGGCCATTGCTCTAACATATACTTCTGAGCGTTTCTCCCAATTTCTTCCCTTTTCTGATTATTCATTAGAATATCATTTATTATTTCTGGTAATTTTGCTATTTCTCCTTCTTCTACTAAAATTCCATTTTTTTTATCTGTGATTAGTTCCTTTGTGGTACCCTTATTCAATGCTACTACTGTTTTCCCACAAATCATAGCTTCAAATACCGGATTGCTAAGGCTGCTTAATGCGTTCATGCTAATAAAAACATCGGCAATAGACATATAATCTTTAATATTCTCTTGTGATTGTGCTCCTGTAAATACAACATAATCTACAACATTTAAGTCCACACATATCTTTTCCAATTTTTCTTTTTCGTCTCCATCACCTACAATTACTAACTTTACCTTGTTGTTTAGTAATAATAAATCAGGCAAAGACTTAATGATTAAATCGACCTGTTTCCAATTAACAAGTCTTGAGACAGATAATAATATCAATTCTCCATTCGGCGCTATTTGTTTTTTCAAAACCTCATCTGAAATATTTCTACTCCATTGTTTATTTATACCATTTTTCAGAAAACATATTTTATTATCTGGAACTCCATATGATAAGGCAACTTCATTCGCAGAAGTTCCATCATTTGTAAGTATGTATAAATCAGCTTTAAAGCAAAAAGCAAGATAAAGAAATAGATATGACACTTTGAAACGAATCTCTTTTTGATAGCTCACACCATATAATCGTAATACATATTTGGTATTAAATAATTTAGATAACATAAATGCTGGAAAAGCCATATAAACTGTATGTGCATATATAACTTCCGGTTTATATTTAAAAGCAAAAATTATTCCCATTAATAAAGAGTTTAAAACAATTATAGGGTACATAATCATTTTAAAAAAAGGTCGCTTGCCTGATAGCGTTTTTATCTTTTTTACAACAATGCCATCTACATTTTCGTTTTTCTGATTGGGATGATCAGTTATATAATAAACCTTGTGTCCCTTATCTACAAAACCTTTCATCGGAAGATATTTTGAAACGTGCCCTTTTCCACGCCCCATATCCCATAAACTCAAACTGGATAGATGTAAAATATTCATTTTATTATTTTTCTAATCTAATTATTCTAAGAATTATATATGTTGCTATACAATAATGAATGGTTAAGCCTATACTATAAGATATAAGAGTAAAAGTGATACACAATTGTAACAAATATGCAATTGAGAATATTGCAACAACAATTATTATTCTTATAAATTCTATTAAAAACACTACATTTTGTTTGTTAAATACATTTATCACTCCATCACTAATAGGACTATATACAAATTGAAACAACAAATAAAAAGATAATATTTGCGCATATATCCCGGCTTGAAGCCACATATCGCCAAAAAATAATTTGAATATCCAAGGGCCTAAAAAAAGGATAATTAAAAAAGGAATAAAACTAAATCCAAATAATTTTTGCATAATATTTTTAGTTAGTTTAAAAATCTTATTAGGTTCTTTTTTCCCAATAGTTGCAATTTCTGCATAAAATGTTTTTCCGACAGAACCTCCTATTAACGTAACAGGTATAGAAAGCATAGTTATTGATAATCCTAATTGACCTGTTGCCTCTGTTCCATATTTCCATGCAAAATATAAAAGAGGAACTTTGCCTGAAAATATTAAAAAAAACTGAGATGGGAGACGGTATTTTGGAAAATCAATAAAATAAAAACACAAAAAACGTATTGTAGATTTCTTAATATAAACCATATTGTATCTAAAATCTTTTACAAATGTTCTAAATAAAGATAATACACCTCCCATTTGTGTGAATATCTCGCCCACTAACAGCCCCAGTGGTTTCAAACCACAAAGCCCTAATCCTATTTTTGTCAAAGAGCCTATTAGTTTTTGGGTTACCTTAGTCTTAGCCAATGCTGAAAATTGTTTTTTTCTAACTGCCCATTGCGACAAAATTTCATATAGACCAATACTCCAAAATGAAACAGGTATTAACCACCAATAGTTATCTATTTGTGGAACAGAAAAGAGATTTAGCGTTTGTTTTCCAATAAAAGAATATATAGCACAAATAATTATAGTTATACAACTCAATATAATAAATGACAAAGCTAATAAATTGAATGACAAACGATCGTTTTTAGGTAATGGAATCGCCACAGAATATCTCAATGTTGCAAATGGAGCCATTAGTGCAAGTAATGAAACAAAAACAGTAAGAACACCCATCTGTTCTGGCAAATATATACGTGTAATAATCGGAGTTGTAGTAATCCCAATGACACGTGCAATTCCATCGCCTGCGACTAATTTTGCCATGTTCCGAAATATATTTCTTTCGTTTTTATTTGAAACAAAATGCATCAATTTATCTTTTAAATTAGGTAACATTAGAACTATTTACTTCTTTCCCTTTTTACCACAATATTCTTCAAAGCCCTCCAAAAATAACTCCAATCCGTAATAAATGGATTTTTCAGATATGACTTCAAATACCGCATCTCACTCTCCTGTATCTCTTCCAAAGTGACCGGCATATCAGCATAGAAAGGAGGGATCAGACCTGGTTTTGTTTTTATGCGCAGTTCCTGAAGTTCCTTCGCATAAAGACTAAAATAATGTTTGCTGAGCGGACGGACACCCACCAATTTTAATTCACCTTTTATCCAGTTGATTAACATGGGTAACTCATCTAACCATGCGCTTCGCAAAAACCGTCCCAGGGTGTTTATTCGATAATCGCTCGCGATTTTACCTCCTGCATCCAAACCTTCCTGTTTATAAATATAAGGTTGCATATATTCCGAATAAGCATACATAGTTCTAAATTTATAAACCCCGATGATGTTTCCGTCTTTACCCAGACGTTCGAGCCGGATTAATAACCCGTTGGAGGGTTTATCATGCCGTATGGGATCTTTTTTCTTTACAGCGATTATACAAAACTCTCCATTGACAATTTCTTCATGAATCACGTTGAAACCGGCACGGTAAAATCGCCCCAACACTTCCACACGCGTCAATACCCGTTTTTTCCCTCCGGTAACCCAAAAATAAAAACCTTTGGTAAGGGACAGTTTCGAAAATATCCTGTGCCAGCAATAATTCAAAAAGAAGAGGATGTAATTCACCCCAGGAGGGTTCTGTTTTAGGATTTTTTCCCGTTGTGTACCAGAAGTCGTACAATGACAAAAAATAAATTTACCCTTATCGAGACAATAATTAGAATAGGATAATAGTGTATTTATATGCCTGATCTCGTTGAGCGAACGTGTATGAATAATCAGTGAAGGTGATTTAGTTTTGTGGACAAGAACACTTTCCGGGTCTGAAGAATCCAACAGAATGGTATCTTCGGAAAAAAAATTCGGATGTTCGTTAATATATTCCTTTACCTCTTTTGGATTCCTCTTTTCTTGAATGATCTGTAATAACCGTTCGATATCGCCATTCATTTCGACTCCTATGAATCCGGATTTATCGTTTAATCCCACCTCAGTCAGACCTTCCAACGTGGGCTCCTCATAAAAATAAGGTATCTTACGGTATATCAATCGCCAAATGACGCTATACAGACTCCATTCAAGTAGAATGATGATACACGTAGCTAAAAGGATGGAATGATCGTATTCGTAACCTGCTATACAATAACGGTAAAAAAAGTAAAGAAATATCCCTGAAAGAATATCTAATATAAATATTCCTCCCAAGGCATTCCGGACTTTTTTGTATGAACGAAATTGTAATTTCCGCGAAAAAACACCCAGAATTACCCATATCGCTGCTGACAATACCAGCCAATACCACCGAGGTAAGTCGCCAAAATAACGGGCAAACCAAAAAGCAAATAAGGCAATGAAAAAATCGAGCCAGATGATTATAATTATCCGGCGATCGATAAAAGGCATATCTTTATCCAATAATTATTTGACAAACTTTTTCGATTTCTTCCTCCGAAATATAAGGATGAAGCGGCAGCGACAACACCGTATGGCAGAGCCGTTCCGCAACCGGACAGTATCCTGTCGGTAAATTCATGCTTTTATAGGCCGTCTGTCCATGCATGGGCGTAGGATAATAGATCATGGTAGGAATCATATACTCTTTTAATCTGGTCTGAAGTGTTTTACGCTCCTCATTCGTTCCCAATTGGATGGTATATTGCGCCCAACTGGAATAATAACCTTCTGGAATAACTGGAGTCTTTACTTTTCCCTGTAACTTCTCTGTATAATGAACTGCTGCACGGTTTATATCCGTCAATTCGTATTCGCGGAATGCTTTGAATTTGACCTTTAGTATGGCTGCCTGCAAAGTATCTAATCGAGAGTTCATTCCGATACGAACGTTATCGTACTTTTCCTTTCCTTTCCCATGCACACGGAATGAATCCAACAAAACAGCCCATTCTGCATTGTCAGTAAAAATGGCTCCTCCATCGCCGTAACATCCCAAAGGTTTCGCCGGAAAAAAAGAAGTAGTGGAGATATCCCCGAAACTGCATGACATCCGTTCACCAATTCTACCGCCAAAACCTTGTGCCCCGTCTTCTAAAATATACATTTGATATTTATCAGCAATTTTCCGTATGGCTGGGTAATCGGCAGGAAGTCCAAAAAGATCCACTGTAATGATCACTTTGGGAGTATATTGGCCCTCTGCGATAACTTTTTCTATTTTTTCTTCCAAATCGGACGGATCCA
>JGI24696J40584_12961089_pt1 | contig 10601 bp, 6 predicted proteins | sample TergutCo191P4_FD_40584 | JGI IMG/M metagenome (IMG submission 40584)
CCCAGCCAAAATGATAAAACACGTCGCTGCGGCCGAGTTGTTCCGCCGCCAGCGAGGACAGGCTCGCCAGACCGCACGGGACGACCGCCGTGCCCGCGGAAACGTCCATCTGGCTGCGCCGGGGGGAATCCGGGCGGACGATCAGCGTGACCGCCACACCGCGGCTTGCCAGAAGCCGTTCCAGCGCCAGCGCCAGCATGCCCGTGCCACCGGTGATCACGGCGCTGTTTATTGTCGTCTTCATAGCCCGTTATTCCTCCATCAGCGGGATATACATGTTTGCCAGGAGTTCCTCCCTCGGCAGGAACGGCGCGAGATCCTCCAGCGGAGGCGAATAAAGCAAGCCGCCCGGCAGACGTTTGGCTGAAGATTTTGGTTCGAAGCTCTGCCCGGAGGATACAATGATTTCGCACAGGCAGTAGGATGGCTGCGCCAGCACGTTGTCAAGCAGGGCCATGCCCCGGTTTTTTTCAATGCGGTGATAGGGAATGCGATACGCGTCTGCCAGGCGTTCAAGCGCCGGGAAAGACAAATCCCCGCCCTCCGGGCCGATCCCCACGCGGCTGTGTTCCGGGAACAGGTTATCCTGCGTCTGGCGTATCGAATGGTAACCTGCGTTGTTGATGACGAAGATCTTGATCGGCAGCTTGTGGTGTACGATGGTTTGCAGTTCCTGCAGGTTCATTTGTATGCTGCCCTCGCCGGTGACCAAAATAACTTCTTCGCCTTTTTTCGCGAAGCATACGCCGATGGCGGCCGGAAGGTCATAGCCCATGGCCGCCGTGCCCGAATTGACGAAAAACCGCTGCCCCCGTTTAATTTCGTAGGCCTGGCTGCCTACCACACAGGCGGAGCCGTTGCCCGTTACCGTGCTTTTCCCCTCCGGCAGGCGGCGGCTGAGCTCCTTGATGAAGCAATAGACATTGGCCTTTCCGGTCTGTTCATAATGCCTTGGCAGCACCACCGGATAACTGCGTTTCCAATGCCGGCACCGGGCGATCCAGTCCTTTTGGCCGAATAGCGGAGCGGTTTCATTCCGGCCGGAAAGCGCCGCAAGAATCGACCGCAGAAAATCCTTTGCGTCCGCATGAATGGGCATGTCGATCCGAATGGAAGGCTTGCGCAGCTCCGCGGGATCGGCATCCACCATGATTTTGTATGCGGCGCGGGCCCAGCTTGCCCAGTTATAACCTACTTGCCGGATGCTCAGGCGGTTGCCCACCGCCAGGACCAGGTCGCTGTTCTGCACGGCGAAATTACCGGCACGGTCGCCCATAAAACCGCCGCGCCCTGTATACAGCGGATGTTCGTCCCACAGCAGGTCAATGCTGTTCCAGCAGGTGACGACCGGGATCCCCAGCGCTTCTACAGCTTGTAAAAACAAATCATAGCCGCCGGACAGCCGGATGCCGTTGCCGGCGTACAACACCGGGCGGCGCGCGGCCTTGATTTTATCGATCACCGCAAGCGCCGCCGCCTGGCCCACCGGGGGCGGGAGCAGTGCCGCGTTCTCCCCCGGCTCGTAGCCAGGCAGCTGTTCCGGGTCAACCAGCGCCCCCTGCACATCCAAAGGGATATCCAGCCAGCACGGGCCGGGCCTTCCGGACTTCGCGAGATGCAGCGCTTTTTCCAGGCAATAACGGATATGCCTCGGGTCCGTGACCATTTCGCAGTATTTTGTCATCGCGGCCGCCGCCCGGGTGATATCGTATTCCTGATCACCCATAGCCCGCAGCGGCAGCCCTGTGCTCCTCGCGCAGGTTTCATAGCGCACCTGCCCCGAAATTACGAGCATGGGGATGCTGTCAAGCCAGCCGCACAGCACACCCGTGAGGGCGTTCGTCCCGCCGGGCCCGGTGGTCACACAAACGGCGGCTATCCTATTATCCGCGCGCGCAAATGCTTCCGCGGCCATAGCGCAGGCTTGCTCATGATGATTATAGATACAGCGCAGCCCTGGGTGGTGCCCCAGCGAGTCGTTGAGATACATGGCACCCCCGCCCACCACGCTGAACACGTCGGCGATGCCGTTGCCGGCGAGAAAATCCGCAATATAATCGGAAAGCCTGATGTTCATTGCGTTACTGCCTCACCGCTTTCACAATCGTCGCGCCCATATAATCCATCTGCTCTTCTGTCAATCCCGGGTATACGCCCACCCAGAACGAGCGCTCGGTAACGATGTCGCTGTTTTGCAGGCTGCCCGCCACCCGATACGCCTGCGCCGGGACACGCGCAGAGCATGGATGGCGCAATATATTACCCGAGAAAAGCATCCTTGTCTGCACGCCTTTTTCCTCAATACCTTTCACAAGGGCGGCGCGGTCCAGCCCCTCCCGGCATGTGATTGGAAAGCCGAACCAACTGGGGTTCGCGGTTTCGGCGGCCTGGGGCAATATGAGCTTGTCCTGCAGCGGCTCCAGAAGCGCATACAAGCGCTTGAAATTCGTGCGGCGCTTGTCGATGAATCCGGGCAATTTCTGCAGCTGTGCACAGCCGATGGAGGCCTGCATTTCCGTGGCCTTCAGGTTGTAGCCAAAATGCGAATAGACATATTTGTGGTCGTAGCCCACGGGCAGGGTGCCGTGCTGCTGGCCGAAACGGTCGCCGCACAAACCGTCGTGCCCCGGAGGGCACGCGCAGTCGCGCCCCCAGTCCCGCATGGAGCCCAGGATTTTTGCCAGCAAGGCATTGTCTGTGTAAACCGCGCCGCCCTCCCCCGTGGTGATATGGTGCGGCGGATAAAAGCTGGAGGTGCCGATATCGCCAAAAGTGCCGGTAAGCCCCGTCTTCCCGGCCAGGATATATTCCGAACCCAATGCGTCGCAGTTATCCTCGATGAGCCAAAGCCCATGCGTCTGGCAAAACGCTTTCACGCACGCGATATCAAAGGGATTACCCAAAGTATGCGCGAGCATAACGGCTTTCATGCGCGGGGAGTACGCGCGTTCCAACTGCGAAACATCAATGTTGTACTGCGGGATGGTGATGTCGGCAAGTACCGGCACGGCCCCGTATTGCAAAATAGGCGAAATCGTGGTAGGAAACCCGGCCGCAACTGTGAGAACCTCGTCCCCCGGCCGGACCGCGCGCTCTTCCAACAGGGGGGAAGTCAGCGCCATGAACGCCAGCAAGTTCGCGCTGGAACCGGAATTAACAAGCAAACAATGCTTACTTCCTAAAAAGCGCGCGAACGCGGTTTCAAACGCGCTGGCATAGCGGCCCGACGTCAGCCAAAAATCCAGCGCCGCGTCAACCAGGGAAGTCATTTCCTCCGCGCCATATACGCGCCCTGCATAGGGGATATGCGCATCGGGGACAAATTCCTGGTCTTGTTTATGGTATGCGCCAGCATACTCTCGCACCAGGCGAAGAATCTCCGCCCTTGCCTGCGCCTGTGTTTGCATGCACACGTTCTCCCTCTTGCGCAAATACCACGCCCCTGCAGTGATTATGCTGATCAGCGGTCATTTGATTATACCATGCGGTTCAGGGCTTGTCAACCGCGCGGCTTTCAGATAAGGGCCAAACATCCCGGCTTAAATACTCTGTCAGATAGAATGCGTTGTTCGAAAAACGTCCATTCTGCACCACCGTGCAGTAGTACTCCTCCACGGAGGAGATGCCCAGGCCTGAGGAAAAACGCAGCCGCACTGCCTTTTTGGGGAGCGGAACCGGGTCGCCGTTATAGATGGCGCGAAAATAAGCGGGAAAATCATACTCGAAATCCAACACTTTCTCCTTATTTAACGTTGCGCCCGGCAATAGGATGCTTTCGCGCTGGTAGCGCAGCAACTGCACAAATAAATCGTCTTTCAGTCCGAATTGCCGGAGGAACCGCTCCGCATCGTCATAAAAGCGGTCCGGTTCCAGCACGGCACGGCCGAAGAAGTACTGGTCTTCAAACATGCGTCCAAAGCTGAATCCCGAAATTTGCAGGGGATCCGGCTCCTTGCCATGGATCCCGTCTGTAAAATTCTTTCTCATGCGGGCCATGGCCTCGCCAGGCAAGGTATCCGGGTGTTTGTGGCAAAAGTCAAGCAGGCACAGGTAAAATGAAGCGTAGGAAACGATTTTCTCCGTATGGAGAAACATCGCGATCAGGCGAAGCAATCCATAGCAATGCGCAGCCTGCGCCAGAAGCATGAAATAGTTGGCGGTCAGCCAGTCCGCGTGGGGCATATCGGCGGTTTCATTCACCATTTCGATGAACTCATCGATCTGCTCCGCTCTCGGCGTGTCTTCCATAATTGGCTTTAAAATTCTGCGCGCGGCGCGGATTTTGTGCTTTTCGCGGTAGACAGGGTCGGCCATAGGCGCGTTTGGCAGAAGATTGCACGGAAAATATTGGATCCCTTCGTGCTGCCCGAGCGTAAACAGTTTTTCCACGCCGGCGCAGAAGCTCTGCAGCGTCTCTCCCGGCAGACCCAGGATCAAGTCGGTGTGGGTCCGGTACCCGGCGCGGCGGCAGCGGCGGATCCATTGGGCAATCGTTTCGTCATCCAGGTTTTTCCGCCCGATATTGCGCAGCACCTCCGGCGAAAGGCTCTGAACCGCGAAATTCGGCCCGATCCTGTCCAGGCCGCTCTCGCAAAGTTTTTCGGTGATGCGGAACAGGCGCTCGTTGATGTATTTCGTCGTATTGTAATTGAACAAGTCTGGATATCCCGTGCGGGCACGCGCCGCAATAAGCGCGTCCAACACGTCCTCGTCCCGCGGGAGAATGCCAAAATTCCCGTCGGCACAATAGATATATTCCACTTTGTTTTCGCCTAGCCACTCAATTTCGGCCTTGAGCCGTTCCATAGAAAATGGGCGCACCTTGGATTTGTACTGCCCCCAGTCGCAAAAGGCACAGTGGTTGGGGCAGCCGCGGTTGGTTTCCCAAACAATACTCCACTGGATTTCTGGGTGCGCCGCGATCACCGGGGCAAAAACGCCCTCGATGTAAGGCGACGGGAACCCCTCGACGGATTCCGGTATGGCCTCGGGGTTGGTCGCAACGTCATCGCCCGTTCTATATGAAAGCCCGGGAACGGCCGCAAAATCCGGCTCTTGTTCGCACAACTGCGTCAGCAGCGCCTGAAACCCGATCTCCCCCTCGCCATGGATCAGGTAATCCACATAAGGCAACTCCTCCAGCATGCCGCTGCCAGGCGGCACGTTGTGCCCGCCGAAAAGGATACGGCAGCCGGGAAAACGCTTTTTCACGGCCCGCGCGAGGGCCTTGCTGTACTCCGTATTCCAGCTGGAGCAGGAAAAGCCAACAAGAAACGGGTTTTCCATGCGGGCGGCCACGCCGTCGACGGATTCACGCAAAAAGATAAGCTCCCGCAACGCATAGCTCTCGGCAATTTGCAGCGCCTGCCTGGCATAGGTCCACAGCGCGCCCACGGCATAGGGCAAGTAAGCGGTATAGCGTGCCGGTAATTTGCGCACAATATCCACTTGTACGAGATATATATTTTTTTTCGCTGTCATACTTGTTCTCCAAGGCCATATTTTTTCAGGACGCCCGGGTAAGCATGGGCGTACCAGGCCATTGTTATAAAGTACTTGGCGGACGAGAGAATAAACTTAATCATGTTGGAAAAATTCTGCTGAAAGATGTTGTGCATCAAGGTGTTGAAGGTGTTACGCGCGGTTTCTCGCCGCGCATTTTCACTGGGCTTTCGGAAAAACTCCCGCCAGTAGAAATAAGCCTGTATTACATGCATGTCCCGAGCTGGGACATTAAACTCATTGTCGAATATGTCCGCACGGATCTTGTATTTGCCCCACTCCCGCAGTGTTTTGGGCGGATCCAACCGCCCGGCGTCCACCAGCTGGTTATACGTTTCAGAGCCGGGGAAGGGGAAATGCATCAGAATCTGCATCCGGATCGCCTTCGAATCAAAGATCTTCATCAAACGTACGCTTTCGCGCAGCTGTTCCTCGGTTTCGCCCGGAATGCCGAGGACAAAGCCGCAGGTCGTCGCGATGCCGGCGTCATAGCAGTTTTGGATCGATTGTTCGATTGTATTCAGATTGACCCGTTTATGCACACGCCTGAGTGTTTCCGGCGAACCGCTTTCCACGCCGACATAAATCTCGCGGCAGCCGGCGTCGTGCATCAGCCTGAGCTCCTCGCGGCTATAGCGGCTGACTTGCGTGAAACAGCGCCATTTGACGTCCAGGTTCTTGTCCCGCAGGCGCTCGCAAAAATCCCGCACCCCCTGATTATCGCCGAACATATCGTCATCCACGAAGTATACGCCGTCTATGCCGTATTTTGCCGCAAGCTCCTCCATTTCGCCAATCACGTATTCGTTCGGACGCTTCCTGCATGTGGAGCGATGAAAATCTTTGTTGTAGCAGAAGGCGCAGCGCCCCGGGCAACCCTTTGAGGCGTATAGGCACAGCATCTTCCTGCGGCTTATCGCGGCATCCGGGAAGATGTATTTTGGGGGGTCGATGAAGGACCAATCGATGACAGGCATGTCCGCCAGGTCCGCGAATTCTCTTGGCGGCGTGCGGCGCGTTTCGCCGGCTTCCAGATAGGCCAAGCCTTTGACCTGCGCGAACCCGCCTTTGTTTTCAAGCGCGCGCACCAGCTCGAAGAACGTGATTTCGCCTTCCCCGATTACCACATAGTCCGCGCTGCCTTCCCGCAGGATCATGTCCGGGACAAGGGAAGCAAACTGGCCTCCCCAAATTACGGGGATCCCTCTATTGCGGAACCAGCGGGAAATCCTGATGCCGTCGTGGATATCCGCCACGGACGCCACGCAAACGCCCACCGCATCCGGCCGGAACCCCCGCACAGCCTTTGCGGGGGAAAGCTTTTCGATTTTCCGGTCATACATGCGCACGCAGTGGCCGCGCTCTTTCAGATAAGTCGCGATCGACAGCAAGCCTAACGGCGCGGATTTGATATAAGTCTGAAATCCGCAATTCGGGTTGACAAGCAATACGTTCATATAAAATTCCCCTCGTACGTTCGTATTTACATCGCCCGCGCCACGGCCGGAGCGGGCCTTTCCGCGGCTTTCTTTCAGGCTCCCCAAACACAGTACAATATAGTATCTGCGACGTAACAGGTATAATGCCGGACATAAAACCGGTACGCGGGGAACATCTCGTGAATAGCCTCCGGGATGTCGATCATATGCTCATCTTTATGGTAAATTGATATGGCGATATAGGGATGATACTTCTCGATCGTCTCCCGCGCTCCATATATGGTATCCAAATCCGCGCCTTCCACGTCAATCTTGAGATAGGTGACGGGGGGAAGCTCGGGTATGGTTGCCAGCATATGGTCCAGCGTATCCACAAGAACACTGATTGGGCCGGCGGGATCAATTCTGTCCGAATCGAAATTACCCGACGTGAAATTGAGCCGGCCGGCCTGGCTCCAAAGACCCATTTGAAACAGGAATGGTTTTTCCGTGAATTTCGGAAGATTTTTTTGCAGCTGCGCAAAGTTATCAACCCCTGGTTCAATCAACACGCATTGCGGCGCCGGCTGGCCCGCGCATGCGCAAGCTTCCTGAAACAATAAAGAGGTCTCACCGGAAAATGCGCCGCCATCAATAAAGACCTCTGCCTGGGAAGGCGCGGTGCGTTCCTCCCCGACATAGAAAGTTTCCCTCTTTTGAATATGAGGATTGATATAACGCCTTTTGTGGGTGGAGCGGTATTGGATCAGGGAACGATAGGTATCCTTGCTTTCTTCGTCCTCCAGAAAAGAAAGGATATGCGCAACGCGGCTTTCGTTTTCATGGAAATATTCCCGTGTCGCCCGGATCTCCCCCCGCGCGATCAGCCGCAGGACAGCGTCAAGGAAAAACCCTACAGCTTTCGATCTGCACGCAAGCAGCATACAGCGGTTATATAAATTGAACGGTATCAGCTTGCCGACCAGAGGAGTGACCAGCGCATAGAATATTTTCTTGATATATTTCATTTGCGGGTCTCCTTGGCGTAAAGGCCATACTTTTTCCGTATATCCGGGTAAGCGTGGGCATACCAAGCGACCGTTGAGAAGACCTTGGCCGACGAGAAAATATACCGGAACATATTCAGAAAGCCCTGCCGTATGATATGGCGCAGGGAGGCGACGATGGTATTAAGCGCGAATTCGTACCGCGCCGCGCCCTTCGGGAAATTCTTCTGCGAAAAGCTGCGCCAATAAAAGAAGCTCTGTATCACACGCAGGTCCCGCGTGGGCACACTGGGGAAATTGGCGAACATCCCTGCCTGCGGGCTGAAGCAGCCCCATTCCCACAAGGTTTGCGGCAGGGTCAGCCGTCCGCTGTCCACGAGATAATTGCAAAACTCCGTACCCGGAATGGGATAATAGATCGTAGCCTGCGTCAAATTCGCGTTGAGGCGCAGCATCAGGCGTACACTATCGCGAATCTGAGCCTCCGTCTCGTCCGGAAAGCCGACGATAATGCCGCAGTGCGACGAAATGCCGATTTCCCTGCAATTTTGAATATCCCTGTCTATGGTCGCCAGATTGATCCCCTTATGGATACGTTCCTGCATTTCCGGCGAGCCGCTTTCTACGCCGAAGTAAATCCAGCGGCAGCCGCTGTCGTACATCATCTGCAGGTCCTCGCGGTTCATATGGCCAAGCTTTGTCTCGCAGCCCCAGACGATCCCCGGCTCCAGGTCCCGCAGGCGGCCGCAAAGGTCATACAGCTCCTTCTTGTTCAGGCCGAACATCTCATCCGCGAACGTCACGCCGTCCAAGCCATATTTCGTTGAGAGCTCCTTGATTTCACGGATGACATACTCGTTCGGGCGTCTTCTGCAGATACGGTGATGATAGCCCTCGTTGAAACAGAAGGCGCAGCGCCCCGGGCAGCCCTTGGAGCAATATAGGTACATCGTCTTTTTGCAGCCGAGGCGCGGGGCGAAGTACTTTTGCGGGTTGATGAAAGACCAGTCGATCACCGGGAAATCCGCCAGGTCCGCGAACTCCCGTTCCGGGGTGCGGCGCGCCTGGCCCGATTCATCCAGATAGACGATGCCCTTGATTTGCCGGCATTGCGCCGGCTCCCATTTTGCTTGAATAGCCTGTATAAGCTCGTAAAAAGTGACTTCCCCTTCCCCGAGCACTGCGTAGTCCGCGCTGCCTTCCCGCAGGATCATGTCCGGAATGAGAGAGACCATGTGGCCGCCCCAGATCACGGGGATCCCGTCGTCCCGGAGCCTGCGGGATACCGCAACGCCATCATGAATATGCGTCATTGAAATCACGGCGACGCCCACTACGTCCGGCCGGAACGCCCGGACAACCTTGTCCAGGGAAAGCTTTTCCACATTCCGGTCATACACGCGCACATGGCAGCCGCGCTGCTTCAAATAGGTCGCGATGGACATCAAGCCCAGCGGCACGGATTGCGGCAGCGGCTGAAAGCCGCAATTCGGGTGAACAAGCAGTACATTCATACAAAACCTCCGGTCATTATTATAGCATAGTTTTGCTGACTATGCAAGGGCCAAATACGCCGTCCGGTAAAACGCGCTGCTCGAATAGCGGCCAGCCTGCACAATGACGTCGTAATATTTTTCTATGGACGAAAGGTCGTGGGGAACGGAAAAATGTAGCCGTACCGCCTGCTTTTGAAGCAGGACCGGATTGCCATCGTAAATAGCGCTAAAATAGCCGGGAAAATCATACTCGAAATCAATTGTCTTCGGGGCGGCGCCCGGCAGCAGGATGCTCTCACGCTGGTAGCGCAGCAGCTGCTCAAATAGATGCGGCTCCAAACCGAACCGCAGCAAAAATTGCTCGGCATCAGCATAGAACCGGTCCGGCTCCAGCACAGCGCGGCCAAAAAGATATTGGGATTCCGCCATGGTCCCAAAGCTGAAGCCCGGGATCTGCAGTGGCTCCGGCTCCCGTCCATGGGCGTCGTCGGCAAAAATCTTTTCTATGCGCATCATAGTTTCGCCAAGCAGGGTATCCGGATGCGTACGGCAAAAATCAAGCAGGCGCAGATAAAAATCGGTATAAGAAACATTTTCTCCCGCAAAAAGGAACATCGCGGCCAGGCGAAGCAGCCCGAAACAGTGCGCGCCCTGCGCCAGGACGATGAAATCATTGGCGGCCAGCCAATCCGCGTAGGGCATAGCCGCGGTTTCCATCACCATGTCGATGTACTCATTGATCGGCTCCGCCTCCGGCGCCTGCTCCAGAGCCTGCCTCAAAGGCCTGCGCACGGTTCGGATTTTGTGTTTCTTCCGGTAAACAGGATTCGCCATGGGCGCGTTAGGCAAAAGATTGCACGGGAAATACTGAACACCTTCGTGCTGCCCAAGGGCGAACAGCTTGCCTACACCGGCGCAAAAGCTTTGCAGTGTTTCGCCCGGCAGGCCCAGAATCAGGTCGGTGTGGGTCCTGTGCCCCGCACGGCGGCAGCGGCGGATCCACTGGGCAATCGTTTCGTCGTCCAGATTTTTCCGCCCGATGTTGCGCAACACCTCCGGTGAAAGGCTCTGCACCGCGAAGTTCGGCCCGACTCTGTCCAGGCCACTTTGGCTGAGCTTCTCAACGATGCGAAATAAATGCTCATTCATTGTTTTGGTGGTATTGCAATTAAAAAAGC
>JGI24696J40584_12961088_pt1 | contig 10583 bp, 9 predicted proteins | sample TergutCo191P4_FD_40584 | JGI IMG/M metagenome (IMG submission 40584)
GAGAAAGCTGCTGCTGATAAGGCTGCTGCAGAAAAGGTAGCCGCAGAAGCCGAAGCCAGCAGACTGGCTGCTGAACAGGCAGCGGCAGAGCAGGCAGCAACGCAGCAAGCAGCTGCAGAACAAGCAGCTATTGAGGCCGAGGCTACTAGACTGGCTGTCGAGCAAGTTATTAGAGAGCACGCTGCTCTCGAGCAAGTGGTTCAGACAGAAACACCCATCTCAGATGCTCAACCTATTGATCAACTAACCGCTACCGAACAAGTAGCTACCGAACCAGCTGTTACTGAACAAGCTACTGCAGAACAGGCTGATGACTTAGAGATCACGGCTGAAATTGCCCGAATCACTGATGAACAGATCAAAGCAGCAACAGCAATCGATAAACCTGTGATCAGCTTAAAACCCAGCCCTGATGCTGAGGTAACCACAGAGACTCCCCTGCTAGCTGAAACTGAAACAGCTTCAACCAAAGCTCTCCAAGCTACAGAGCCAAGCCCTGTTGAGAAGGCTAAGAGAGCTGCTAGATACCATCCACCTGCTCGAGTAGCCGCTGAAGCTGAAGCCCAACGAATCGCTGGTGCGATAGGTGCTGTTGAGACCGCATCAGTAGTCAAAGCAGAAGCTGAACGGGTTGTTGCAGATCTCATCGACGAAGCACATGACACTGACAAAACTGCTCAGACTGTAGAAGCCCTGGCAACAGAACAGCTAGCAATTATCCCTGCTGATGTAGAGGAACCATCACCCAGTAATCAAGTTTCTGTGGACACAGTATCTGACACAGTCAGCAGCGAGCCCAGGCGCAGGTTAAAAGCTCGCCGAGAGAAACAAGCCTCGACTAGTGATGAAGCCGATGATCTGATTGAACGGCTTCAAATCAAGGTCGAAGAAGCTGATGAAGAGAATGATATCAGCCGCCCCGCTTTCATATCTGTGATTTTGGTCATCGTTATCCTGCAAGCCATTTTTATCTACTTCCTTATCCAGAATGGGGTTATTAACCTGTCGGAATGGTTTGGCGACCAGCTCTTTCCTTGGTGGAATTGGATTCTCTCTGTAACACTCTGGTGATAAACCCGTATACTAACCAGTGTTAATTATTGAAATAGAACACAACTGAATCACATTTTGGAAAGGTCGATCTTGGTTTGCATCTCGCCTTTTTATAACTATCAGGTCAAGCCTGAGATGGCTAGTGCTGTTGCAGCACTCCCCTATGACATCTATACCTTGCAAGAAGCCGCTCAAGAAATCGACCGGCAACCTCTAAGTTTTTTACGCATTGACCGCACTGCAGCAATACTTCCAGAGGTCGATGAATATGCTGATCTGGTCTACGATCAAGCGAAAAAGCTTCTACAACAGGATATTCAGTCTGGCCTCTACCAACATGACCAAGATTGTCGTTTCTTTCTCTACCGCATGCAATGGCCAAGTACCGCTAGTGAACATGTCTCCAACGATAGCTTTCCAGAAGGTCCTAGCCAACACAGCCAATTGGGGTTAGTGGCTGCTGTAGCCAGTGCTGATTATCAGGATGGCACAGTACGCTTACATGAGCAGACCCACCCTCAGAAACTTGCGGACCGTATCGCTCACATAAAAGCTCTGAATGCCCAGACCGGTCCAGTACTGATGACCCATAGGCCTAATTCAGAAGTTCAGGCTCTGCATAACAATCTACTACAGAACAACCCGGTGCTCTATGACTTTGATGCTCCAGATGGTATCCGACATACCATATGGGCAATTGATAAACAGATGAACAAGAATATTCAGGAGACCTACCAGGTTATTGATGCGCTGTATATTGCTGATGGACATCACCGAGCCGAAGCTGCAGTAAAAATCGATGACCAGGGTATCCTGGCTATCCTTTTCCCAGCAGACACACTACACATCCAAGCTTATAACCGCATCATCAAGGATACTTTTGAAATGTCTCCTGACCAGTTCTTAGCTCAGCTGGCTAAGTCATTTGATGTCCGAAAAACCCAGTCTGCAGCTCAGGCAGAGCCAGGCCAGCGCGGGCAGTTCGGTCTATATTTGGCAGGTGACTGGTACCAATTGGTCTTTGATGAGAAACTACGGCCAGCAGATACTCTCGCCGCGCTAGATGTCTCGATCCTGCAGGATCAGGTCCTTCAGCCTTTGCTAGGCATTGATGACCCTCGAAGCTCAGACCGCATTGCTAATGTCGGAGGCTCTTTGGGCTTATCCGGATTACTGGAGCAGCTCCAGCACTTTGCTCCTGCAGATAATGGCTTGGCTTTTGCTTTATACCCTGTGCAATTCGATGCCTTCTTTAGAGTAGCTGACTCCCGTCGGCTAATGCCCCCCAAATCGACCTGGTTTGCTCCCAAGCCGCGCAGTGGGATGTTAATTCGCCCGCTCTAAGCTATATAGTCGAGGCTTTTCTACTTGGTCTGCTTCGGTAATGCTTAAGCAGCACGGTCCTAGCAAGTGAAGCTTAGGTATGAGTTGCTGCAGGTAGATTCGCCAGCCATTCGTCTCGCTAAATAGGCTTGACAAGGTATGCATTGGACAGTAGTTTAATGTTGTTGTTCGATTTATCATCAATGGTGGAGAAGACATGAACACTTTAATAACGATACGTACTGTCGGAGCAGGGATTGCATTAGTGATTACTGGTTTGTTCTCTGCATCCGATACTCTTGGCGATAAGATGTCTGATTTATTCCCCTTTCTTTTTGCTATTATCCCTCTGATCGTTTTCGCTATTATTGCCATAACTATCTGGCTGGTAGTATCAAGGATTACCGGCATCGTTAGAACCGTGTTCAGGGGAGTGGAAACTGAGCGTAATCTTAAAGAAGTCTTGGAAGCGCAAAAGCGGGCGGCAAACGCTGCACAAGTAGACGTTCTCGATGTCGATGTGCTAACTGTTGTGTCAATGCGATGCAAGAGCTGTGGAGCCGTGAGTAAAATCACTGAGGGAGAACCTCAAATCTGCGCCTACTGTGAATCTCCTCTGGGGTAGTTATACAAATTGATCTAACCCCCACTTGCTCCGCGTAAACCAAAGATATTTCCTCTTCATGTGAAAAAGTTATTTACATCTAACAATCGGGATGCTAGTATCGTCAAAGATATATTAATCTAACTTTTCATTCAAGGAGAAGCGATGTCTGCGGGCCTCCCACTAGTTCGAACTGTTTCTGGCCAAACCTGCCGAGTTATATCCTATCAAGCTGAGCCTCGTACCCGCAGTAAACTTGAAGTCTTAGGTTTAGTCACCAACAGTGTGTTCACGGTTTTATCCAACACCCGCACAGGCTTGATCTTGAAGGTCAAGGAATCACGTCTGGCTATCGGTTTCGACTTGGCCAAACAGATCATGGTTGAAGTCATTGAGACCCCTGCTGACAGATTTTCAGGTGCGATTACAGACCTCGATGAAAAGGCAGCCAACTGATGCAGATCGCATTAATCGGAAATCCCAATTCAGGCAAGACCGTGTTGTTCAATGAGCTGACTGGAGCCAATCAACATGTCGGCAACTGGCCGGGTGTGACTGTTGAACAGAAGCGTGGCCAAATTCGCGAACAATATGGTTCAGGTGAGCTGGTTGACCTGCCAGGCATCTATTCGCTCTCCCCTTTTAGTATGGAAGAGATTGTCTCCCGTGATTTTCTCTTGAATGACCAGCCGGATGTTGTCATCAATATCATTGATGCCACAAATCTGGAACGCAACCTCTACCTGAGCATTCAGTTAATCGAGCTAAATGCACCGATGGTCATGGCCTTGAATATGATGGACGAGGTCGAGCGGGAAGGTTTTCGTATCGATACCCAGCGGCTGAGCGATGATCTAGGTGTTCCAGTGGTCGGTATCTCCGCCACCCAGCGCTGGGGCTTGCAAGAGTTGATGGCTGCTTTAGAAAACGCCCAACCATCCAAGCGACATGAATTACCGAACAAACAACTGGAACGGTTGATCAAGCGGGTTGAGGTCTTACTAGCTCGACATCTGGAATATGAGCATAATCTCGGTGATGCCGAAGCCCGTGGTTATCCACTGCATTGGGTGGCAATCAAGGTCTTAGAAAGTGATGAGTTGGTCTTCAGTCACCTGACCTTGGACGACTCTACAATGCAGGCTATCGATAGCTTGAAAGCGGATTTTGAGCAGCAGTATGGGCCGCTCGGTTCGGCTTTCGCGGATGCTCGATATCAATTAATCCATGAAATGATATATCGCGACGTAACAGTCTGGGCTTGGGATGGTAGCCATCACCATCATCTGAAGCATGCTCCTGAAGGCTATCTACAGCTATCTCATGAAGAAAATGAAATCTTCTCTGCTCCGCACTTTGATGATGAGGAGACAAGCTCCGACGAGCATTCTCCAACTCATGAGCAACATCGAGACGGGCGTCGGTCAAGAAGACAGATCCACGACTCACACCACCAACGCAACCATCACCGCTCTGAGCGGGAGAATCACTCAGAGCATGAAAGCCACCTCGGAGCTCAACCGATCGATGAGCCCCAAGACCAGCCACTGCTCGTTGCTCAACCGCTGAATGAACAGTCTGAGACCGAGTGGCTACGTGATGAGCACTCGATTGACGAGCAAAAGCGAGATAGATATTCGGCTGACCGTCATGATGGCTTTAGCAATCGGAGGTTCTGGCAACGTCAGCGAGGCTTAAAGCCCAAATTCGATCATCATCACCAAGGTATCAGCTCTCGCTCTCGCTCTGATGCGATCGACCGGATTCTCACCCATCGGGTTCTGGCTATGCCGATTTTTCTTGTAGTGATGTTTCTGGTCTTTCACTTGACCTTCGGCCAATCACTGTTTGGCATTAAAGGTCTACCCAGTCCCGGGGTCTTGATGCAGGATATTGTGAGAGCCGCTATCAGTGCTCTGCAAGCAGCACTGTATCAATTATTAGGTACCGACAGCTGGTTATCCAGCCTAATCAATGAAGGCATCATCGGCGGTGTCGGCACGGTCTTGACCTTCGTGCCCCAAATCATTCTGCTATTCTTCTTTCTCAGCTTGATGGAAGATTGCGGGTACATGGCCCGAGCAGCTTTCATTATGGACCGTCTCTTGCGGCGTTTCGGCTTATCTGGCAAGAGTTTTTTACCGATGCTCATGGGGTTTGGCTGTACCGTACCAGCTGTGATGGCTGCCCGCACCATGGAGAACCCGGTCGAGCGACGCTTGACCTTGATGCTAGTTCCCTTCATGAGTTGTGGTGCTCGGACTCCCATCTACCTGGTAATGGCAGGAGCGTTCTTTCCTGCGATTGCTGATTTAGTGGTCTTTGGCCTCTATCTATTAGGCATCGTGGTAGCAGTACTCAGTGGTATTTTGCTCCGCAAGATGCTTTTCAAAGGCGATGTCACCCCCTTTATCATAGAACTACCGCGCTATCGGGCTCCACAAATGCGCTCCATGCTGATGATGCTCTGGGAGAAGCTGAAAGACTTTCTGGTGCGTGCGGGTACCATCATCTTTGCCATGTGTGTTGTGCTCTGGCTGCTATCGAACTTCGGGATTGTTGCCAATCGGATACAGATGTGTGACATGGAAAACTCCTTCTTAGTAGCTTTCGGTCAGTTCATCGCTCCTATCTTTGCTCCTCTAGGTTTTGGTTTCTGGATTGCTGCGGTAGCCATCCTGACCGGATTCGTAGCTAAAGAGAGCGTTATATCTACCCTAGGAACCCTTCTCGGCATCGGCTCAGCAGCGGCTCTTGAAGGCGGTAACTTGAGTGTAGAGGCCTTGTCAGCGGTCGGCTTCACTCCTTTAAGCGCACTCTCTTTCATGGTTTTCTGCTTGCTTTACGTTCCCTGTGTAGCAGCCTTCGCTTCCTTGAAGAGGGAGTTCGCCTCATGGCGCTGGGCCATTGGCCAAGCTGGTTATAGCATCGCAACAGCCTATATCTGTGCTTTCTTGGTCTATCAGATTGGCAGCCTGTTGATTGGCTGAGATATAGTTGATATACCATCTATGAACAAACCTGGCGGAGGATAGATGAGCGAGACCAACAAACCGATTAATGAGCTTTCACTTCTGAGCAGTGCCGGAGAGAGCAGCAAACGTAGCGCTGGCCAGTCGCGCCTGAGTACTGCTGGAGAGACCAGCGACACGGCTGGTATTCCCCGCTTGACTTCGACGAATGAGGATTATCTAGAAGCCATTTATGCTCTCGGCGGCCAAACTGGCATGGTTCGCAGCGTCGACTTAGCTGACCATCTAGGAGTTTCCAAAGCCAGCGTGAATAAAGCGGTGGGTACGCTCAAACAGGCTGGATTGGTTGAACAGCCACATTATGGCAGCTTGTCACTGACTGCCGCTGGAGCAGAATATGCCGCTAGTGTTCTGCATCGCCACCTTATTTTGTTTCGCTTTCTGACAGAAATGCTAGGTGTCGACGCTGCTCAGGCCTCTGAAGAAGCCTGCTTAATGGAGCATGCCATCTCCAGTGAGACTATCCAGCGCTTTATCGAGTTTATCGATAACTACCAAAAGACCGAAAGCTGAGCATCAGGTTTCCTGCTAGTCTTTTACTCTAGGGATGAAAGAATACCCGTGCTGATGCTTGGCCAGCTGAGCAGTTTATAATAACTGCACCATTATCAGTTCTCATCAGCCGCTGAAAGGATGCTGCGAAAATGCAAACCAAGACCCTGGCAGCTGAACTCTCCTATATTGGCACGGATTTCCATGGCTTCGCTCGTCAGGAGGGACTGGCGACAATCCAGGGAGCGTTAGAAGATGCTCTGGCTACAGTGTTTCGGCATCCAGTAGAGACTGTTGGAGCTGGTCGAACCGACAGCGGAGTACATGCTTATGGCCAGGTTGTCTCTTTCCAGCTAGATGCAGACGAACTAGTTCATCGTCAACCTAGTAGCCTTACTAAGTCTCTGAATGCTCTGACCCCGGATAGTATCTTGATCAGGTCTATTGCACAGAAACCCGAGGGCTTCTCCGCACGCTTTTCTGCGATGAGCCGTGAATATCGATATCGTTTAGTAGTTGGCGATATCCCACCACTCTTCATTGCTCCCTTTGCTTGGTGGTTGTCTGGTGGTTACGTTAATGTCAGTTTGATGCAGAAAGCAGCTGACCTGTTGGTTGGGGAGCATGATTTTCGCTCTTTTTGTGTAGCTGGTTCAGCTCAAGATAGAAGCACTGTTCGAGAGATATCTAGCATCAACATTTTTGGCATGGATCATCTCGGTGAATCCTGCATAGTCGTCCAGGTCATCGGTAACGCCTTTTTGCATTCGATGATTCGAATCATTGTCGGCACATTGGCTGAGGTAGGTCTGGGGCGTCGTGACCCACAATGGCTGGCTGAGGTCTTAGCTGCTGAAAATCGCCAAGCCGCTGGCCAGACTGCTCCTGCCCAAGGCTTGACGCTGTGGCGGGTTCGATATTAGGCAGCTGGATGGTCAGTGTTGAAGCGCTTTTTACAATTCTTGCTGGTAATGGTATTGATTCCTTGGATCATCGGGGTAACTCTGCAAGCCATGCTACTACCACCGGTTACTAATTTCTGGGCTGCTCGATATGTCGATGTTGAGAACTCAGCAGTCAGCCGCCAAGAGCTTTTGACAGCGGCTGAGGCCGGTCGGCGTTATGTCAGCGGCGGCTTAGACGAGATGCCACGCAGTTCAGACGAACGAATCGGTTTCACAGATCAAGTGCTCTCCCACATGCAGGATGTTCGGAATGTCTTCACGACAGTGAGGTATATTGTTATCATTCTCAGCTTGTTACTAATAGCCATCAGCGCTTGGCTAATCAAGTCTGAGCATATCAAATTATTGGGTCAGGCTTTACGTATGGCTGCTATTCTGACCTTTGGATTAGTTCTACTGCTAGCCATCTTCGGGTGGTTGAATTTTGATGCGCTATTCACTACCATGCACCAACTGTTCTTTGCCGAAGGCAGTTGGACTTTCGCTTATAATTCTCTGCTAATTACTACCTATCCGTTGCCTTTCTGGATAGCTATGGCTGCCACCTGGGCTGCTGTATTGGTAAGCTTCTGCCTGATTGCTTTGCTGGTCGGACAGTTACTGGTAAGCCGAACCAAGCAGGTAGCAAAGCAAAGCTAAACCTGCAAGTTCACCGAGCTAATTGCCAGTAGTCTCGCCAAGCTGTACTTGCTTATACTGGTATCTGGTGAATGCTAAGTGAGCATCAGCCACAGCGAAATGAACAGGGGAGAAAATGGATGAACTATTATTAAGAATCCGAGCTGACCTGCAAGCACAGAGCAACCAACAAACCAAAGCTGCTGGAGACCGTTATTTCAAGCAGCCAGTCTTAGCTTATGGTGTCAAGAGTTCTCAGGTAAACGCCATCTCCAAGAGCTATCTGAAAGAGATAAAGACTGCAAAACTCAGCAAGGCTGAGATCCTAGCGCTCTGCTCCGCACTCTGGGCTTCCGGATATCAAGAAGAGGCCTTCGTAGCCTGTAATTTTACGGAATCACTGCGCAAGGTCTACTCCCCAGATGATTTTGACCTGTTTGCCAACTGGGTGGCCGACCATGTGGATAATTGGGCGAAATGCGATACCCTCTGTAACCATAGCGTTGGTGACCTGTTGATGGCTTACCCAGACTTGGCCGAGCGGTTGTTAGACTGGGCCAAAGCAGATAATCTCTGGCAAAAACGAGCAGCAGCGGTCAGCCTGATCATACCTTTACGCCGAGGTTTGTTTCAGTCCTTAGCGTTTCAGATCGCGTTGATCCTATTGGAAGACCCCGAGGACCTTGTTCAGAAAGGTTATGGTTGGATGCTGAAGGCAGCAAGCGAGCATAGCGAGCAAAGTCTGGGAGAGGTTTTTGACTTTGTGATGGCCAATAAAGACCGCATGCCTCGCACGGCTCTGAGATATGCAATTGAGAAAATGCCAGACGAATTGAAGAAACAGGCGATGGCTCGGTAGACTAGCTTAGGTAGTTGGCAATATCGACTGGGATTAATCGTCCAAGTAGAGGTCCAGTGCTTCGCGGATCATGTCAGATGAGTTAGCTGGATAGATTCCGTTTATTTTATTAAAGGCAGACCGTTCTAAAAGCTTCACATATTGGTCTGCGAAAATATAGAAGCCTTTGTAGACCGTTGGCCGATCCACACCCTTTTCATTGGCAAGGGCTTTAGTCAATGCAGATTTTTTTGTTTGTGCATCGTTTTGCGTCATCTTTGGAACCCTTCTAGTCGGATCCCCCTGCGATGTTTGCTTAAGTATACTGATGACAGTATATGTATTGAACATAATAGCAATCGCGTCGTTTCACTGCAATACATCATATTGAATTTGCTTGAATTTTTGCTAGCATTGCAACGCAGTTGGGTAAGCATTCTGAGACATGCAGAAAAACCCCACCTGACCAGCGCGTTTGTGCCTTATCTACGCTAACGTAGTTCACTTTGTCAGCAGTCTGGGGTTTCTCCGCAAGCTTAGAAGTTAGGGGTATCGGAAAACGATCTGTGGTTTTGTCTAACAAACTCTGTTGATTACTCTCTCGTAGATTGTTGAGTTTTATAATCGTCTGGTGGTTCAATGTTGAAGGATCTTCTCCTTTTTACATAAATAAACAGTAAGCCTGTGCCACCTAGCAATGCGATTCCAATGATACCTAACAGCACGAAGAAGAGGTCACCAGTCTGAGGTAGCAGAGGTTTCGGTGGAATCGGGTAGTTAGGTAACCGCAAGCCTGTTCCAGCACTTGTATAGAAAGACGGCGGTTTACTGTCACTGCTGACGATCTGGGTGCTTATCGTGATACTGGAGCTGTCGTCGATGCGAACCAACCACTGGCTGGCTGGCAGAATATAGCCAGTCGCAGTCTTGGTCTCCACCAGCATGTAGTCTCCGGAAGGTAGGCCGGTAAAACTGACCCGACCAGCTGAGTCACTGGTCGCACTGACCGGGTTAACCCAGCAGCAACCAGCGGCTGTAGTCACCAAGCCGGAGTGGAGATGCGTCTCATCGTCTGCCTTGGAACAGGAGTAAAGCTCAAAGGCTACCGCATACAGCGGTCGATTGGCTTCATCAACCTTAGTGAAATTGAAATCACTGATTCGCTGGTAGATGAAGCAGACCGTGGTGTTTTGGGCGAGCGGAGCAATGGCAATTTCTGCGGCTGGGGTAAGGGTATCGACAGCAGGGTCATACGCTGCACCCACAAAGTAGCCAAGTAACAGATAACTGGAGAAAATCGGTATCTCGCGAATGTAGTCGCCGCCTTCGTTGATGTAGACGATTTTGTCGCTTACCGCTGGAATCAGGGCCTCTCCCTTATCTGTCAGATATCGTTCAGTGACTTCTAAGGTCATGTTGGCATACAGGTAGCTGACTGTCTGATTTGCCAGAACTGAGTCGATTATTGTCTCAGGCAGTGTGCCCCAGGGGCTATTCTGAATTGGGGCATCATCAATCTGGTAGCCAATAAAGCGATAAATCAAACCATCTTTCACGATTGAGGCCGGCGGGACGCCTGCAGACCGTGAATAGGCCTCATCATCCGGGACAGATACTGCACTGGAGGCCTGAAGCTCACTTGTCGGGTTGGAGGCATC
>JGI24696J40584_12961087_pt1 | contig 10581 bp, 6 predicted proteins | sample TergutCo191P4_FD_40584 | JGI IMG/M metagenome (IMG submission 40584)
AAGGGTTGTGTTGATTTTACCCGCAAGCAAATAGACGATTTAACTGCGTATGTTGGGCGCTATGGCTCCAAGGGCTTGGTGTGGATGCGTGTTAAGGATGGCGACGAGGTTGAGACTCAGGTTGGAAAATTCTTTACAAAGGAGCAGTTGAACGCACTTAGAGATGCAACCGGCGGCAAAGCCGGAGACATGCTTTTCTTTATAGCAGCTTCGGAAAAAACCGCTGCTACGGCAATGGGCCAGCTTCGTTTGGAAATAGCCCGCATGAAGGGCTTGATGGACAGTGATGTTCGCAAGTTCGCATGGATTACTGAATTTCCGATGTTTGAATACAGCGAGTCTGAAAAGCGTTATATGTCCATGCATCATCCGTTCACAAGTCCGCTCCCTGAGCATTTGGACATGATGCTTGGCGGCAACTTGAAGGATTGCAAAGCCCATGCTTATGATTTGGTTTTGAACGGCGTGGAAATAGGCGGCGGCTCGGTTCGTATTCACAATCCGGAAGTGCAGGAAAAGGTTTTCCGTTTGCTGGGTCTTTCCGAGGCGCAGGTGAAGGAAAAGTTCGGTTTCTTTGTTGACGCATTCAAGTTCGGCGCGCCTCCGCATGGCGGCTTGGCTTTGGGTCTTGACAGGGTAGTGGCAACACTTGAAGGCCAGGATTCAATTCGCGATTTTATAGCGTTCCCAAAGAACACGAGCGCAAGTTCGCCAATGGATCAATGCCCAAGCGAAGTTGACCCGATTCAATTGATGGAAACGCATATTTCGTTGAATGTGACGGCGAAGTAACTCGGTATTTTTCTATATTTCAATCCATTAATGGAAATTCGCAACATCGCTATTCTCGCGCATATTGACGCCGGCAAAACAACGCTTTCAGAGCGTATTTTGTGGACTGCGGGCAAAATTTTGCGAGCTGGCAATGTGGAAGACGGCCTTGCCACTATGGATTATCTGTTTGAGGAAAAAGCGAAGGGCATAACTATAGAAGCTGGCATTTCAAACTTTGTGTGGCGCGACATTTGGTGGAATTTGATAGACGCGCCGGGCCATATAGACTTTAGCATGGAAGCAGACACCGCTTTGGAAGCCGCAGACGGCGTGGTTCTGGTTATCTCCGCTGTGGACGGAATACAGCCGCAAACTTTTGCCGCATGGGAAAAGCTGAAATCCCTGAACAAACCATGCATTATATTTTTCAACAAAACCGATTTGCCGGAGGCAAGGCTGGAAGAAAGTTTTTGGGAAATAGAAGAACAATTTGGAGTTAGCCCTGTGCTTATGAGCTGGCCTGTGCAAAATGAGGGCGTGTGGGATGTTTTAAGCGGAACATTTTTGAGCCACAACGCAGAAGGCAAAGAAGATGTAATTGATTTTGCAAAGGGAAAAAATGAAATGGAAAATTGCCGCAAAGAGGCCTGCGACGCAGCCTCTTTGGCAGATGATGGATTGTTGGAAACATTGGTATCTGGCGGTTGTAAGGGCGTAATGCATTACGCCCTTACAACCGCTGACCTGTGCGCAGGATTGCAAAAATTGTTTTACAGGGGTTCGCACATCTTATGCTACGCAGGTTCCGCAAAACAAAATATCGGTGTTAGATCGTTGTTGAATGGTCTATCCTTTTTCCTAAAACCACAACCAATAAAAACCAATGAACCCGGTCAAATAATACGCTATCGTTCATTTGCCGGAGTTGGCGAAGTGGCAATTTTTAAAAGCCATAAAAATGTGAAAAATCCTAAGGATCTAAAATTTTACCGCATACATGCGCAGCATTTGAGCGAGGTTTCTGAGATTTTTTGCGGCGATATTTACGCAGTGAAAGGATTGCCTTATAAAAAAGTCGCTGAATACACGCCGCTTTTGCAAATGCGAATCGAGTGCCAGAAAAGCGAAGATTGGGAAACAACGGGAGAAGCTCTGAAAGGCATTGCTCGCATGGATCATTCGGTGAAAATAACTGAGAACCTAAGCGATGGTTCCTGGACTTTGCACGCAATGGGCGCAGTGCAGTTTGATTTTATTTTGTCCAAGTTAAAAAGAGAATTTCATTGCGAAGTGAAGGCAGGGGAGCCGAGTGTTGAGCTTAAGGAAGTGCTTTCAAAGGATTTGGAGCCTGTTGAGAATTTTTGCCAGATAGGGGAGACCAGCGTTAGTGTTTCGCTTTCTGCGGAAAAATTCGAACATTACGAACTGGAAGGTGAATTTACGCCTGAGATGCGGGAGGCTTTGGCTGAGTTTTGCGAAGCGGGTGTTTTGGGCAAGGGGGCTTTGCACGGCATTAAGTTTATTTTGCATAAACTGGAGATTGTGGGGGAGGCAAATCCATCGGTAATAAAAAAAGCTTGCTTGGATGCTGCGCAGATGCTGGTTGAGCCGAGCGCAGTGGAGATTCGCGAGCCGTGGGTTGATTTAACCGTTCAATGCCCGGCGGAGTTTGCCGGAGTGGTTGCTAACGACTTGCTTTCAAGAGGGGCAAAGATTATGAACAGCGACGGGGATGGCAAAAAACATCGTTTTTACGCTAATGCGCCTCTTAGCAAACTTACCCGCTATACAACGGAGCTTCTTTCCATAACAAAGGGCGGCGGCAATTACAGCATCACCTGCAATTCTCTTTCTTTTCCACAATAAACCTTGGCCTCTGCTTGGTTTCCAGATAAATTTTGCCTATATATTCGCCCACAATGCCTATAGACAGCAAAATAAGCCCGCCAACGCACCAAATAGAGCATATAATGCTGGCCCAGCCGGAAGTGGTATCGTTCCTGAAAAATTGAAACACGGAATAAGCTATCATTGCCAAACTCATAATAAAAATGGCTATTCCGAGCATTGTGACCATTCTTATTGGTTTTGTGGATAGCGAAGTTATTCCTTCCAAAGCGAATTTCAGCATTTTCGCAAAAGGATATTTGCTCTCTCCGGCCATTCTCTCTTTGCGTTCGTAATACGCAATGCCTGTTTTATAGCCAAGCATTGGGACTATGCCGCGCAAAAACAAATTCACCTCTTTGTAATCTTCCAAGGCGTTTATCGCGCTTTTGCCCATTAACCTGAAATCGGCATGGTTGTAAATTATGTTTGCGCCAAGCATATGTATTAATTTGTAAAAGCAATGCGCCGTTGTGCGTTTGAAAAAAGAATCTTTTGTCCTTTTGGACCTGACTCCGTAAACAATTTCGCAACCTGAAGCATGCAATTTAAGCATTTCACCGATAACAGAAATATCGTCTTGCAAATCTGCGTCTATGGAAATGCAAGCATCCGCAAATTCCTTGGAGGAGAGCAATCCGCACAAAAGAGCGTTTTGGTGGCCTCTGTTCCCGGAAAGTTTTATCCCGGAAATATTAGCTGGGTTTTCTTTGCAAAGGTTTTCGATTAGCTCCCAAGTGCAGTCTTTTGAACCATCGTCAACAAACACTATTTTTGACTCTTTGGAAATAACGCCATTGTCCGCAAGCCGTTGAATAGCACCAAGCAGTTGCTCTGCAGTTGACGGCAGAACTTCTTTTTCATTATAGCATGGAACAACTATTGCCAAAACCATAGCATAAAAATAGTAAATTTGTTTCCGTTTCAAGAAATCTGGCACGATTTTTGCATTCTACTCAATATGTCATTATTTGAAGGTTTGAATGTAGCGACCAGAGGCTTGGCGGCAGCCCAGATGGGCATAAGCGTTACCGGCCAGAACATAACAAATGCTTCTACCGAAGGTTATTCCCGCAAACGCATAGAGCAAAACGCGGAATTTAAGCGCGACGGAGCTTTTGGGCAAATGGGCTTTGGAGTTGAAGTTTATGCCATAAATAGAGTCCGCGACCAGTTTATAGACCGCCTTGTGAATGAAGAAGCCACTCGTTATGGCTATTTTTCGATGAAAGACAACGCTTATAGCAGAATTGAATCTATTTTTAACGAAGGCAGCGATAGCAAGAATTCTTTAAACCAGCTTTTGAACAATTTTTGGAACGGATGGTCTGACCTTGCGAACAATCCCGACAAAGCCGGCGCGAGAGAAACGCTTCGTTCCGCAACGCAAAGCCTGGTGGGGCAGTTTCATTACTTGGCAACCCAGCTTCGCTCTTACAAAGACACTATAAATGACGAGATTGAAGCTCGTGTTAAAAAAGTAAACGAAATTACTGCCAGCATTCACCGCTGCAATGTTGTAATATCCGGCACTGAAGGCGCTCTGAGCCACCAAGCTAACGATACGCGCGACCAGCGAGACAGATTGCTTGAGGAACTGGCTCAACTTGTTGATGTTGATTATTATGAAGATGACATGGGCGCGCTCATTGTAAGCACAAACGGAAATATGCTTGTCAGCGGCGCAAAAAATCACGAGCTTTTGATGCGGCGCTCAACAATAACCGAGCAAGACGGCTATCAGTACTCAAGAGTTGAAGTGAGTTTTGCGCAAACGGGAAACGAATTCAAGCCAAGGAATGGCGAGCTTAGGGCTTTGATGGATGTAAGGGACAACGATATTCCTAAATATGAAGGATACGTAAATGAAGTAGCGAAATCTCTTATCACGGAAGTGAATAAAATTCACCAAAACGGCTATACGCTCACAAACGCTACTTTCGTAGATTTTTTTGACAGCGACCCGAATAAATTGAACGCTGCAAACATAAGCCTTTCGCAAGCTGTGATAAATGACATAAATAACATAGCGGCAGGCGATGGCGGGAAAAAAATTAGTTCGCCTAATATTAGCTCTACTGTCAATCAGTTATTCGCGCCACCGGGAACTAATACCCAGTTGCTTGATTTGGTGAATGACGTAGGTATTGGAGATAATGATTATCGATTCATTTACAAGAATTCCTTGGTGATAAAAGACGCAGACACCGACAAGATTTTAATAGAAGGAAGAGATTATGATGTTGATTGGAACACTGCGCAGATTACATTCAAATACAGCGCTGCGGAAAATGCCTTTAGCCAGCCTGTTACTAATGTTTCGATAACTTTTGATTACCATGAATCCGGTTTCGCTGGCCCCGGCGATTTCAACAATGCGCTTTTGATTTCCCAATTGCGTGACAAAGCGGTTATGCAAAGTGATAATTTTGGAGCCGGCACCCAGACCATAAACCAGTTTTATTCCGGTGCGTTAGGCCGTCTTGGCGTTGAGCGCAACGAAGCTGCCGCAGGCTTGGACACCCGTACTTACGCTATGCAGCAGTTGAAAACCCGCCAAGATGAAATTTCCGGCGTTAACCTAAACGAGGAAATGGCGAGCCTGATTCAATACGAGCACACCTATCAGGCGAGCGCGCGCTACCTCACGACAATCAATTCCATGCTGGAAACGTTGCTAAATATGTAATTTTTGGAAGAAACCAATCAGCATTTGCTATATTTAAGCTATATGCCTATGAAACTCTTTCTTTTTAGCCTAACAATAGCCATTCTCCAACAGATGGCTTTTGCGCAAAATCCAGCGTTGCCGGTTATCAACATCAATACGGATGGCAGCGTACAGATTACAAGCAAAGAGGAATGGGTCACCATGACTTTTTCTTTAAACGACCCCAGCAACTCGCAAAATAATATTGCGGCTCTTAGCAACCAGCAGATTAAAGGGCGGGGCAACTCCTCTTGGAATGCCACTTGGAACCGCATCTCTCCGCCGGACGGAATTAACACGTATCGCAACCCGTACCGCATCAGATTCAGAAATAACCAGCAACAGTCGCCTTTTGGACTGCCTGCCGCTAGAAATTGGGTGCTGATGAACGCTGATATAGATAAAAATGCCTTTGGGCTTGAAATGGGCAAACGATTGGACTTGCAATATACATGCTCGTATAACCCTGTTGAGGTTTATGTGAACTCAGGTTATTCAGGCAAATATATTTTAACCGAGCACAGACAAGCTGATCCGGCATATATAGGTGCTCCTGGAAGGCCAAAAGCTCACTTGACAGAAGGTTGGTTTGTCGAAATGGATCGCTATTTTCCGGACGACGAGCCGGTAAAATTCCGCACGGAAAGCTACAACTTACCAGTGATAATTAAAAGCCCTGAGTTTACAGCGGATAGTGCTGATCCCAGTTATGATTTTGTAAAAAATGACTTGAACAGAATCGCCGATTTAATGATTTCCAATGATTTTCCGGAAAACGGCTACCGTGATTTAGTTGACGCTGAATCATTCATTAAGTATTTTTTGGTGCAAACATTTATGCAAAATGTTGATTTTTTCCGCAATGGCACAGAAACCGGAGAGCATATAGGAAGCGCTTTTTTCTATAAGGACAAGGGCGGCAAAATAGGTGCCGGGCCGCTGTGGGACCTCAATTGGAGTTTTCAAACATTCACGGGTCAACAAGCAGTGATGAATGGTACCGGCAATATGGGACCTGCTCTTCATCCGTACGTGGTTTATCCGTTGTTTCGCCGCTTCTTTGATGATCCTCAATTTTTCGTGAGATACAAAGAGATTTGGAACGAGAAAATGCCGCAAATAGAATCTATGCGGAGTTTTATTTCAGAGATAGAGCAGAAAATTAACGGAACCGGCACAACCACAACGCAAACTATTAATAGTTTAACGAATTACTATGATAAAAGATTAGAGTTTTTAAAAGCGGAATATAATAAAGTAGATGTTCGCCCTACTGTCTGGGATTTTGGAACGGAGGGCTACAATTACTGGAAAGTGCCATCACGTGCTATTACGCTGATCTCTTACGGCGAAATGAGCGGTTTGTCGGCAAGTCTTCAGAAAGGCGCGTCATCGGATTTTGAAATCACGGCAAACCTGGCTCAAACGCCAACAGGCAAAGGCGGGTATCTTGCGGCAATAAGCATCAAGCCCAAAGACTCGCTTGCCACAGCCTCATACAGAGACACGCTTGTTCTCAGCGGCACTAAACAGGGCAGCGCATTCTCGTTTAAAGTTCCGTTAAGCTTTGCTGTATCAAACAAAGAATCAACTTCGCCATTGCTTTTGCCGCAAATTGCTGCAGGTAACATAAAAGCGTATGCGCTTGGCAACACCATAATGTTGCAAAACGTGCCAAAAAACACAAACGTGCAAATCTACAATTTGCAAGGAAAACGTGTGCACAGTAGAGACGTGATGCATCGCGTCTCTACAGCGGGCGAAATGCAAATCCCGGTCCAGTCAAAAGGAATGTACATAGTAAAAGCCGGAAAGCAAACTTTGCGCATTGTGGTGAAGTAGAGCTACCCCCCGTGGCATTGCTGACCCCGTTCAGAATTCAACATTTACCAAAGTAAAAAGATGTCCCATCTTTTCTTTTTTTGCTTTTAAATATTTTTTGTTGAATGGGTTCGGCTGAATTTCAACGGGAATTCTTTTAGCTACCTTAACACCGTAATATTCAAGCTCGGATATTTTTTTTGGATTATTCGTGAGCAAATTAACGGACTTTATGTTCAGGTCTTTGAGAATTTGGGCTGCAAACGCATAGTTCCTATGGTCTGCGGCAAAGCCGAGCTTTAGATTGGAATCCACAGTGTCTAGCCCCTGCTCCTGCAATTCATAAGCTTTTAGCTTGTTGGAGAGGCCAATTCCCCGGCCCTCATGCCCAAGCATGTAAATCAAAGTACCGCCGTGTTCGGATATGTATTTCATGGAAAAATCAAGTTGCTCGCCGCAATCGCATTTCATAGAATGAAACACGTCGCCGGTAAGGCATTCGCTATGAATGCGAACATTTTTGCCACCGTTAACAAATGCGACATATTCTTCGCCGTTGATTTTATTTCTGTAAGCAATCGCCTTGAATTTGCCGTATTTTGTTGGAATCTCAGGTTCTGCCATGCGCTCTACCAGTTTTTCGTTTGCCAAGCGCCAGTCTATTATTTCTTGAACAGTGATTAGCAGCAATTTATGCTTTTTCGCAATTTGTTTGAGCTGCGGCATTCTCGCCATTGTGCCGTCCGGGTTTAAAATTTCGCACAAAACGCCGGCTTGGGGCAATTTTGCAAGGCGGCACAGGTCTATTACAGCCTCTGTGTGGCCTTCTCGTTCCATTACGCCGCCTTTTCTGGCTTTTAGCGGAAATATATGGCCCGGAGAAACAAAGTCGCTTGCCGTTTTTGAGAAATTTGCCAGAGCACGGCAGGTAATCGCACGTTCTGCGGCGGAAATGCCGGTTGTGGTGCCTTCGCGCGCTTCTACGGAAACCGTGAAAGCGGTTTCAAAGCGGCTTGTGTTTCGCATAGTCTGCATGGGCAGGTTCAGTTGCTCTGCCCTTTCTTCGCAAAGCGGCGCACACACAAGGCCTCTGCCGTGCGTAATCATAAAGTTTATGTGCTCTTTTGCGCAGAGTGAGGCTGCGCAAACAAAATCGCCTTCGCTTTCTCGATTTTCGTTATCGGCAATTATCAGAATTTTGCCTTTTTTGAACTGGGCAAGCGCTTTTGCAATGTTTTTCATTGCGGGTTAATGTAGAAAAATTTGAAGAAGGTATTTACGCAAAATGCGATGACGAGACATTTAATAGGGCAGCTTTCCGACTTCGCAACTTTTCTGGCAAAAGGCAACGCCGTATTTAATAACATCGTTATAGCACTCGTTTCTCAATTCCTCGGCATACTTGCCGTCTATTATCTGCTTCAACGCCTCATCTCGCTTTCTCTCGATCTCTCTCATATCGGAAGTCCATTTTAACTCAAATATCACCGCCTTGCCGCGACCACTGCTATGCCTCATAACAATGTCGCATCTGCCAAGCCCGGTTTCCCTGTTGGATTTCAGATTGTAATTGCGAATTCCAGAAAGAACACCGAGCATTACCCCGTGATAGAAATCTTCCTTGCCGTCCATGTAGCTTATGGTGTCTAAAAGAAAGTCTCCCAATTCCTCCTGCACAACAGCAGCGTTACCGCTCAAAATTGCCTCATGGAACTTGCCAAAGTCTCTTTGCTCAATCCGTTCATTGAACCATTCCTTTATTTTGGTTTCATATATGTATTGCAGTTCCAAGTTTGGAACAGACAGCTCTAAAACCTTCTTTACTCCATCAAGACGTTCGCCGACTTTTTTCAAGTAGCCGGTGAAGAACATGAAGTTCCAGATATTGTCAGCATTCTTATAGACATCATCGTAAGTTATATCTTCGTGGATAACCTTTGAGATTGTTCCTCCGGCCATCAATGTTTCAAGCTCTGTCTTGGCTTCGCCTTTAACCGTGTCTATCAGCTTGCGGACAATTTCGTTGCTGCTTGTATTTACCCAGTGAGGACTAGGGAGCGCATTTATGCTATCACGCCAACCGGTCACCGCAAGCACGCTACTCCAAGGATTGTAAACTTCCGTATCGCCAAACATATAGCCATCATACCAGTCTCTCAGCAATTGCCGCTTCTCCTCCAAGCCATAGTATTTCAATATCGCATCAACTTCATCCTGCGTGAAGCCGAAGTATTCCGAGTATTTGTTATTCAGTATTGATATTATAGTAAGGTTATTGAGACCAGTGAAGATGCTTTCTTTTGAGACTCGCAAACAGCCTGTTATTACTGCAAATTGCAAACAAGTATTGTCCTTAAGCGCGCTGCTAAGGAGGGGGCGTATGAAGTTGACCATTTCCTGATAAAATCCGCATACCCAAGCGTTTTCCAAAGGAACGTCATATTCATCAATTAAAATTATCGCCTTTTTGCCGTGATATATTTCAAGGCATTCACAAAGAAATTTTATGGAAGTTGAATAGTCTTCAAGCGAGCCTTCACCGGAAGCTAATTTTTCAAATAACTTTTGTTTTTTTTCTGTTATTTTTTCTATTGCATATCTATGGCGACTAAATTCATCGGAAATCTCATTTTTTAATCGCCCATAAGAAAAGTCAAAAGATTCTCTTTTAGCTTCTTTAAAGCTGAGGAATATTACCGGATATTTCCCTTGGTGCTCCATATACTGGGCTCCGGCAGATTCAATCTTCAGCCCTTTGAACAGGGTTCTGGTGTCTTTGCCGCCTATTGGCGCAGTATCTTCAAAAAAGCACTTAAGCATTGTCTGGTTCAGCGTTTTGCCGAACCTGCGGGGACGGGTGCAGAGCGTGACTGCAGAAAGGCGGTCCAAAAGATCTTTGACAAGCAGAGTTTTGTCAATATAAAAAGCATTTTCTTCGATAACTTGATCGAAAAACGATATTCCTATCGGCAATGAGACTAACTCTTCTTTTGCGTCCATGCCAATAAAATAGAAAAACCCGAGTTTCTCAAAAAATTTTCTATATTACTATCCTGAATTTAGGAAATCTATGCCAACAAATAAAATGATTCCGGGGTCGAAAGTCCCCTCTTTGATAGAAGATGATATGCAGGATAGCTACCTGCGTTATTCGATGAGCGTTATTGTAGCACGCGCATTGCCGGACGTTCGTGACGGCTTTAAGCCGGTTCACCGCAGAGTGCTTTATGGAATGCACGAACTTGGCCTAATCCCCTCAAAACCCACACGAAAAAGCGCGACTATTGTGGGCGAAGTGATGGGCAAATACCACCCCCACGGCGATAGCGCTATTTATGACACCCTTGTACGCATGGCACAAGACTTCTCCCTCCGCTACACGCTTGTGC
>JGI24696J40584_12961086_pt1 | contig 10576 bp, 9 predicted proteins | sample TergutCo191P4_FD_40584 | JGI IMG/M metagenome (IMG submission 40584)
GCTCCAGAATCTATCTGGCCCTTGCATTTCTTGAGCCCTTCCACAAGGTCCGGGTGGCCGACCGCATAGCCGAGCCTGTATCCTGTCATATTGAATGTCTTTGAGAACGATCCGAACTCAATGCAGTTCGGACCTATCTGAAGCATGGACGGGGCGCGATAGTCGTCATAGCACATCTCGGAGTAAGCATTGTCGAAGCAAAGTATCGTGTTGGTGTCCTGGCACCAATCGTATACCTTTTTAAGATAGGGAAGGTCGCAGGTCGCTCCTGTCGGGTTGTTCGGGTAGTTGATGTAAAGCATCTTCGCATCCGCCGGACACTCGTCCACATCCAGCAGCCAGCCTTTCTCGGCTTTGAGAGGGACCAGAATGCATTTCGCTTCATTGAAGAGCGTGGATGCCCCGGAATACACCGGATACCCCGGACTCGGCGCTATTATCATTTCTCCCGGATTTACGAACGCCTGGGATATATTGAATATCGCCTCTTTAGAACCAAGCGTTATGCAGACTTGTGTAGCCGGATCTACCTCGACACCGAATCTTTTCTTATACCATCTGGCGATCGCCTCTCTGAGGTCCTTCTCGCCCTGTGAAGAGGAATACTTCTGAAAATCATTCTCCTGAACCGCTATCTGCAGCGATTTCACGATCTTGTCCGGGGTGGGGAGATCAGGGTCCCCGATACCGAAGTCAATCATGTCCATGCCCTCTTTCCGTTTGGCCGCCGCGAGTTCTTCCAGTCTTACAAAAAGATACGGCGGCAGTTTTCTGAGTCTGTCAGACTGCCCATATTTAACCAAATGAATCACTCCTTCTCAATGCTGCCTTCATATACCAGAGTCGCTGGCCCTTCCATATGTACATATTTCAGATCCTTATCGACCGTTATTTTCAACCATCCTCCCGGAAGGCGTACATCTATAGGTTCGTTGAACGGCACCATGCCGTTCAGCGCCGCAGCGGTAACAGATGCGCATGCGCCGGTCCCGCAGGCAAGTGTCCAACCCGCTCCTCTCTCATATACCTTTATGTGCACATTCCCGTCCTTTACCCTGCAGAACTCCACATTCGTTCTTCTCGGGAAGAAAGGGTGCCTCTCAAGCACCGGCGCAAGCCGTCCCATCTCATTATCGCTCAGGTCGGAGAACGTCACGAAATGAGGGTTGCCCATCGATATCGCATTGCCCTTTATTTTGAACTCCTCCACCGCGAACGGCTGGTCTATGAACTCTCCGTCATAGTCGATCGGTACGGACCTGCCGTCAAGGATCGGGGCCCCCATGTCCACCATTACCGTGACGGCCTCTCCGGCATCCAGGAAGACCTTTGTTGTCTTCACGCCGGCCAGGGTGTTGATCGTGAACTCTTTCTTATTGACGATCTTTGAGTCGAAGACATGCTTAGCAAGGCACCTTATCCCGTTGCCGCACATCTCCGCTTCCGTGCCGTCCGCATTGATGATCCTCATGCTGACGTCCGTCCTGTCTCCCGGAAGAAGGAATATAACGCCGTCGGCGCCGATGCCGTAGTTCCGGTCGCATATGAGCTTGCATCTCTCATTGTCGATGTCCACTTCCGATCCTATGCCGTCGATCAGAACAAAGTCATTCCCCAGTCCGTGATATTTCCAGAATTTCATCTGATAAGCCTCTCGGGTATCCGCTGGTGTCTCCACTGTTCCTCTATACGCTCAGAGTCCCTTATAAGCTCTGCTTTGCCCTCGTTCACAAGGACCTCCCTGCACAGGGGGCGCGAGTTGTAATTGCTTGACATCGAAAATCCGTAAGCTCCGGCATCGTACACAACGACGATATCCCCTTCTTCGGGGTTCGGAAGCACGCGGTCGCGCGCCAGGTGGTCGCCGGTCTCGCATATCGGGCCCGCCACATCATATTTCGCGGTGCACGCTTTCCCGAACTTGTTGCCGATCGCAACATGGTGGTAGGAGCCGTACATGGCCGGCCTGACGAGTGTATTGAATCCTGCGTCCACGCCGACATATTTCTTCCCGTCGGCATCCTTAACGTCGACGCATCTTGTCAGAAGCACTGTGGTATCGCATACTATGTATCTTCCCGGTTCCAGAATGATCTTTCTCACATCGGTCTCTTCGAGTATGATCTCCGTGATGTTTCTGCCAAGCTCGTCCACATCCATTTCTGGCTCGTTGGGGCGGTAAGGGACACCTATTCCGCCGCCTATGTCAATGAACTCGAGATCGGTCCCCCTATCTTTCAGTTGGTTGGTAAGCTGGATAAGGATCTCGGTCGCTTCCATGAAGGGTTCGACCGACTGGCCTCCCGACCCTATATGGACATGGATGCCTTTCGGATCAAAGCCGAGCTCCTTCGCTCGGAGATACGTTCCTATCGCATCCCTGAGGGGAATGCCGAATTTCACTCCCTTTGCGCCGGTGACCACTTTGTCGCTATGCCCCGAGCCTACGCCGGTCGTGATCCTGAATGATACGGGCAGGGACCTCCTGATCTTTGCGAGCCTCTCAAGCTCCGATACGGAGTCTATGTTTATCATCACGCCCAGGTCGGTCACCGCTTTCAGTTCCTCGTTGCTTACGTTGACACCTGTGTACATTATCCTGTCCGGCGTGAAGCCTGCTTTCATGCATGTCATCACCTCTCCTATGGATACTGCGTCGATCCCCGACCCCTCGCTCTCAAGTATCTTCAATATGGCAAGGTTCGAGTTCGCTTTGCATGCATAGTGGACCTTTGTGTCCATGTGCTTCGCGAACGCACCGTATACTTTACGATAGTTCTCTCTCAGCCTCTTCTCGTCGGTGACGTATACCGGCGTTCCGAACTCGTCCGCGATCTTCGTGACGGGCATTCCGCCGAACATCATCACATTGTCTCTGCTGTCATAATCCCTCATTGGATCCGCCCCTTACGTATTTGCGGTGCAATGTCTTAACAACATCGGTCGCCCTTGACATGGGAACGACGAAATTCAGCGAAACATCGGAAGCGCCCTCTGAGATCATCTCCACATTGGCCTTCGCTTCTTTAACGGCCGTGAATATGTCCCCTGACACTCCGCACTTCGAGAGGAGATTGTCTCCCACGGCGCACACCAGCGCCACCTCGTTCTTGACCTCTATCCTCTCTATATCTCCCGGGTCCAGCGTGTTAAGTTTGGAGAGTATCGATTTGACATCGTTGCTGTGCACAAGGAAAGCAACGGTCGACAGCGAGGTCGATATGGAATATATCACGACCTCGTTCTCGGCTATCTTTTCTATGATGCGCGCCACCATCTCCGGGTGGTAGGCTATCTCCGCGGAACTTATCGATATTATGGAAAGATCGGTCTTGATCGCGACGCTCATCAGCAGGCCGTCCATCTGCTTCCTGAGATGATGTATGATCGTCCCGGGTTCTTCCGGCTTGAATGAGTTCTTTACCTTAAGGGGGATGTGCTTCATCCTTACTGGCTCTATGGTCCTCGGGTGGAGGACCTTCGCGCCGAAATATGCCAGCTCTGCGGCCTCTCCGAAGTTCATCTCGTCGATCTTGACCGCATCCGGGATTATGCGCGGGTCCGCTGACATGAACCCGTCGACATCGGTCCAGATCTCCAGCAGATCGACATTCATCGCGTTGGCTACCACCGCCGCAGAATAATCGCTCCCTCCCCGCCCGAAGGTAAGAGGCAGCCCATCGCTCTTTATCCCATAGAATCCGGTGATCACGGGTATCACGCCGTCAGCGATATAGGGCTTGACCTTCAGTTCCATCATGGCCTCGGTCTTCTGCAGGTCAGCGCTTCCCGAGAGGGGTCTTCCATCTGCGATTATCCCGCAGTCCTCTGAGGTCAGCGCGACCGATTTGGCACCCGCCGCCCTGAGCGCGTAGCTCAGGATGAGTGTGGAGAACCTCTCTCCCTGCGAAGTGATATTGTCTTTGTAATAGGGGTCTTTCAGAGCGTTCTCGTCATTGAGAAGGTTCCTGAACTTCTCCATTCTCGCATTGAACTCCTTCATGAAGTCCTCCATCTGACCTTTGCCGAGCACCTGGTTGGCAACGTCGATGTGTTTCTTCTCAAACTCTTCGATCATGTGGTCCCTGCTTCCAGGAAGATTTTCAGCACCGTTTACCAGGAAGTTGGTGATGCCGGACATCGCTGATGCGATAACGATCTTGCTGCCGTCTCCTCTTAATATTATTTTGGCAGCTCTCTTCAAAGCCTCCGGGGATCCGACGCTGGTGCCCCCAAATTTCATTACTGTTATCATAAGCCAAGAACCTCGTTCAGATCGTGGACCTTCCCGTCCTTCTTTCCGTAAACCCACCTTATGGACTCTATGAATCCTTTGGCAAGCGCATCTCTCGAGCCCATACTGTGCTTAAGCTCTATCCTTTCTCCGTTGCCTATGAACATGACCGTATGGTCGCCGACAATGTCGCCTCCGCGTATCGAATGCACTCCGATCTCCTTCTTTCTGGCTCCGGTTATGCCTTCGCGGCCGTATGTGACATCATCTATGCCAGTGGTCCTCATCATCCTCTTCACGGCCTCCATCGCCGTGCCGGACGGCGCATCCACTTTTTGGTTGTGGTGCGCCTCTATTACCTCTATATCATAATCGTTCAGCGACGCCGCGAGTATCTCGCACATCTTCCAGAAGACGTTGACGCCGATGGCGAAGTTCGCCGAGTGGACAGCGGACGTCTTGTTCTTAGCGATCTCGTCCTTCATTTTATTTATCACGTCATCGGGTATCGCCGTTGTGCCGAGAACGATGTTCACTCCTTTCGCCGGTATCTTTGTGATTATGTTCGCAGCGGCCCGCGGAGCTGTTATATCGACGTAGACATCAGCATTCTCCAGCACCTCGTCAAGGCTGTCCTGGCCCTTCGCGATGATGCCTGGGTATATCTCTTTCCCGAACATCTCCTCCGTCGGCGCTATCATCGCGCCCACCAGCCTCATGTCTTTGCTGTTCTGTATAATGTCACACACCGTGCGCCCCATCTTACCGCTGGCGCCTCCCAATGCTACGTTAATCATTTTATCACAATGCTCCTCAGCGCGTCGTCAACGAACGCGCGGTTCTTTTCAGCGAGTTCGGTCAGCGGAAGTCTCAGCCCCCCTGATCCGTACCCCATCTTGGACATGACATACTTTACCGGTATGGGGTTGGTCTCAATGAACAACGCCTCGAACAGCGGAGCGAGCTCGCTGTTCAGCCTGTCTGATCCTTCGTTATCTCCGTCCAGAAGCATACGCACCATCTTTGACATCTTCCCCGGTACACAGTTCGATGCGACAGAGATCACTCCATCCCCTCCGCAGCGTATCAGCGGGAGGGCGAGCGCGTCATCGCCGCTCAGGACCTCGAACCCTTTCGGCCTTCCGTTGATTATCTGTTTCATCTGCTCCAGATTGCCGCTTGCTTCCTTCACGGCGCATATGCCGTCGATCCCGGCTATCTTGAGCATGGTCTCCGCAGTGATGTTTGAGGCCGTTCTTCCGGGGATGTTGTAAACGACGATCGGAATATCAACGGATTCGGCTATCGCCTTGAAGTGCAGATATATTCCTTCCTGCGTCGGTTTTACGTAGTAGGGCGATATCGACAGCAGACCATCGACACCTAGGTCCTCGGCGCGCCTGCTCAGCATAACGGCCTCCGATGTGGAGTTGCTGCCGGCGCCGGCCAGGACCTTTGCTTTCTTTGCGTGGTCCACTACCACCTCTATCACATGTATGTGTTCCTCGTGGCTCAGCATGGCGGACTCGCCGGTGGAGCCGCATGGAACTATCGTTCCGATCCCATTCTCTTCTTGGAATTCCACAAGGCGCCGGAGGCTTTCCTCGTCGACCTTGTTGTCCTTTGTGAACGGCGTTATCAATGCTGTGGAGGTACCTCTGAACATCTCAATTCTCCCCGTAGTGCTCCTTCAATATAAGCCTCGTGCGGGTGCTGAGAATGTTTTCGTATTTCCTGACCCTCTCAATGATGTCATTGAGGTTCTGAGATGTCTCAACATCTACCAGGACGATGATGTCCTGATCTCCTGTGACCTCGAACACTTCTGTCACGCCGTCGTATCTCGCAAGTTCTTTGGCTATCTCATCAGTGTCGGTGTTCACATCTATCCTTATCTCCACAAGCGCTTTGACGTTCTTTGAGCTGGTCTTGATCGTGAATCCGCGGATTATATCCTCCTCGGTCATTCTGTGTACCCTGCTCCTTACCGTCCCCTCCGATACCCCCAGCTGATTGGCTACCTCCACGAATGGCCGGCGGGAATCTTTCTTCATGATCTCCAGTATCCGTTTGTCAAGGTTGTCTATCATCAAAATCACCTGTTTGCTTGATTTCGTAAACCAACTGCGCATATATACAAATGTGATATAAAAATTATTATGATATCATTGATATTTCAACGAAAAACATTGTTGAAGTATATTATGATCATTCTTCGGAGCCCTTTTGCAGATCATCTTCGCGGGAAACTTTGACATGGACATCCCTCTGCGGGAACGGTACGGTGATCCCTCTCTCTTTGAAGGTCTTGAATATCCCCTCTCTGAGCTCTCCTCCGATCCTTCCGTTGTCATTGAAATCGTATACGAAACAGGTCAGCCTGATCTCTATGCTGGAATCGAGGAATGCGGTCACCCTTGCCGAAGGAGTGTTCACCGAACCGTCGGTTATCACGCTCGGATGCTCCACCGCAGCATTTTTCATGATCTCCTTCGCAAGGTCGACATCGTCATCGTATGCGATGTTCATGAAGACCGAAATCTTGTATATCAGGCCGTCTCCGGTCAGATTCACGATGGTGGATGAGGATACCGTGTTGTTGGGCATTATCACTGTCTCTTCATTATCCCAGTTCTCAAACACGGTATTCATGATGTTGACACTGCGTACTTTGTAGATCGTGCTCCCGTTGCCGATCTTCACGAGGTCTCCGGACTTGAACGGGCGGGTCAGAAGCAGGACCATTCCGCTGAAGAACTGGCTCAGCACGTTCTGCGCGCCCAGGGTTATGCCCAGGCTGATTATCCCTGCACTGGTTATTATGTAGGTGAGGTTGAACCCCCAGACGGACATTATCATTGCCGCCGCCATGACCCATAACGCCAGCTTTCCGAACAGGCGAAGCAGCGGCTCCATATCCATTTCCTTTTGATCGATGCGTTTGTTCGTCGACATTTTGGAGACAACATGCTGGATGAATACCAGATAGATTTTCCAGATTACCACCGCGCCCAGCGCGATATAGAAGATATTGAACCACATCTCTATCGGGCCTATCATCTCCTCAGGTGCGCCGTACACGCGCAGGCTGCTGTCAAATGCGAACAGCGATACTGCAAGCAGGATGGCTGTCCTCAGCCCTTTCTTTATCTGCTTACCCGCTTCTTCATGGCCGCGGACAAAGACACGGAAGAGGATGGGCATGATGATCATCATTGCCAGTATCCCTATGGCCATCCAGAGGAGGAATGTTATTACGGCGGATGCGAACAGGCTGTTCAGCGGTTCGGGGAAGGGGTTCTTGAATATCCCCATGATCTTGTTGTATGCGTCTCCCGACGACAGCGGTGACAATACCTCAATTCCCACTTGCACAGGGCCGGTCGTGACCGTCGCGCTTCCGTCCAGAGATTTCACTTTCAGGATTATGTCTATCCCGTAGGTCTTTGCCGCCGCATACTTATCGACACTGACCGTTACCGCAACAGAGCGGTGTTCCTGACCGTCGAGAACAAAATTCCTATCTTCATCTTTAACGGACACTTCCAAGTTCGACGAGGAAACGAATTCTATCGATATCATCCGAGAGTTGCTTGTATCGTTCCCCATGTAGCTAAGATAATTCACTACCTCTATCCTGAAATTATCCGAAGAACCGGCGTCGATCTTAAGATTGCTGTCATATGGGACCAGCCCCACATCTCCGCTGGCGGCTGGCGAGCCCGACGCTGTTGCTGGGACGGCGAGCAGCACCGATATCGCCAGGACGATCAACAGGAACGCTGGAACTTTCGCCGGTCTCATGAGAACCCATGACACTTTAAGAGAATAAAATAATTCTGTTGCCTATTAAATACATGTTGAGACATTAAAGGCCGTGGAGATAGAGGGGATATTCGGAACCTTCGCCTTTGTCATAACAATGGTCATACTGGTATCTGCAAGCATAAGGGACTGGAAGGACAGAGAGGTTCCCGATGTGCATTGGATCGTGCTCGGCATTATCGGGCTGGTAATGTTCGTGTCTTATTCGGTCTACATGACAGAGTTCAGGTGGGAGTACGTGTGCCTTGCGGCCGGAACCGCCATGATCCTTCTGGATATCTTTTTGGATAGGGAGTTCAACCCTCTGGTCTACTATGCTTTGATGGCCTTGCTCTTCATTGTGCCGCTTTATCACAATATGTCAGACGACATCTTCATAGCGTGGGCTTCCGTGCCTCTGTGCTACCTGATATATTTGGGCATGTACCTCTTCGGCATTGTCAGGGGAGGGGCGGACGCGAAATGCCTGATCACGCTGTCGATCATGTTCCCCCTTTACCCCAGTTTCTTCGGGCTGCCTCTGATAGGCCTGCCTGACGGAATCTTCAGCCCCTTTAGCCAGATATTCGTCTGTTCGATATCGATACTGTTCCTTGCAGCGATATTGACCATACCTATCATATTGTATTTTGCGGTAAGGAACGCAAGGGAGAGCGGCCTCTCCAGAAGGATGTTCTTCGGGTACAGGATGGATATCTCAAAGGCGGAGGATTCGGACGTATGGCCGTTGGAAGACATCATCGAGGGGAACCTGACGCCCATAAGGGCGCCCAAAGAGGAAGATATGAGCAACATCTATGCCAGGCTGAGAGAGGCGGGGCACGATGATGTGCTGGTCACCCCGATGATACCTTTTATAGTATTGATCATGGCCGCGACCGCGGTATTGAACCTCGCAGGCAACCCGCTTTTCCTCATTGTATGATGGGCAGCTTCTTCCTGCACCGCGCGCAGCGGTCGCCGTTCAGGGCAACGATCTCCACAAGATATCCGGTGCGGCGGATCACCAGCGCTCCGCATTCCGGACAGTACGTGTTGGAAGCTTCGTCATCGAGCACATTCCCCACATACACATAGTTGAGCCCTCCTTCCATCGCGGTCTCCCTGCACATGAACAAGGTCTCAAGAGGGGTGATGGGCACATCCATCATCTCAAAGTCCGGATGGAACCTTGAGAAATGCACAGGGGTCTCCGGGGACAGCTCATCCCGCACCCAAGAGGAGAAATCCTCGATCTCCCTCTCGGTGTCGTTATAACCGGGTATTACCAGATATGTGAGCTCGAGATGCACGCTCTCTTCGCTGATTATCTCCGCCGATCTCATGACGTCGGCCAGATGCGCGCCGCATACTTTCATGTAGAAGTCGTCAGTGAAACCTTTGACGTCTATGTTCATCGCATCGCTGACCTTGCATAACTCTCTCAGAGGGTCCTCGCATACCAGGCCGTTGCTTACGAGTACATACCGCAGGTCCGGCGCCTCATCCACAATATCCATAATGTACTCGAACCAGATCACCGGCTCGTTGTAAGTGAAAGCGATAGCGTCGAACTTCTCCTTTCCGCAGAATGCGATGATGTCTTCCGGCGATTCGTATGTTGTGCGTTTTCTGCCTGCCGGGGACATAGAAATAGAATAATTCTGGCAGTGCCTGCAGGACATGTTGCACCCTATCCCTCCGACAGAGAATATCTTGCTCTTTGGATGGTAATGATAAAACGGTTTCTTTTCGATTGGATCGACGCTGAAGGAAGATAATTTCCCATAACTGTTGGCGATCAGTTTCGTTTCTTCGCCTTTTCTTGCCATGCATCTTCCGACCCCTCCGGGAGGTATCCTGCACCCGTGCGGGCACAGCTCGCAGACATAAACGCGACCGTCATTGCGGTAATATCGGGCCTCAACGCTGGGGTTAATGTTTGCCGTTTTCCATCGCCTTCCTTTTGTCTTCGTAAACTATGTATGGTGCAGTGTCGTTCGTGACTTTACCGATTATGGAGAATTCCAGATCGATGTCGTACAGAGCATCCTTTTTGCTCTTGTCAAAAGTGAATAATAATTCATATTCTCCGCCCCAATACAGCATCAAATCTTCTTTTGAGATGCCTGTTTTGGAAGATACCTCATCAACGCCGTGACCTTCCGGCAGGAATCCCATGAAGATGTCCATCCCCACACGGCTGGCACTGCAAATGCTCTTTGCGCCCTCGGCAAGCCCGTCCGACAGGTCGATGCATGACGTGACCGCACCGGATGCAGCCATCGAGATGCCTTCTGCTATGCGGGGGATCGGTATCTTAAGAGAAGAGAACGGCGGGACGTAACTAAGGTCGTTCTCCTTTGCAAAGAATTCGGCGGCGGCAGACCCGAGCGCCCCGGTGACCGCTATGATATCGTCTGGTCTTGCGCCGGACCTCAGCATCGGAGACCTGCCGTTCAGCGTTCCTATCGCCGTACATGAGACGGCCCCGCTTCCGAATTTAGTATCCCCGCCGTAAATATATGCCCCGAAGGA
>JGI24696J40584_12961085_pt1 | contig 10574 bp, 11 predicted proteins | sample TergutCo191P4_FD_40584 | JGI IMG/M metagenome (IMG submission 40584)
GGATTTTATGTATATCTCGGCAAAATGGCGGTGGCAGTTAACGAGTTAGTATTTTGGGTAGTTTTGTTAGTATTGGTTAGCGGCGGGGTTTGGTTTGTACACCAACGCAGACGCAAAGAGGCAAAATGAATGTTCACGGAGCGAGTATCCAAAATTTCGTTTTGTTTTACTCCCGCCTTGTTGTAAAATGGGTTTGAGCAGAATTATAATTCTCTCTATGTTTTTTGTGCGGGTGTAGTACAACGGTAGTATGCGACCTTCCCAAGGTCGAGACCGGGGATCGTCCCCCCGCACCCGCACCAATATACGCTATGAAAGTAAAGAATATCCTTTTAGAAGCAGTTAAGAGTCGGATCTTCGTCGCACTCTGGGTTTTGATGTTGGTTGAAATTATCATATTGGTGATCCTAGTAGCGATGAATATATATCCCAGACAGCTGCAAATTCCAATACACTTTGATGCTTTTTCGACCGAACAATATTTCCGTAGCCAGTGGTTCTACCTATTTAATTTCATAGCGTTTGGCATCACAGTGTTTGTCCTAAATACTCTAATCGGCCTAAAGATTTTGGATATCAAAGGCCGCCATTTAGCACTTGGGTTCCTGTGGACAACAGTGACAGTTCTCTCTATCGCGACGATTTTGATAGCGGCCGTTTTGAAGGTCGCAGGAATTCAATAATGAAAGACATCGAAATACCCTTATTTGAGGAACGCGGTGGCAAGCGAACACCAAGATATCGCTTTTTTGAAATTTTACCTGGGGTGTTGTCGATCAGTGCTATCATTACTCTAGTAGTTTTGAGTATTCTGACACCGTTTTGGGCGTCGCTTTATATATTGGTGATTGTATTATTCATGTTCACACGGGCGGGCGGGATCGCTTTTCGCACTGTCCAGGGCAGATTAATGTTAAGAAAAACAGAGAAGATTGACTGGTCACGATGGCTCACTGAATTAGAAGACCCGGTCAATTTTGCCAAGAAACGACGAAAAGATTTACATTCACACGAGTTTGGTTTGCATCAACATGTGTTAAATTTACAACATTTATCTGCCACTACGGACGAATTCCCGCGCCCTAGCCAGATTTATCATGGTGTGATTATTGCGCTTTATAATGAGAGCTATGACATACTAGGTCCGACGTTAAAAACGCTCTACGAGGGCGATTATGACCCTGGACGCCTGTTCGTGGTAATCGCCTATGAGCAGCGTGGCGGGGAAGCGGCAAAACGGACCGTAGCCTCTGCAAAAAAAGCTTACGAGGGCAAATTTGCCGACCTATTAATAATCGAGCATCCAGCTGATTTGCCGAACGAAGTTATCGGCAAAGGTCCCAACATTACTTTTGCCGGAAAATACTTCGCAGAGTACATTAAGAACAAAAAGATTAATACTGATGATGTAATTATTACAACATTAGATTGTGATAATCGACCTGACCCAAAGTACTTTTCGTATTTGACATACGAGTGGATTGTGACGCCGAATCGCCAACGCGCAGCTTTCCAGCCGATTGCGTTATTTACCAATAATATTTGGGATGCACCGGCACCCATGCGAGTAATTGCGGCGTCGAATTCGTTCTGGAACGTTATCAGCACCATGCGACCCCATATGTTGCGTAATTTTGCTTCGCATTCACAAGGGCTATCAGTGCTAATCGGCATGGATTTCTGGTCAACACATACTATTGTCGAAGATGGCCACCAATATTGGCGGTCGTTCTTTTACTTGGACGGCGATTACGAAGTCATACCACTGCGCATTGGTATTGGTCAGGATGCAGTGCTGTCCAACACTTATCGCAAGACGCTAAAGGCGCAATTTATACAGCTAAGGCGCTGGGCATATGGGGTGAGTGATGTGGCGTATGTAGCAAATAATTTACTAAAGAAAGATCGCAAGGTTGGCTTTTTCGCTGGCTGGTCACGCTTTCTCCGGTTGTTGGAGGCTCATTTGACACAAGCATGTATTGCACCGATTGTGGCTATCGGAGCATGGATGCCGCTTTTTCTCAACTCGGAAGCAGCTCATCGCACAATTATCGCTAATGATCTACCTCTGGTGGTGGCGCAAATCCAAACGATTGCTATTGTAGGCCTAATGGTTACGGTCTGCGTCAGCATCACTATGTTACCGCCGCGTCCGAAACGCTACAAGAAATCGAAAAGCATCATGATGGTTCTGCAATGGATTTTGATGCCTGTAAATGCCATCGTTTACAGTAGTGCCAGTGCCTATACTGCCCAGGTTCGCCTTATCTTTGGTAAATATATGGAGAAATTTGACCTAACTGAGAAAGTAGTAAAGAAATAAGGTTGATAAGATGCTAAGTATTGAGCATAGAGAAAACTCAGACGATGAACTTGGCGAAATAATAGATATTGAATTTGAGAATTATGCCGCTAAATATGGTTTAGCTTGTAAATATAAACTATTTAATTTTGTTGCGAAAGAAAATAATAAAATTGTCGGTATATTAACAGGGTATTCGTTATATAATGAAATACATATAAAAGAGCTTGTCGTAGTCGAGCGATATCGCAATAAACATATCGGAAGTGAACTTATAAAGACTGCTGAGGATTACTATAAAGATAAGGATTTTGAAATTATGACTTTGAATACATATAATTTTCAAGCACCTGAATTCTATAAAAAACTAGGCTTTCAAATTGAGTATATCAGGGAAAACAAAGAGAACTCTAAACTTGCCAAATATTTTTTCATTAAATATTTTTAATTTTGCGATTAGTCAAACATAAAAACCCACCTCTTTGATACTTTCGAATCGGTGGGGTGGGGTAAACTTCTAACCTGTCTAGGGTTTGGTTTAGTTTTTTATTTCGTTCCTTAGATACTCTCGTAGTAAATGTGGAACTGTTGTAGCTTTGAGGTCATTTGACCTCTGGTGCCTGAACGTTTGTCCATTGCGCTAATCATTATATCAAAATTTGTCAAATATGTCAATAGGCGGGTTTATCAGAATTTATATCATAAGTGATATAAATTTGATCAATATGATCAAAAAGACACGTGGAAAACTTGAGAAATAGTGTGTAATAACAGAGATAAAGCGAATGAAGAATATCGCAGAGAGTTATTGCACATGACTGTCAAAAAGCTGTGGAAAATAAGCATAATCTTTATCAAATTCCCGAGAGAACAGGTCTAGCACTACGATTCACACCAAAATTGATAAAACAAAAAAAGACCAGCACCAGCGGTCTATTGTCTGGTGGGTCGAAAGAGGCTCGAACTCCTGACCTCGTCCACGTCAAGGACGCGCTCTAGCCAACTGAGCTACCGACCCAAAAACCAGATGTGTGGGTTATTATATCAAACTTTCGTAAAAAATGATAGAATGGAGCGTATGAGTGAGGAACAACTTTTTAATATTAGACACAGTTTGGCACACGTTCTAGCAGCCGCGGTGCGGCGAATTTATGGGGCAGAAAACGTAAAATTGGGTGTCGGTCCGGTAATCGAAAACGGCTTTTACTACGATTTTGATCTCAGTAACATCAAAATTTCCGAAGACGATTTACCAAAAATTGAGAAAGAAATGCAGAAAATCATAGCCGAGAAACAGGAATTTATTGGTGAGGAAAAGTCGCTAGACGAGGCGACGAAATGGGAAAAAGACGCCGGACAATCATATAAATTAGAATTGTTGCGCGACTTAGAAGAAGGTGCGACTATCACGTTTTACACCAATGGTGATTTTACTGATCTCTGTCGCGGTGGTCATGTAGCGAACACCAGCGATATCCCAGCCGATGCGTTCAGGCTAACGCGTGTGGCTGGCGCGTACTGGCGCGGCGACGAAAAAAACACTATGATGCAACGAGTGTATGGCGTAGCATTTACGACGACTGATGAACTTGATAAGTATCTAAAGCAGCAAGAAGAGGCCAAAAAGCGTGATCACCGCAAACTTGGCAAGGAGTTGGACTTATTTGTGACAAGTGATTTAGTGGGTGCAGGACTGCCGTTATTTACACCGCGTGGTACAGTTTTGCGCGAAGAGTTGCGAAAATTCACGGAGGAACTTCGCGAGAAGCGTTGCTACCAGAAGGTCTGGACGCCACACATTACCAAAGTTGACCTTTATAAAGTTTCAGGGCACTGGGAGAAGTTTGGCGACGAACTGTTTCTAGTAAAATCGCAAGAAACCAAAGACGAATTCGCACTAAAACCGATGACGTGTCCGCACCACACTCAAATTTACGCCAGCCGGCCACGAACTATTCGCGAATTACCGTTGAAATATCTGCACACAACTGAGGTTTATCGCGACGAAAAAACCGGCGAATTGGGCGGTTTGAGCCGCGTGCGTTCTATCACGCAAGACGACAGCCATGTGTTCTGCGCACCAGAACAGATAGAACAGGTGTTCGGCGAACTGATTGAGACGGCGAAGGATATGTATCACCTGTTTGCGATGGATTTATCATTGAGACTAAGTTTCCGTAACGACGAAGGAAAGTACCTAGGCGATGATAAACTATGGGAAAATGCACAGGCAGCGATTCAGAAAATGGCTGACAAATTCCAGATGAAATACGAGGTCGGTATTGGCGAAGCAGCGATGTATGGACCGAAGATGGATTTTATGGCGACGGATGCTATGGGTCGCAAATATCAGCTGGCGACAGTGCAATTGGACTATGCAATGCCGGAGAGATTCGAATTAGAGTACACCGACGTTGGCGGGGAAGTTAAACGACCTGTAATGGTTCACTGTGCGTTGCTGGGGTCGATCGAGCGATTTTTGTCGGTGTATATTGAACATACGGCTGGCAAATTCCCAGTGTGGTGTGCGCCGGAACAGTTACGAATTATTACTGTTAATGACGACAGGGACGTTGTAGATTTTGCAACAAAACTTAATGAAGCGGCGTTTGAACATAGTGTACGAGCGACCATTGACAACAGCAACAATTCAGTCGGCAAGAAAATTCGTATAGCGGAAACTTGGAAAGTGCCATATTCGGTGGTAATCGGCGAAAAAGAAGTCGCCAGCGGAAAATTACCGCTGCGAATTCGTGCAGATTTGATGACGAATGACACAGCCGAGCATATTTATACTCCAGAAGAGTTAATAAAATCAATTGCCAACGAAGCGCGCAGCCGAGTAAGCAAATCATCGTTATGAACGATCCGAATTTTCGTGAACGAGTTTATGAATTGGTAGCACAGATTCCGTACGGTCGTGTGATGACCTACGGTGATATCGCGGCTATTTGCGGACAGGCGTATGCAGCGCGAGTCGTTGGCGGCATCGCACATTTCGGTGATCCAGACCTACCGTGGCAACGCGTGGTTAATCGATTCGGTGGTTTAGCGAGTGGCTATTATGGCGGAAAAAGTGGCCAACAAAAAGATTTAGAAGCAGAAAGAGTGCCAATTAGGGATTTTAAAGTAGTAGATTTCGAGGAACGACGGTGGACTCCCAGCCTTTGATTGTGGTTGTCGGCCCGACAGCTAGCGGTAAAACGAGTCTGGCGATTAAATTAGCAAAAAAATTTAACGGAGAAATCATTTCGGCAGACAGCCGGGCGATTTACAAAGGCATGGATATCGGTACGGCCAAACCAACACCCAGCGAGCAAAAGCAAATCAAACATTGGGGTATTGATTTGGTCGAGCCAGACGAACGTTTTACTGTTGCGGATTTTCAAAAGTACGCCAACGCTAAAATCGAAGAAATTAAAGTGCGCGGCAAGATTCCATTTCTAGTAGGTGGCTCGGGCCTGTATATTGATAGCGTGATTTTTGATTACGAATTTAGTAACGACGTAAACTCGGATTTGCGCACTAGATTAAACAAAATGATGATGGAAGAATTGCAAAATTATTGTGAAAATAACAACATTCTACTACCAGAAAATCATAAAAACAAACGTTATTTAGTACGTGCTATTGAACATCAAAATGTTGTAAAAAATAATCGTCTAAAAATTCGTAATAATACATACGTTGTGGGAATCACAACGGACAAAAATCAACTCGAAGAACGTATCAAAACTAGAGTAGAGCAAATGTTTTGCGACGAGCTGTACGACGAGGTGAGGAGGTTGACGACAAAATACTCCTTTGATTTAGAATCCATGAAATCGAATATTTATCCAATTGTGTACCGCATGCTAAATGACGAAATTTCGCGTGACGAGGCGATGGTGCTTGCCCAAACCGACGATTGGCACTTGGCCAAGAAACAGATGACTTGGTTTCGACGCAACCCAGAGATTAAGTGGTTGACGCTAGCTGATGCGGAAAACTATCTGACGAAAGTAATTGCGACGGGCGAAATAACCAGGAGTGATACATAGTGAAAAAAGTTGTAATCTTTGACCTAGACAACACTCTTGTAAATCTTGATTTTGAAACAACGAACTGCCACGACGACTTTGTGAATATGTTAGGATTAGATTTATTGAAAAATACGGAAGTAATTGATGAGATGATAAATTTCTTTAAGATATTCGATAAACACTTTAATAATAAAGTGGTCACCATGCGAGAAACTAAGGATTTGTTGCGGGGGACATGTCCTTTTATCAAAAAGTACAATTTGTCGGTAGATGTGGTGTTGCGAGCTCTCTTTGATGCAACTATAAGAGCGACGAGGAAAATTGACGGTGCGAGTGAGGTCTTGGTTTACTTGAAAAACAAAGGGTATACGCTCATTATTCTGACGAATTGGTTTGAACATGTACAGATTGGCAAGCTAAAATTGACCGACCTAAATAAGTTTTTCGACCAGATTGTTTGCGCAGACGGAAATTACCTAAAACCAAATGTGAAATCGTTGGCTATGATTTTGTCAAAGTTCAGGGCAGAGGACTGCGTGCTGGTCGGGAATAGTTACGAAAAAGATATTGTCTTGGGCGCGAAAACTGGTATTGATACGATTTGGCTTAGGTCTGATAATATTAGGATTGAAAATAACCTGGCGACGCATAGCGTAACTAACATCAAAGAAATCGAAAAAATACTGTAGAACTATTTTTAAATGAACAAAAAATTTGCTCGAAACTAGCTAAATATGATAAAATGTATGATAGGAAGGGAGTAAAAAAGTGATAGACGCATTATTTGGTTCGAAAACAAGGGTAAAGCTTCTTAATCTATTCCTGAACAATCCGGGACGGGCATTTTACGTGCGGGAAATTACGCGCAACATTGGCGAGCAAATTAACAGCGTGCGACGCGAATTAGCTAACTTGGTCAGTGTGGGTGTGGTTCGTGCGGATTCATCCGACAATAAACTCTATTATGAGGTCGACGTGGCGCAAAGATTTTATGAACCGTTGCGCGCCATATTCACCAACGATGCGGCGGTGGCCAGCGACACTAAAGTTTCAACAACCATCTGGTCCAAAAAATTTGCATCCGTCGGCGACGTTAGAGTAGTCATCTTTACCGGCAAGTTAGTTCATGGTTCGGATAGCGAAGTTGACATCCTAATTGCTGGCGATAATATTAGCCAGATTAAATTAAAAAACATCGTCAAGGCGTTAGAACGTGATAACGGTGGTAGCCTGGCGTATACGACGTTAGAATTCAACGACTTTTATTATCGTCTGAGTGTGCGTGACCAATTTATCAACGACATTTTGGACACCAAACATGCAATAGTTATAGACGAAAACAAAATATTGCCAGATGAAAATGATATAAATAACCCAACTAGAAAGGAAAAATAATGGAAATTGAATATCGTGGCGCTAACTGTGTCATTATAAAGAATAAGAAAGTTTTAATTGTAGTTGATCCAACCGACAACGTATCCGTCAAAGAGGTGAAAAATCCCGACGCGTTAATCATCGCGACCCAGGAAAATTTCATACCCAGCGGCAATAATGAAAACTTTATTATTGAAATGCCTGGCGAATATGAACGAGACGATGTGTCAGTGCATGGCATTCCGGTGCGAGCGCACATCAGCGCGGACGAAAAATCCAAAAACGCCACGATGTATAACATCGAAATTGACAGTATACGTATTGCCGTAATCGGTCACACAACAGCACCGCTAGACGATGAGTGTTTAGAAGATCTGGGTGTAATAGATGTCGTTATCATACCGGTTGGTGGCGGTGGCTACACACTGGACGCACGCGACGCGGCAACAATTGTACGCCAAATCTCGCCGAAAGTCGTCATCCCAACGCATTACGCCGATACGCACGTTAAGTACGAAGTATCCCAGGAGTCAGTGGAAGATTTTATCAAAGAACTAGCCAGCATACACGAAAAAGACACCGCATTCAAAGCAAAAACCCTACCGGATGCGCTAACCATTTATGAACTAGCGCGGACGTCGTAGAATCAACGGATAACTATTTAGCCTTAGCCTTAACAGCTTTTACTTCAAGCTCAGGATCATTAGTCAGGAAACCCTTTTTCTTCAGCGTGCGAACGGTTGAAGTAGCGATAGCTAAACGAACTTTCTTGCCGTTGACGATCAGGGTTTTCTTCTGCAGATTCGGTTTAAATACGCGCTTGGTACGGCGCATCGAAAAACTAACGTTATTTCCACTAATTGCGTGCTTGCCGGTGATTTCATCTCTTGCCATAACTAAAAACTCCTAATTTATTAATCTTAAGGAAGGATTATAGCAAAAACTGCTCTATTGTGCAAGAGGTGGCGTAGTATCAATGGAAATGATAAAATGGTTGGCATGGAAATAGACGTTGTTTATATTGTTATTGTGATAGTAATGGTTTTTGCCAGCATGGTGCTGCACGAACTGATGCACGGCCTAATGGCGTTAGCCTTAGGCGATACGACTGCGAAAGAACATGGCCGATTAACGCTGAACCCGATCAAGCATATCGACCCGTTTATGACACTATTACTACCGATAATATTAGCTGTTATGGGCGGGCCAATATTTGGCGGGGCAAAACCGGTGCCGTTTCGACCCGACAGAGTAAAAGGTGGTGAATGGGGCGCGGCTCTGGTGGGGATTATCGGGCCTTTGACTAATCTGGCGCTGGCGTTTTTGTTTGTGCTGATTGGTATCCTGACGGGCGTTCTGGGAATTACAAGCAACGGTAGCTTGTTATATGCGGACGGAATTTTTGCGCAAATTTGTGCAACTGGCGCGATGGTTAACCTCGGATTTTTCGCATTCAACATTTTACCGATTCCACCATTGGATGGCTCACGTTTACTATACGCCGTAGCACCGAACGGTGTTCAACGCGCCATGGCGGTAGTCGAACAAGCTGGCTTACTGATTGTTTTTGCTGTTGTTTTAATCCTTAGCCAGCCACTTGGCTATGTTCTGAGCGCGATTATTAATGCAATATTGAAATTTTTCAGTATGATTTTTGGAGCATAACCTGCTATAATAGGCATGTCCCGCGGATGCATATGATTTCCAACGAATTATAGAATGGGAGTTCAATATGTGATGCGACTGTGGTCGCATCGTGCGAACACCCCCTTGTTCATGCAAGGAAATTCTATCTGCGCTGTGGGACGTCCTGGTATCATGAAAGGGTGGAAATTTTGAAGCAAAAGGTGGTAATTCGGGCGGTGGTCAGGAAACACCAACGTGTTCTGCTGATTAGGCGACATGGCGGTCGGCCTTCGATTACTGGTCTGTATGAATTGCCGGGAGGCTCACTACATCGCGGTGAACAACCTATTGACGCGCTCAAACGATCACTGCAAATTCATACCGGAATCTTTCCTGAATCTATTCGATTACATGATGTAGTTAGCTTTATTGATCCCGACGATCGCGAATTACAATACATTTTTATTGTTTACGAAGTCGGCCTTCCAGAAGGCGCATCGCGAATTAGTTTGGATGACGAATACGATCATTATACATGGAAATCGTTGTCAGAAATACATCAAGAAATGATTACAAATTCGACTGCCGCTCTGTTAAATATAGACAACGAACAAAGCAGTAATTCAGATTTGATATTAGATGGTATAAAAAATGATGCAAAAAACACAACGTTTACAATTTATTCCGATGGTGGATCGCGGGGCAATCCCGGACCCAGCGCGGCAGCATTTATTATTATGGACGGTGACAACAATATCGTGACACAGGGCGGAAAATTCCTTGGTCAGAATGACAGTGGTATGGCGGAATATGTCGGTGTCGAGCTGGCACTACAAAAGGCAATAGAAATGGGGATAAAAAACATTGATTTCCGCAGTGATAGCCTGATGGTGGTGAATCAACTAAACGGCCTATTCTCGGTAAAAAATCACGAATTCTGGTCGATCCATGACCGCATTGTCCGTCTAATGGCGCATTTCCAACATCTCAACATACGCCATATTCATCGAGAATATAATAGAGTAGCGGATGGGTTGGTGAATAAGATTTTGGATGAAAACGAATAACTTTTCCTTAAATTTCATTCAAATTGGAAAATCTGTTAAAATATATGTGCCAGACCACTAAACGACCGCTGGCGTAGCTACGGCTGCGCGAGAGGAAAGTCCGGGCAGCATAGGGTAAACGACAGTCGCTAACGGCGACCGCGCGTGAGCGTAGGGAAAGTGCCACAGAAACGATACCGCCCG
>JGI24696J40584_12961083_pt1 | contig 10534 bp, 8 predicted proteins | sample TergutCo191P4_FD_40584 | JGI IMG/M metagenome (IMG submission 40584)
CCTTCCTCAAAAACAGCGGCTTGCTCATCGTCGCCGCCACAGAAAAAGCAAAAAACAGCTATACCGCCGTCGAAATGTCGGGACCGGCAGCTCTAATCGTGGGTTCGGAAGAAGACGGCATCTCGCCCGCCTACCTGGAAATGTGCGACATAAAAGTACGGATTCCGGTTTTCGGCGAAATAGGATCGCTGAATGTATCGGTGGCGACGGGAATCGTGCTGTATGAGATGGTGAGACAGAGGCAATTGTGAGTTGTGAATGATTGAATGACTGAATTTTTGTCCACAGATTTTCACAAATTTTCGCAGAAAATTAATCTGTGAAATCTGTGCAAATCTGTGGACTCTCGAAACCTTAAATTAAACCTCGAAACAAAACCTACATTACCGTCATGGTCGAGAAAATAATTTTACAGAAATACCTACAAGTAACCGACCGCTAAATTGCACATGGTTCTCTTGTTCCGTCCCATCAATCACATAATTGCCGGAAGAAAAAGAGCCATCGGACACACGATATTGTTGTATTCCGGGCATAGCATATATATTCGTATAAATATTTCTCCACACAGGAATAGATACGCCTAATACCCCATACAAACAAGTACCTGTAAATATTATCGAAGAGTTATCGCTCTCCAACATTTGTAATGCATCATTAGTAAACCAGTTAACGTTTATTAGCTCCCAACGCACTCCTAAAAACAAGTATTTACGAAAAGGATAAAAGTCTCCTTCAGCAAAAAAACCAACACTTTCCGTTTTCAGATTTTTAACTCCTTGAAACTGTGCTTCAAAAGGGGAGTACGTGAAACCTGCTTTAATTCCAAATCTAACCGGTTTTCCCTTCATCAACATCATTTGCGCAAATCCTTCTCCTCCTATCGTTGAATGATTGGAATACCCAACACTGCCACCTACTGAAAAACTCTCAAAACCTTTTGCCCATAAAAGGGTAATAACGGTTGAAAACAAACATGTTAATAATAATCTTTTCATCTGTTTATATTTTTATTTTGTTTTAAATCATTTTTCATTCACCTTCATACGGCGGATACATTTTTATATTTTTCATTCATCCGGCGTATATACCAACGTCCAATCACACGCTTCCATATCCGCCAACGTAAGACTCCACTCTTTTTTAAGCGGATAGTTTTGCTTAAATTCTTCACAAGACATTGTATCTACATCTATGCGGTTGAAAATGCCTATAGACAATTTAAAATCAGGATATTTTTGAATATCTTCTACTATCAAATCTATTTCCTTCTTTTTACTTGAATTTGGTTTAATCATGAAATTACGAATCAAATTCTTATATTCTTTTGTTATCATTGTTCCAAAGCACATTGTATCTTGTGAGATAGAAGAATACAAATCTAATGTAAATATTATTTCCTTGTCGGAATTGTTTTGAATGGTGATAAAATATTGTCCTTCTTTTTTTTCACAACTACCACCACAAAATAGTACGAAGGCAAAAATTAATAATAAAATAAATTTAGAGGTTTTCATCTGCTTATAATTTTATTTTGTTATAAATTATTTTCATTCACCTCCATACGATGGATACATGTGTATATTCTTCATTCTTTCGTCGGGCGGATACGATAACTCCCACCCTAATAAATCCAATTCTCTTAAAGTTAGATCATAACGCTGTAAAAATACACTGTCGAATGGAACATCTTTAGGCTCCATGCTCAATAGTTTTGCATAATCAAAAATAAAAAGTTTTAACGTGTCATACTTGCGAAAAACAAGGTGTTCCCAACTTTGATGTTTACGAAGCGCAAGTAGCATGTCATTTGTTGAATTTGCATATACTACCATACTGCCTTTGTTCGCCTCAATACTGGATTTATTAACAGTTCCATAATCATTAGAATCATAACGTCCAGCATTATAATTTACGGCAATATCTATATTTGATGTGTTTTTAAATATAAAATATGAATGGTATCCATCTTTAAAACCATAAGGTTTGATACAAGAATATAGATACACAATAATTAAAAGTAATATTTTTATGTGTTTTTTCATGGTAATTAATTTAAAATAATGAAATGAACCTTACGGGTAGGTAACCGTTCTGTTTTTCCCTCCATCTCCCATCATTTCTAATTCTGCCCAATTAAATTCATAGCGCTTTAATACCACGTTGTTTTCTCTGATATATTCCCATGAATAGTTGTCCACGGAATCTTTACTAAGTACAAAAAGGGTTAACCTTTCGCCATTTTTCATTCTTTGAAAACCTACACCTTCTACATATGATTCTTCAATATAATCACTTTTGTTAACAGATATAGTTACCAATCTCCTATATTTTTCCGGCAATAACGTATCCGGCAATATATATCCTGCTGTGACAACTATCGTTTGATTTGAATTGTTTTTAACCCATATAAGTTCCCCTTTATCTATAGGACAAGCTGTCAAAAGTAAAACAAAACCTAATAATAAACATACTTTTTTCATGATTCTATATTTTTTAATGTGGAAAACCCGGCAACAAAACCATTGCTGGCCAGTACCAAAAATTATTTCCCCAATTTTTTTGGAAATTATATCTATAATGTCTTGGATACTTGTCTGATTCAGGAGCTCCTCCTAAAATATTTGCCCACACTTCATACCAACACTTATCATGATATGCTCCATCATTTGTTATATAATAAGAATATAATGCACTCAACCCGCTTGGAGCAGCAACTTTGGAAACATATAAGGGACCTAATATCTTGCTTTGAAAAGTATGTCCTGATTCATGTTTATACATATCATCTCCTATTTTTATATTTTGAGAATTAATATAGGGACCCAATGTCATTCCCCATTGTCCTTTATTCTGTCTATCTCTATTCACCAGCACCCTCCCATTATCAATATCCACATCATCAACTTGCCCTATCAAATTTCTAAAATGAGCAATAGTATTCCCCAAGAGAGTTTGTGTATCTTCCCAACCGTGGATACTTAGGAAAAGTCCTGCGTCAATAGTTACTGCCCTTTCCATATAATAGGGATCTATTCCTGTAATACCTAAAAAATAGCCAACTATCCAGTCGGTAGAAGCTACTGTAGATTGTATCGGTAGTAACATCGGAGGACTTGTAACTATTGTTGCGTGGATCGCTATTTCGGTTACAGTCTCAGCGACAAGTCCTGCTGTTATTGTAGCTGTTGATGCTATTGCACCAACAGTCAATGATGCTGTTGATGCTATTGCTCCTCCGGTCGCCATATCTGCACCCACACCTATCAACGCCCACTGCCACCACTTTAGTTTTTCGCCTGTTGGGTCAATATAAAGTAGTGGATTATTGAGACAATACGAATAGCGATTGAAATTTTGCGCATTAAACGGATTTTGTAGAATATTATCCGGCGCAAGCATCCGTCCAATCACAGGGTCATACATCCTGCCATTCATATTAATTAACTGAAACAGCGGCAACATCTCATGTCCGGTAAATCCTCGAATACCAAGTATTGAAATAAAATCGGTAATACCCCAATTAACAGGATCACGATGATTGCCCCAAGCATCGTAGCTGTGTTCTTCGATGATGGTTCCGGTGGCAGTAACGATTTTCATGATAGAGCCGAGATGGTCTTTCAGCAGGAAGTAGGTTGTACCGAGTCCGTTGGTTTTAATGTGGACGGCTATGGTACCGCTGGGCGTTGGGATATAGTGATACTCTTTTGTGCCGCTGCTTGTGGTTAGTTTTTCGTAGCGTCCGCTGTAGATTCGGGTTTCGGTGTTGTTTAAGACGGTTTTTTTGCGTTGCCCGTCGGTTCCGTAGGTGATGGTGTAATAATTGCCGTTTTCGTCTATGGTGGCGGTTTTTAAGAAGGGGTTGTAGGTGATTTCTTGATTCGAATGGTGAATGATGGAGTTGCCGACCTTGTCGATGATAGTATCAACAGCATGAGGTTTGTTGTTTAAGTAAACGTAAGTTCCGGCGTCGGATTTGGTATCAATGTTTCCGTTGGGGTAGTAGGTAGTTGAACCTTGTAAGGCATTGTTTTTCTTCCATGAAGTTAATCGGTGTTTGGTTTGCGTATCGTCGTAGCCGAAAGTTTCTGTTAAGCTCCGCGTATTGTCTGTGCAACTGGTGAGGTTTCCCGTAGCATGGTTAAATAAATAACCGTAATCAAACAGGGTGGTATTGTCTGATTTTTTTGTATTAATTCCGGTAAGTTCAAAATTGCTGTTATATTCCCGCTTTGTTTTTATGTTGTTGGATCCGAGCAGATATTCTGTTATTTGCCCCATTTCATTGATATAATTGGTGCCTTCTTGGAGCTTCCAAATATAGGTGTTTCCCTCTTTCACACCGGTTTTATAGCCGTGCGTATCATATTCATTGGTAATGGTGTAGCCGCTTGGGTATTTGTAGGTTAGCACATTGCCGCGATTGTCGTAGGTGTATTGGTGATTGTAGGTTGTACCGTCAATTGTTTCGGTGAGTTTGGTGAGTTGTCCTTTGTCGTTGTAGAAATATTCTTTGCCGGCGCCGTTGCCGAGCGTCTCTTTTTGTAGCATACCATTAGTATAATAGGTATAAACGGTTGAGAATTGGGTATTATTGCAGGTTTTGTTGGTGAGTTGTCCTTTGTTGTTGTAAATCAGGGTGAAGGTGTTGCCGTTGGCGTCTTTTTGGTAAGTAAGTTCGCCGAAGGCGTTGTAGTGGTACTCCGTTGCTCCGGCGTCGGGGTCAATGAGTTTGGTTTGGTTTCCGTATTTGTCGTATTGCATGATGGTTGCAATGTTTGCGGCGGTGATGGTTGTTGGTTTGCCGAAGGCGTTATAGACGTAGGAAACATCTCCGTTTTTTGAACTTACCAATTCGGTTTGCCCTGCTGCATTATGTGTTTTTGTCTCGATGTTTCCGTCGGGATAAGTGGTTGCTACAGAGCCGCTTGAAGGTACGACGGTGGTCGTCAGTCCTAATGCGGTTACGGTTTTCGGACGTTTATATTCATCGTAAGTGTATGATTTCCAATCGTTTTCGCTTGTAAAATAGGGCAAACTTGTCTTTTCAACCGTGCCGTCGCTGTTGTATTTGGTTGTTACATAACTATCTTTGTTGTAGAGCTTTGTCATTGATTTTACCTCTCTGCCAAGCATGTCGTACCACGTTTTCAGGGTAGGTTTTCCTTCGGTGGTTACGGTTTCTACAAAAGTAAGGGTGTCGGTAACGGAAGCAGTCCAACTTCTTGTAATAGAGCTGTTTCCAAGAGGCGCCTCTATTCCGGTCAAAATTCCAAACTTGTTGTAAGTGTAGGAAACTTCGTTTCCGAGCGGGTCTTTTTCCCACGTTTTGTTTCCAAACTTCGGTTCGTGTTGATACACCGTTACCAATCCTGCCGCATCGGTTGCCTGTATTAAAAATCTGCCTTTGTCGGGTTCGTACAAGAAACTGCCGGTACGGGTATGTGTCTGCTCCGCTTCATTATATATTCCGCTTGCCGATGTTGTTAACACGTTTCCAAATTTGTCGTAAGTGAAAATCGTGGTTAGCGGTTTTCCGCCCGAGCCTTGATAATCGTTTGTTTCAGATGATTGTATGCGTCCTTTGCCGTCATATACTATGGTTGTTTTTGAACCGGCAGTTCCATTTTGAGTTCGGGTTGTTTCTATATTTTTTGGTTTCGATTCACACCAGCTTCCTGCTGCTACGTAATTAGTATAAGTGGTTTTTGTGCTATCAATTCCCGAATGATTGGTGGTTACGGTCGAAGGATTTCCATAAAACGGTCCGCTGTTTTGGTTTACGTAGATTGTGGTTGTTACGGTGGAATTATTGTCGTGCAGCAGATAGTCCTTTGTTTTGCTTATCTTTGGTAACAGCGCCATATAATTAACATTGGAGTTATTCATTTGCCTGATTAAAAACTCCGTTTCCTGTTTTGCAATATTTTTGCTCCCATTAAAAGTTTTTGTCTCCACTGTTGTTTTGTAAATCACATATTTATTGAGGTCTAAAGCATTTGTAGTAATGGTAGAGATATTTGCCTTTTGGTTTTTTGCCGTAATCGTTTCAAATCCAAGAAACCCTTTACCTGTAACGTGAATTTTGCCTTTATCGTATGTATATGTAGTAATTGTTGCATCATTGTTTACGCCTGTTACTCCGGTAGGTTCAATCAATTTGGTAACCACTTTCATCGGAGTCATCAGCGGATATATGTCGCCGGCAAGAGTAGCCTTAGTGGAAACTTTATTCAACGGCGAATATTCAAATTGAGTTTTGCGTGTCATGCCGTCAGTGATGGAGACAACTTGTCTTGTGAGATCGTTTTTGTAACCATAAATTATTTTGGGTTCTTCGGCTCCAAAAATAATATCATTAATACCATCGTTGTTAAAGTCAACAAAAGCCAACATGGGAACAGCGTGCATTTTATCGTTGAATGACCATTTTTTGAGTTAAAACAGAGCCGTCTTTCAAAATCATAATGACAAAGCAATACCCTGAAGTAGAAGTTCCTAATTGAATTGTATTTGAAGTGAGGTTTTGGGTTTCGTAGATAGGTATTCCCAACAGGTTTATAATTTTGAAATCAGCAATATCGGTTAACGGAAAATTAGCATCTATTTGGAAGGTGCCATTATTGGGATTAGGGTAAAGGGTTATTTCTTTACCGTTGGTTTCTGCTTGCAAGGATTTAGTACCCATAGGCATTGTGTCATCACTAGAATTGTTTGTCTCATTTAATTCCTCACTCGTAGAAACAGCAAGCATTGAAGAATTGCGATTTTCACAATTTGGACAAGGTTCTATGTAAGCACGAAACTCAGATCCTGCTTTGGCATGGAATCCCGGTTTTAATCTTACTTCTTGGTGTGCAGGATATATTATGGGACCATCTTCCAGTTCTATGGTGTACCATGATGACGGAACCGTAAAATTATTGTGTATAATAGCAGGATATGCACTTATTAATGTTGTAGTATATTTTGGAGCATCTTTAGGAACGTCTTCAGGAGATATGGATGGAAAAGAAAGACGATATCGCCAATAAAAACATTCATTCAATGGCAACTCGAAATCACAATAATCATCTTGAGTACTATTTGGGCGAAGATACAAAATTGCTCGTTGCCGAGAAGTGTAATTGTTGTAGGGGTTTAAATTATCTAAGGTAAACCAACCATCATAGCTGCATCTCTTTCCCCAATTAAAATGGAAAAGATCATCGTCCGTATATCCATCACAAACAAAAGCATGTAAATGGTCAGGAGAGAAATCAGAGGACTGTCCGCGATAAAATATTGGACGACCTTCACTCAAGTCATTCTTTATTACATTTTTCCAATCTGAAGACGTGTGCCAATTTTTTCGCAGTATCTCCGCATTTTTATTAAATCCAAAATTGTTAACCAATGCTTTTTTGGCTTTACGTATATTTGAGCCTGAACTGCTACATCCAAAATCCATATCAGCGGCATCTCCGCAATCTTTAATCAAACGGGCTACTGCATTTCTTTCATTGATGTAGTTAGACGAATCTGTATTCAATCCATCTACCATATTACACCAGTCATAACGCATGTCATATGTTGCCATACGAACCGGCTGTTTCCAATAATATATTATTTGTGCCATAGCAACTGCCACACAACCTGCAAGTTGATGAGTGCTACAATCGTTGTCTCGGTTACAATTCTTATCGCTAACAAAATAGTTATAGGCGCTACATTGTTCCTGATTAGACTGAGTACCTCCATTGGGATTACTTTGTCCCCAGCAGCTGGTAAGCAATGGTTGAACAATAATATTCCCTGTTGCAATTGCTTCAGTTATACCTTCTTTCTGTAGTAAAACTTGCCATTCATTTTGATAATACAATTGGATGGTGTCGTTTTGAAAGCACAATTCGATTTGTTCTTCGTATTCCTCCAGCATACATTTTAATCCATCAGGTGCATCATCGCCAAAAATAGATATATCTTTGGCTGGCACATCATAAATTCCCAATATAGGGGAACATGCTCTACTTCCTGATAGTAAAATTCCTTGTCCATCATCGAAGACTACTTCGTACATTAACGTTGCCTCTTTTTCGTTTTTCAACGTGTTTACTCTTTCTACTCTTGTTTCATCATAGGGAACTTTCTTGCCCTGCTTTATATTTAAAGCTTGCGCTGCCGCCTTTTTCGCTTCGCTTATTGAAACCTGTTGCTGTGCCACAACTATATTGTATTGTTGAAATAGCACATACAATCCTAATACTAAATATTTTACTAATTTCATAACTATTCCTCCTCAAAATAAATATCATCAACACTATCAATTATTATTACGGGATCTGTCCAACAGCACTTATTGTCTGCGAATGATTCCCCCGACAGTTTTCCGCTAACGTAACATTTTTTTGTTATATCGGATGTGGCAAATTTAATTTTCAACGAATCAATCAGATTGATATAATCTTCATGATTTTCAAAATAGCCAGTTCTAATATAAAAAGATGTTCCCACACTGCAATTAATAGCAAAAATATTTTCTTTTTTATCAATTAAAGGAAACATTTCCGGATCAACAGGTGGGTACGAGTCTTCTGTACCTTGAAATATCCAACCAAATACCTTAATGTCTCTTCCCGTATCATTATTCGTATTTGTGCATTCTTTTGTGAAATTCCATTTAACAGTATAAACATCATTATAATTTTCCCAATCAATGGGTTTTACACCTTTGGGAATTTTCGGCTCACAATTTGGTTTGCAAGAAACAGACAGCAACAGTAGTGCTGTGAGATATAAAATAACTTTTTTCACCGTTGCCTCCCTTCTTTCAATAACCGGACTTCTTCTTTGAGCAATTGTATATCACTATTTTGTTGCAGAATATACAGTGTCAGTTCTTCTACTTTTTTGAGTAAAAGAGCGTTCATCTCACCGATATTAACGCCGTTTTCAGCGACTTCAGTAGCAGAGGGCATTTCGGGTAGATGTTTGTTCCGCTCTATGTAAGAAGCTACTTCGTCCAAACTTTGCAAACTGTAATCTTCGGCAAAGACATAATCGGGCCAGCCTGTTAAGGTTACTAAAACTTCTTTAGCTCTCAACACACCATCGGGGTTTAAATGAAGTTTAACGTTGTCTCTGATTTGTGCGTCGGTCAGTGTTTTATTATTTTTACCAGTTGAAGGGATAGAAGCAAAGTATATGTCCCCGCCTACTGTGGTCCAAATCACACTACCACCATTATGAGCGCCATCTCCTACCAATGTCCAATTTTCAGTTGTATTATTTCGTATTGCGTTAAATCCGATATAAGAAGTTCCATAATTTAGAGTTTGATGGTAAGAGCTTCCGAAAGCAATACTAAAAGTGCCATCTTTAACATGTAGTTTGCTTTGCGGATCACTAGTTCCTATTCCTACATTGCCGTTTAAATAAGTATCTCCTTGAACATGGAGTTTCTTCCCCGAACTCGGGGTTGTTGTGCCGATGCCCAAGTTGCCGCTCATATAACTGTCTCCTTCAACATGAAGTTTCTTTGCAGGGTTATTGTTTCCAATTCCTACATTGTGAGGAATTACCACATCGCCATTTTCTTTGAAGGACATGGCAGTTATTATGTAGGAGTAGTGGTTGCCGGAGTCAACGCTGCGGTCAGGGTCAGGGTCTGAGCTTCCGCCTTTAGTTGTTCCTATTTTATAAATATTCATTGCCGTTCCCGGATAATAGATAGCGTTGGTCTGAGCACTCGTGAAATAGGTGTTACCGTTGACATTCAACGAAAAGCAAGTGTCTATTGTGCCTATACCAACTTTTCCATTGGGTATGTGAATATTTCCGTTGGGATTGATTGCTAACCCTCCGGCAGGTCCTTCAATAAATAAATTTGCCATTTTCTCCTGCTTCAAATAAATATCATTGCTTCCATCAAGAGAAAAAATGCTAAAACTCCTGTTACCTCCCCCCACAATACTACCGGGAGTAGTTATCTTAAGAAAGTTTATTACTCCTGATGGATCAACTTCTCCCTTATGCAAGTGCAATAAGGCTTTGGGGTCGTCTGTCCCAATTCCAAGAAATGATTTGTCGTGCGATAGCCGCATACGTTCAGTGCTGTCTGTCTTAAAAATAAGAGGAAAGGAATTGGTAGTACCCAAAAAAGCCGCTTTGGGAATCGCATTTCCGTTCAAATTCCAAGCAGTTTGCGCAGATACGCTAAAAATAAATGCGCTAAAAATGACAAAAAAGAAAAATTTCTTCATGATTTTATTTTTAAAAATGTAGGGAATTCCTAAAAATCATTCTTTTATGCTTTGATTTTTCAAAAAGCCGGAATCCCATTAAAACTTCCTGAAAAATCTTTAAAAAATTGCTACAAATGTACAAAGTTTTTTCATACAAAAAAATAATTCTCAATTTTGGCTAAATCTTATTTTTTAGTGCTGGGAAGTTTTTTCTGTTTTTTTGAAAGGTGCTCAAGCTCTCGTAGAGAGCTAAGCTATCTAAGCAGTTGCCTCAGGCTGCTGTAACAAAAATACACCAAATTACTGCC
>JGI24696J40584_12961081_pt1 | contig 10531 bp, 11 predicted proteins | sample TergutCo191P4_FD_40584 | JGI IMG/M metagenome (IMG submission 40584)
AACGTCCTTTTTGGGTAAAAAACAGCATTGTATTGTGCATCGAAGCGGGATAAATGTATTCAATAAAATCTTCGTCGCGAGCCTGTCCGCCTTTCGAGCCGACTCCTCCCCTACCCTGCGCTTTAAATTCGGTCAGCGAAGTACGTTTGATGTAGCCCAAATGCGAAATGGTGATAATCATTTCATCATCGGCATAAAAATCTTCGGGGTTAAATTCTTCGGCGGAATGTACAATTTCCGTACGGCGTTCGTCGCCGTATTTGTCGCGCACTTCGAGGGTTTCGTTTCTGATAATTGCTACGCGCCGTTCTACATTTGCCAAAATATCTTTTAAATCTTCTATGGTTCTCAAAATTTCTTCGTATTCGGCGCGAAGTTTGTCCTGCTCCATTCCCGTGAGTTGGCGCAAACGCATTTCTACTACCGCGCTTGCTTGCATTTCGCTCAATCCGAAACGTTCCGAAAGGCGTTCGCGGGCTTCTTGCGGGGTTTTTGAGGCGCGGATAATTTGAATTGCTTCATCGAGATTATCAAGAATAATCATAAAACCTTCCAGAAGATGGGCGCGTTTTTCGGCTTCTGCCAATTCCCATTGCGTACGGCGAACAACTACTTCGTGGCGATGTTCCACAAAATAATGTATCAAATCTTTCAAGTTGAGCATACGCGGACGACCTTTTACGAGCGCAATATTATTGACACTGAAAGAGGATTGCAACTCACTGTATTTGTAGAGTTTATTCAGCACAACGCCCGAATTGGCATCGCGTTTCACGTCAATACGGATACGCATACCTTCGCGGTCGGACTCGTCATTGACGTAAGAAATGCCTTCGATGCGTTTTTCTTCCGCCATATCCGAAATTGCCTTGATAAGTTCTTTTTTATTGACCATATAAGGAATTTCGGAAACAATAATTTTTTCTTTTCCGTTGCTGTCAATTTCAATATCTACTTTCGAGCGCACCACAATGCGTCCGCGCCCTGTTTCAAATGCTTCGCGCACACCTGCATAGCCTTGAATGATACCGCCTGTGGGGAAATCGGGGGCTTTGATGTGCTGCATCAATTCGGAAATTTCGATGTCGTTATTTTCCAGATACGCAATAATGGCGTTGCAAACTTCGGTGAGGTTGTGCGGCGCCATATTGGTAGCCATACCTACGGCGATACCCGACGAGCCGTTGATAAGCAAGTTCGGGACGCGCGTCGGCAGCACGGTCGGCTCTTTCAACGTGTCGTCGAAGTTGAGTTGCCAATCAATGGTGTCTTTGTTGATGTCCAACAACATTTCTTCGGCAATTTTCCGCATACGCGCTTCGGTATAACGCATTGCCGCGGGGCTGTCGCCATCGACCGAGCCGAAGTTTCCTTGTCCGTCAACAAGCATATAGCGCAACGACCAGGGTTGCGCCAAGCGCACCAAAGTATTGTAGATAGACGAGTCGCCGTGCGGGTGGTACTTACCCATTACCTCGCCGACGATACGTGCGGATTTTTTGTAGGGTTTATCGGAATTGTTTCCTAACTCATTCATTCCGAAGAGCACGCGGCGGTGCACCGGTTTGAAACCATCGCGCACATCGGGCAACGCACGCGATACAATTACTGACATAGAGTAGTCAATATAAGAAGATTTCATCTCTTCTTCTATGTTTACTCTGATTATTCTGTCCTCGTTTTCAAGCATTTATGTCTGGTTTATGTTTTTTCTAAAAAAAGTGTGCTAAATTAATGTTTTTTATTGGAATGGACAAATTTTTTTGAGGGGAAATTTTTGTTATTTCAAAAAAAAATCAAGTTCGGTGACGTACCGAACTCGAAAAGATTCTATTTTTATTTTATGAGTATAAAACTTCGTCAGGTGTTCGTTTTATAACCAAAGGATAGCGTTCAGGATATTTCAAACTGTCAATTTCCAATTCAACATCGAGCGCATCCCACCGGATTCCGTCTGTTCCGTACATTTCAACATTGAAAATATCTGATATTTTTGCATCTTTGAACCACGGCAACCTGTCGTAAGACAAATAGTAATCACTGCCAAGCACCGACAAAAATATGCCATCTGGCATTATGGAACGGACATTAGCCGATGTGGGCTTTGTATTTTGCTTTGAAATCGTCTTCATTTTTCTTTACTGTTTTGATGATTTTATTTAACTCTGTTGTTGAAAATCCTTTGTTTTCGGCAGGTTCCACAATTGGATCAAGCCAAACTTTGGCTTGTTTATTGCCTTGATAAACGTGTACGTGCATTCTATTTTCTTCGTTGGAAAAAATACTGTAACGTATGGTACCATCTGTTTTGAATGTTGGACTCATTTTTTTCTTTTTTATTTTCGTTCGGCAAATATACAACCATTTTTCAAAAAAATAAAAAATTGCCGATATTGTATTTGTAAAATATAAAAAAAGTTGTACTTTTGCAGTTTGAAACAAGGAAAGTTGACAGAGAGGTCGATTGTGCCGCACTCGAAATGCGGTGTGCGGGTAACTGCACCGGGGGTTCGAATCCCTCACTTTCCGCTGAACCGGTTATTTCACAATTTTTTCGGTTTTCCCATTCTCATATTTAATAATGTATATACCGTTTTCAGGTTCTTTTGGCAGTTTCTGCCCAAGAATGCTGTAATAACCGGCAACAGGTAAAGACTTCATATCTTGCATTTTTGAAATACCAACTTCCGCAACAACAGATATTGCACCGGAAACAGCAGTAGTTTCCGTATTGTGACATTCTTCAAGATTATTACCGGCAATGCTCGATACAACACAGTAGTAATAACTCGTACCTTCCGTTTCGGAAGAAGGCGTGAAACTTGCCGTTTGAGCGCCATTGACATCGCCCAAATCAACAAGGTTAGAGCCATCGGCATCGCAACTATACCATTGATAACGACAATCTTTAGCCGTTTCTACCGAAAGCGGTTCAAGAACACCATCCAAACTGACAGATTGTGCATTGGTATTTTGGCTGAAAATCAACTTCTCGCCAATATACCAAACCATATCATAACCGTATTCGCGGCAACGAAGAATGGCAATGCGACCATTTGACTGCGGCATTTCATCCATACGAAAAGTTCCTGCATCAGAACCATTGTTATAGGCACGTATCAAGTCAATATATGAACCGTCCCAACCTTCTTCGTTGTCAAACATATCAAGTATAATCGTTGTTGCACCGGTGGTTTTGGTGGCAGTACCGACAATGTCGATATAGCCGCGCGTACCGAATATATTGCTGTTGTCAGTTACAGAAGTGTATATCCGCGAGCCTTCTTCGCCAATATAATCCCCTGTAATGTACAACAAATTGGTCTGTAAGCCGCGAGGTGAATGTGCTCCAAGAAATAACTCGCCGGTGGGAGCAATCGCTATATCACCGTTCATTATTGTTATCGGCTCTCCCATCATCGCCCTTCCTATTAGATAACTGGTGATTTGCGCCGAAACTACTTGATTGAATCCCGTCAAGAAGACCAAAGCAAATAAAAATTTGATGCTTTGTTGTAAATGTTTCATATTTAATTATATTGTTTTAACTCACTCCATATACACCGCCTCAAACCGCGCCAAAGGCGCCATTCTCGCACGGTTCAGCACAAATTGTTTGTCTGTAAGGTTGTAATTATCGGCAATTTGCAGCACGCGCTTCAACTCATCTTCCACGCTCATATCCAAACACATCATTAGCGTATTTGTCATTTTATCAAATTTAATCCGGTTGCCTTCCTGCTGCGTGTAAATGCCATTGAAGGTATTACAACCCAAGTTTCCACTAACAGTACCATCGGCTTTGAATTTGATGTGCGCCTTACTTTCCACCGCTGCGCCGTTCAATTCTACCAACTTCCAATATTTGCCGGTCAATTCGTTTTTCACTTCGGTTTTTGCTACCGTTGCCGTTGTTGCTTCTTTTTGGCTCTTGCAAGCCGAAAATGTGCAGATAATTGCTGCTGCCATTGCTAAAAATGTTAGTTTTTTCATAATTATTTTTTTTAGAGAATTAAATATATTATTGACAAAAATAACACATATAAAGCAAAAAAACAAACTTTTTAGTTATTTTTTTTCATACAATAAAATGCTTACCCCTAAATCCCCTAAAGGGGACTTTAAGGCAGTACTGCGGGAAAAGCCCCCTTTAGGGGGTTGGGGGTGATTATTTCAATCCCAACAAAAGCCCCTCCAATTGCATCTCTGTTTGTATCAGCACCTCGCGCGGTTTGCTGCCCCGTGCGGGACTGACCACGCCCATTTTTTCCATTTGGTCCATAATTCTGCCGGCGCGGTTGTAGCCGATCTCAAATGTGCGTTGCAATGCCGATGTAGAGCCTTGTTGATGTGCAATGATGAAACGCGCTGCCTGTTCAAACATCGGGTCGAGTTTCGAGGCATCAAAATCGCTTGAGCCTTCGGCGCTTTCGGGAATATATTCAGGCAGTTCAAACGCAGTTGGATAGCCTTGTTGATGTCCGATAAACTCGGCAATTTGTTCCACTTCGGGCGTATCCACAAAGGCGCATTGCACGCGCACAAGGTCGCTGCCCTGCGAAAATAAAAGGTCGCCCTTGCCCACAAGTTGGTTTGCACCTGAAGCATCAAGAATTGTCCGCGAATCGACCATTGCCGACACGCGGAAAGCAATACGCGCAGGGAAATTCGCCTTGATAACGCCTGTGATAATGCTCACAGACGGACGTTGCGTGGCAATAATCATATGAATGCCCACCGCCCGCGCCAATTGCGCAATACGTGCAATGGGCAATTCAACCTCTTTTCCGGCGGTCATAATCAAATCGCCAAACTCATCAATTATCACCACAATATAGGGCATAAAACGGTGTCCTTTTTCGGGATTGAGGCGGCGTTTCACAAATTTTTCGTTGTATTCTTTGATATTGCGGGCGTGCGCTTTTTTCAACAAATTATAACGCTCATCCATTTCTTTGGTCAAAGAATTGAGCGTTTGCACCACTTTTGTAACATCAGTAATGACCGGCTCTTCTTCGTCGGGCAGTTTTGCCAAAAAGTGGCGTTCTATTTCTGCATAAATATTGAACTCAACTTTTTTCGGGTCAACCAACACAAATTTCAATTGCGAAGGGTGCTTTTTATAAAGTAAAGAAGTAATTATCGCATTGAGCCCGACGGACTTTCCTTGTCCTGTTGCTCCTGCCACAAGAAGGTGCGGCATTTTGCACAAATCAAACACAAAAGTATCGTTGGTAATCGTTTTTCCGAGCGCAATGGGCAGGTCAAATCTTGCTTCTTGGAACTTTTTCGAGGCAATAACCGAGCGCATCGAAACCGTTTGCGGATCGCGGTTCGGCACTTCGATACCGATTGTTCCCTTGCCGGGAATGGGCGCAATAATACGAATACCCAACGCGGCAAGACGCAAGGCAATGTCGTCTTCCAAATTCTTGATTTTGGCAATGCGCACACCTGCTTCGGGCTGAATTTCATAAAGCGTAATCGTAGGTCCGACAGTGGCTTTTATCGTGGCAATTTTGATGCCGAAACTCTCGAAAGTGGAAAGAATTTTGTTTTTATTTGCCGTTTGTTCTTCTATATTCATCTGAGTTTCAACGATATTGTATTCGCGCAGCAAATCAATACTCGGATAACGGTAATTGGACAAATCAAGCGTGGAATCGTATTCGCCCAATTCTGCCAAAGCATCATAAACTTCCTCTTTGTAAGACGGAAAATCAGGTTTTTCTTTTTCGGGAAAATCTTCCTCTTCGGGCAACGATACATCGTCTTCTTCGGGCACAATAATCTCAAAATCGCCATCGTTTATTTCCGGTTCTTTTTCTTTGTTATTATCTTTGATAATCCACGTGGTTTCGGTATCTTGTTCTTCGTCTTCTTTATCGGGCTCTATTGTCAAAGGGATATTGGTTTTTGTTTCTTCCTTTGGTTTTCTTGTAAAAAGTTTTTTGAAAAATGCTTTTGTCAGCGGAATTGTTTTTTGATAAGCAAACACGCAAAAAGCAAACATCGACACGACCAACACTAAAAATGTACCAATAATGGCAATTCTGCTCTCCAGCCAAGCGGTCATTGTACGACCGTGCACCCCGCCGAAATCAATGTATGTGTCTATATCCAAATGAGTGAAAATAAAACCGAAAAAGAGCGAAAACCAAATCATTCCGAAAGCCGTATAAAAAAAGGCTTTCCAAAGCGGTATCAGCCGTTTGCCGACCAGCCGCACACCAACAATAACCAAAAAACACAACGCAAAAATAAATGCAATGCCAAAACCCTTATTCACAAAGAAATCTGCCAGATATGCGCCTGCTTTCCCCGCCCAATTTTCAAAATTTTGCGTAGCGCCGTTCAATGCGCTTTGGTCGTTTGCACCCGTAAAAAGGAAGGAAATAACCGACAACAACGAATACAACGTAAATGCCAGCAACACAACGCCAAAAACAATGCGCGTGTGTTCGTCCCTCAGAAAATTTAAAAATGTATGTTTTTTAGGATTTTCCTTTTTTTGATTTTCTTTTTTTGCCATAAAAATTTATGAATTGAGTCATTGATTAATAGAATTCTTTTAAAAAAAATTACAAATGGCAAAATTACAAAAATCTTTCTTGTTAATCCGAAAAATATTGAATAATTTTGTCGCATTATGCAGAAAAAGAAAAGATACCAACAGGTTATCGCTTGGTTTGAAGCCAATGTGCCGGTTGCCAACAGCGAGTTGCAGTACAAAAACGCGTTTGAACTGACCGTTGCCACCATTTTGGCGGCACAATGCACCGACAAGCGCGTAAATATGGTAACGCCCGCCCTCCTGCACGACTACCCTACCCCCGAAGCCTTTGCACAAAGCACGCCCGAAGTAATTTTTGAATACATCAAAACCGTGTCGTATCCCAACAACAAAGCGAAACACCTCGTTGGAATGGCGCAAATGCTGGTCAAAGATTTTGGCGGAAAAATACCGAGCGAAATTCCCGATTTGGAAAAACTGCCGGGCGTAGGACGAAAAACGGCAAATGTTGTAGCATCAATTATGTTTAACAAACCTGTAATGGCGGTAGATACGCACGTTTTCCGCGTGTCCGGGCGAATTGGACTGACAAGCAATTCGCGCACGCCCCTCGAAACCGAGCGCGAACTGGAAGCAAATATTCCCAAACATCTGATTCCCAAAGCGCATCATTGGTTGATTTTACACGGCAGGTATATTTGTATGGCGCGCAGACCGAAATGCGAGGTTTGCGGCATTCGGGATTGGTGCCTGTATTATGAAATGAGGCAAATTTAATCTGCCAAGATACGTTTGCCTGTTTTTGTTTGTGCAAAAATAAAGAAAGCCAAAGCAAAAAGACAAAAAACCGAACCTACAATCAGTGCTTCCATAATTATTTATTTTTATCGTGAATGTGAATAAAATATACTCCTAGGAAAAAAGCCCATAAAATGTAAAAAAACTATTTTTATTGTACAAATTTTTTAAAACAAAAAAATAAAGTGATGTTTTAATTTTAATCCTCATTTAACAAATCGTCTAATGTTTTATATCCTTTTGTTCCATTTTGGATTATATCTGCCGACATTGATTTGGTTTCCTGCAATGCGGTTTTAAATGCGGAAATTCTTGGATTTCTCGTTTTTTTCTTACGATTTTCGTGTATTTCAAAAACACCTGTCATTCTCAAGGTTGTCATATTTTTCTGTTTTAAAATTTTTACAAAAATAAAATATTTTTTTCAAAAAACAAAAACACACCCCAAAATTTGAAGTGTTTTTTTAAATTTTCATTACTCAAAATGTAACCGTAGCCTTATCCACAGCGACTTTTAATTTAACATTGCGTCCAAAGTACAAAGGAAGATTCGGGCTGCCGTGCCCTGTCTGTACGCCATACATAACCGGAATGCCCAAACCGGCGACATTATCCCTGATAATATCTTCTATGGGCTTGTCTGCACTACTCTGTGTCATATTGGTAAATTGCCCGATAATGATTCCTTTCACGGCATCGAGTTTCCCGCTAAATTTTAAGTTTGTCAGCATACGATTGACATTGTGGTGCGCTTCGCCGGTATCCTCAAAGAAAAGGATTGCGCCTTTCACGTTCAAATCCCAGACTGTACCGCCCAAAGCATAAAAAGTCGTGAGGTTGCCGCCGACCAAACGCCCTTCGGCTTCGCCCTGTATGCAGTTGGCATTTGTGGCAATGGATATTTCCGGATAATCGCCAAACAATGCTTTTTTTAGTTCGGCAACACTTGTCGCGTTGGAGAAATTATTCGCCATAGCGCCGTGTATGGTTTGAATGCCCAAGTTATTGAGCGCAACGTGCAAAACCGTAACATCGCTGAAACCAACAACCCATTTCGGATTATTTTGCAGGGGTTTGAGATTGATGTACGGCAATAATTGGTCGCAACCATAGCCGCCGCGTGCAGCAATGACGGCTTTGAGGTTTGTGTTGTTTATCAAGCCCTGCAATCCGTCTATCCGTTGGTTGAGTGTGCCGGCATAGCGTCCGTCTGTATTGTAGAGATTATCTGCTTCGCGCACTTTTAATCCCCAACTTTGCAAAATATTGATTCCGGCTTTCAATTCCGACTGCGAAACGGCATTGGAAGTAGCAAAAATACCCACCGAATCGCCCGCTTGCAAATATGGCGGCACGATGTTGATTTTTATTTCTTCCTGCTGCGCAAGTATGTAAGAATAATACCGCTCAATATACACAGAATCTACCTTTGTGATGTATTCGTTGGTAATATATTCATTTGTAATATAATATTCCTTTTTACAGGAAACTGCCAAAAGACAAAAAGAAAGTAAAATTAAATGGTAATGTTTCATAATTGTTTGTATATGTTTTAATATGGAAAATTGTTTTTTTTATTCCCGTTAGGGAATATCGCTCGGTAAAAAAATGTCTTTATTAGCCGGTTGCATTCCTATCGGAATGCTCCCTGTGAGGCAAAATTGTCTTCTACCGAGCGAGAATGCCTAACGGCATTCATTTTGCATTTTCACACAAAATCTTATAGTTCCTTAATTTTGATGATACAACCTCATAGGGTCGTTTTCTGCCCAATGAAAACTTTCAAAACTAATATCTTCGTCTATCGCTTGCCAATGCAATCCGCCGTATGATTGTTTCCATTTTGCGCGTTGCACGTCTGTTGCATTTCTTAATCTCGGATAAAAACGCAAATGTTGATTTAATATTTCATTTTTATTGGTTTCGATAAATAAACGTTCATCAGAAAACCATAACTTGTTAACTTTCATATCTTATACAGGGTCGTGTTCATTTGACCAAAAATAAAATTGCATTCCAAAAAACTTAAATACTGTTGGCATAATATTTGTTTTAATTTTTACGATACAAAAATAATAATCATTTTTCAAAAAATAAAAAAAAACACCCCAAAATCTTGAGATGTTTTTTTTTATGCTTTCGTGTTTTCTTATTTTTTTACAACAAATATAACAGTTGCAGCACCCGGAATTTTAGTTTTTAATCCGTCTGCATCTACGATTTCAGCTTTACCGCCTGATTTGGCAAGGAGGAAATTAGTAGCAGTCGCACCTGCTTGTTTTGATGAAGTTCCATCTGTCAACAAGTAAGAAGCATCTGCGTCAGAAAGAGTAGCAGCAGATTTTCCTTTAAGAGCAACTTTTACGCTTGTTGTAGTCAATTCACTAACCGTAAGTTCACTTTCGGTATCTCCTTGTTTGTAATAATAGTCTCCGTTTGCAGTAATAACATTAGTTCCTGTTGACCAATCTGGTCCAGCAACAACAGTGCCAATAGTGAACGTTTTAGTGGCTTTTCTGTCGTCTTTATCTGTTACGACAAGACTGTAATCACCATTTGAAAGCCCTGTAATCACGATGTTATAACCTGTTGATTTTGAACCACTGATAGCTTTTCCTGCTCCAAAATCATTAAGAGGCCATCCTGCAACGGTAGTACCACTTTTTTCTAAAGTAGCCGTTTTCAAATCACTGTCGCTTGTAATTGTACCTACAAGACCATCTCCTAGTACACTTGCGGTAATTACCGGAGCTTCTCCATCTTCTTTACTGCAAGAAGAGAACACAAAGGCAGTCATCAATGCTGCCAAAATCACTGTTAAATTAAATACTTTTTTCATAACTTTTTTTGTTTTTAAGAATTAATAATAAAAAATTTTGTTTTAATGTTATTTTGATTAATAATAAAATCATTTGTTGTTTTGACGCGGCAAAGATATATGTTTTATTTGTAACCTCAAAATTTTTTTTGAAATTTTTTTTCAATTTGTTAATTTTGGTTGTAATGGTTGCTTGCCCAGTCTATAATTAATTTTGCCTGCAATAAACAGTCTTGTACAATACTGTATTTTAATATTCCATCATAACTTAATGATTTATGCAGCAAATCGTAAGCAGTTCTAAGCGGTAAATTCATTTTTTTGTCTTTTTTAGACATCGCTTCCTGATAATCTTTAAATTCTAAACGCTGTCCTTTTTTTAAATTTTCTTTAACTTTCAA
>JGI24696J40584_12961082_pt1 | contig 10531 bp, 10 predicted proteins | sample TergutCo191P4_FD_40584 | JGI IMG/M metagenome (IMG submission 40584)
TATTTTATTGTTTTTCAAATATTTATCAAAAATTTGAGCGTTTGAGAATTGAATATACTGATTTTTCCGTAACTTTGTCCGAAAATAAACCAAAGAAAATGCGTGTCGTCATACAAAGAGTGAGTTGGGCGTCGGTGGAAATCGGCAGGAAAATTTTTTCGGAGATAAAAGAAGGGTTGCTCGTTTTGGTTGGCATCGAAACCGAAGACCGCGAAGAAGATGCCGAATGGCTCGCGGGCAAAATTTCGCAACTGCGAATTTTCAATGATGAAAACGGCGTGATGAACCGGAGCGTTACAGACATCGACGGTGAAATTCTTGCCGTCAGTCAATTTACGCTCCACGCCTCAACAAAAAAAGGTAACCGTCCATCGTACATCCGGGCAGCAAAACACGACATTTCGCAACCACTCTATGAATTGTTTTGTGTGAAATTATCTGAAAAAATTAAAAAAAATGTAAAAACAGGCGTTTTTGCCGCCGATATGAAAATTGACCTCAGAAACGACGGTCCGGTAACAATTTTGATGGACAGTAAAAATAAAGAATAAAAAATTTTGTTTATTCAAAATTATTATCTATGTTTATGCGCTCATTTTGAGTCAAAATGATTAAAACTTAAATCATTAAATATCAACAAATTAAAAAAATTATAATCATGAAAAAATTAGCAACATTATTGCTTTCAATGGCATTAGCAGGCGGCATTTTTGCCCAAAATTGCCCAACAGGAAACTGTTTTAACGGCAACGGTACTTACATCTGGAAAAACGGCGACAAGTACGAAGGCACGTTTAAAGACGGCAAACCCAACGGTCAAGGTAAATTGACAACCGTTGCGGGCGACACTTACACCGGCTCATTCAAAGACGGAAAACTCGACGGAAAAGGCGTTTATACATGGAAAAACGGCAGTAAATATGACGGCGAATTCAAAGGCGGACAAAAAAACGGTTATGGCGTTTACACCTACGCAAACGGCGATAAATACGAAGGAAATTACGAAAACAACACATTTAACGGCGAAGGGACTTTCACTTGGAAAAGCGGTGCAAACTACAAAGGAAACTACAAAAACGGCTTGAGAAACGGTACCGGAAAAATGGTGTATAACATCGGCGGAACTTTCAACGGCGAATGGAAAGATGGTATGCGCAGCGGTCAAGGAAAACAAATTACCGGCAACGGCAACGAGCAATCGGGCGAATTTGCAAACGATAAATTCGTCAACGGTACGTTCCTCTACAAAGACGGCAGCGGACAAGTGGAATATGTTGATGGTAAACCGACAGGCGTCCCAAAAGCAAACAATAAAAAGAAATAAATTCTTTCGCAGAACGCAAATGACGCAAAAAACGAAAATTTACGCAAAATATTTTATTCAAAATCAATGAGAAAATACATTATTTGCGAAAATTTGTGTTTTTTGCGTCATTTGCGTTCAAATTATTTTTAATTATGACATTACAAGAGGCTCAAAATCAAGTAGATGTGTGGATAAAAACCTACGGTGTACGTTATTTCAACGAACTGACCAATATGGCAATCCTCACCGAAGAAGTGGGCGAATTGGCAAGCATCATCGCCCGAAAGTACGGCGAACAATCGTTCAAAGAATCGGACAAGGATAAAAATCTTGCCGACGAAATGGCAGATGTGTTGTGGGTTTTACTTTGCCTCGCCAACCAAACAGGCATAGATTTGGAAAAAGCATTTTCTGAAAATATGCAAAAAAAGACTAAAAGAGATAGCGAAAGACATAAAAATAATAAAAAATTATGAAAAAATACACAGATTTATTCAATCAATACGACAGTGTAAAAATAACTGCCGAAAAAGCAAAACAAGAAGTTGGAAAAATTATCAACAAAAATTTTGCCGAAAATAACAATGCCGAAACGTACAAAAAAATCTTCGGTTTTCTTGATTTTACTTCGTTGAACAATACTGATAATGAAGAAAGTATCCGGAAATTTGTAGAAAAAGCAAACAATTTCAAACTGTCTGTGGCGGGCATTTGCGTGTATCCGTCGCTGGTGGAAACGGTGAAGAAAACGCTGACCAAACCCAATGTGGAAATTGCATCGGTAGTGGGTTTTCCCTCACCGCAAAACTTCCTTGAAGTGAAAATTGCCGAAACAGCAATGGCAGTTTTGGACGGCGCTACGGAAATTGATATGGTGTTTCCAATCGGTAAATTTTTGGAAGAAAATTACCAAGAATTGTGCGAAGAAATAAGCGAAATAAAAACCTCGTGCCGTCACGCCAAACTGAAAGTGATACTCGAAACAGGCACTTTGCAAACGCCCGAAAACATCGCCAAAGCGACTTTACTTGCCATTGTTTCGGGTGCGGATTTTATCAAAACCTCGACAGGGAAAAACGCTACAGGCGCCACTTTGGAAGCCGCATACACGATTTGCCGCGTTATCAAAGAGTTTGAAAATAAGAACAATGCGCGCATCGGAATTAAGATTTCGGGCGGCGTTGCTACCAAAGAAAATGCCGTGGAATATTATACGATTGTCAAAGAAATCTTGGGCAATGAGTATTTGAACAAGGATTTTTTCAGGATTGGAGCGAGCCGTTTGGCGGAGGAATTAATCTAAATTATTTATTCCGCCGCGTAGTATATTCCAAAGCATTCAGTAATGCCGTTTTCACATCACTTTCGGGAAAAATCGAAAGCGCGGAAACGGCTTTTTCTTTGTACATTTCCATTTGCATTTGGGCAAGAGCGATGCCATTGTTTTGACGGGTAAAAGAGATTATTTTTTCGATGTTTTCGGGCGAAAAATCGCCGTTATCAATCATTTTGGGTATCTCTCCCCTACCCTGTTCGCCGGCGTTTTTCAGCGCCAAAATAAGCGGCAATGTTACTTTTCCTTCGCGAATATCATTGCCCACCGGTTTGCCGATGTTTTGGTTGTCGGAATAATCAAAAATATCGTCCTGAATCTGAAAACACATACCAAGATTTTCGCCAAAACAACTCAATGCGGCTTTTTGCGGTACGGAAGCATCAACCGAAATGGCGCCCGACTCGGTGCAAACGGAAAAAAGCAACGCCGTTTTTTTGCGGATAACACGAAAATAGGCTTTTTCGGGCAATGTCGATTTTTGCGAAATTTGCAGCAATTCACCGTCAGAAAGTTCCTTGCCCACAGACGAAATGAGTCGCAAAAATTCCAGATTGCCCGTTTTCACTGCGGTATAAAGCGCGTGCGAAAGCATAAAATCGCCCGAAAGAATCGCCACTTTATTGTCCCAACGAGCATTGACAGAGGGATTTCCGCGCCGTTGGTAAGTTTCATCAACCACGTCGTCATGAATGAGCGTTGCCGTGTGCAGAAGTTCGAGCGAAACGGCAACATCAAGCGTGCGTTGGTTGATTTTTCCGCAAAGTTTTGCCGCCAACAAAGCCAAAATCGGACGAATTTGCTTGCCTTTCCCCGCAAGAATGTGGTCGAAAATAGATTGAAGCAGAGGATTGTCGGTTTTGAAAATGGCATTGAAACCCTTTTCAAAATCTTGAAAATCAGCAGTTATGGGGTATTTTATATCCTCTATTTTTATCATTCGGGTTTTGTGTGGGAAAAATTAAGTTGCAAAAATACAGGAAATATTTGAAAATACAAAACAATCGGTTTGGCGGGATTCTTTGTATCTAATTCAGCGCCGCAATCGAAGTATTTATATTGCGGGAAACATCTGATAAGGCTCTTTTCAACAAATAAACCTCACTTTTATCAAACGAAACCCTTTTGTCATTCTGTGCAATGCCACCCGAATGACATCGGGCAATCCGGATTTCGCAAAATTTTCTCCGAAAAATATTTTTCCTTTCCTGTTTTGCTTTATCTTTTTTTCTATTTGTTTATCAATGCTTTGCATTTGTTTTTGTAACAAAAATATGATAAATGTGAAATAAAAAATAGTTTTTACCTTTGGTGTTGCACAAACTCAATACGATTTTACAATAATATTTCTACGGAATTTTACTGCTAACTCTTAATACCACACAATGCGATTATCTGTTCAACAAGGGGAGGCAGGGGGTGGAAAGCAGAAAATAATTCAATGATAAATTTTTGTCATATAGTTAAATAAAATCATTACTTTTGCAAAAATAAAAAAAACGATGGACGTTCAAAATATTTTATCATTTCTTTCTACATTGAAAGAAAACAACAACCGCGAATGGTTTGCCGAAAATCGTGCGTGGTACGACCGCTCAAAAGCCGATTTTGAGAAACTGACCGCCGCGCTCATTATCGAAATTGCCCGATTTGACGAGGACATCAAACACGTGAAAGTGAAAGATTGCACTTTTCGTATTTATAACGACACGCGCTTTCACAACAAGGAGCCTTACAAAACGCATTTCGGGGCGTATATCGCTTCGCAGGGCGGTCGCAAAAGTCCGCGCGGCGGCTATTACCTGCACATCGACACGGCAGGCTGTTTCCTCTCGGCAGGCGTTTGGCAACCCGAAGCGCCTGTGCTGAAAGCCCTTCGAGAAGCAGTTTACGACAATATCGACGAATTTAAAGAAATTATCAATGAAAAGAATTTCAAAAAATATTTCTACGCTTTTCACGATGAAGATATGTTGAAAACCGCGCCAAAAGGTTTCCCGAAAGATTTTGAAGATATTTATTTCTTGAAATTGAAACATTACATTGTGAATTACGATTTACCTGCCGGTTTCTTTGCACAAAAGGATTTTTTCGAACAAATAGTAAGCATTTTTAAAACGGCGCGTCCGTTCAACAAATTTCTGAATTATACCGTTGATGAGATTATATGAAAAAACAAATTGCCCTGCTCGGCTCTACCGGTTCGATAGGCACGCAAGCCTTGGAAGTTTGCGCCGAACACCCCGACAAATTTGAAGTATATGCCCTCACTGCCAATTGCAATGCCGATTTGCTTGTCCGGCAGGCGCGGCGTTTTCAGCCCGAATTTGTCGTGATAGCCGATGAAACAAAATACGAATACGTAAAAGAAAATTTGTCCGGTTTTCCAATAAAAGTTTGTGCCGGAGCAAGCGCCATTGCCGATGTTGCCGAAATGCAAACGCCCGATGTCGTGCTGACGGCAATGGTAGGTTATTCGGGTTTGCAACCGACCATTCGCGCCGTACAGGCGGGCAAAACCATTGCTTTGGCAAACAAGGAAACGCTTGTTGTGGCAGGCGAATTAATCAATAAATTGGCGTTGGAACATCGTTCGCCGATTTTGCCTGTGGATTCGGAACATTCGGCGATTTTTCAATGTTTGAGCGGTGAAAACGACCATTCTATCGAAAAAATAATTTTGACGGCTTCCGGCGGACCTTTCCGCAATAAATCGTTGGAAGAACTGAAAAAAGTTACTTGTTGCGAGGCGTTGAAACACCCAAATTGGGCAATGGGCGCGAAAATCACGATAGATTCTGCCACGATGATGAACAAAGGTTTTGAAGTGATTGAAGCAAAGTGGCTTTTCGGTTTGACGGCGGAACAAATTGAGGTGGTTGTACATCCGCAGTCGATTATTCATTCTATGGTGCAATTTTGCGACGGCTCGGTAAAAGCGCAAATGGGTTTGCCCGATATGAAACTGCCGATACAATACGCTTTCAGTTATCCGCAACGCTTGAAAAACGACTATCCGCGTTTGGATTTCAATGTATATCATTCGCTCACTTTTGAGCAGCCCAACACACAAAAATTCCGCAATCTCGCTTTTGCATACGAGGCGATGCGGCAAGGCGGAAATATGCCCTGTATTCTAAATGCTGCAAACGAGGTTTTGGTAGATGCTTTTTTGAAAGAAAAAATCGGATTTCTCCAAATGAGCGATGTGATTGAAAAAGTAATGCAAACTGCTTTTTTTATCGAAAAACCGAGTTATGAAGATTATGTGCAGACGGACGCTGCGACGCGTGAAAAAACGAGGGAATTATTAAAAAAACTACAAGTTTAGCAATAGCGTAACTTATGTCAATTTGTTTTTAAACTTTCAATGGGTGGTTTTATAAAACCCGTGACAACCACACCGTACACCGAAAAACAGACAGACAACAGAAAGTTCAAAGATTTTTTTTCAACAATTTGAGAGCATTAAATAAAATTTGTAACTTTGCGGTTTAATAATAAATGATAATACGAGTAAAATAAGGATAAAAAAAATCGGAAAAAAACGGCTTCCAAGATAACGTGGATGGCTTGAAATGAGCAGTTTTGTGCGAATATAAAGGCGCATCACCCACCCAAACGTCAGTGAGCCACCGCCTTCATAAAACCGCCAACACGAATTACGATTTTTCTATTTTAAACGATTGAACTTTTTATTTTTTTTGAATTTTTTTAAATTAAAATATATATATGGGATTATTTTCTTTCACGCAAGAAATTGCAATAGATTTAGGAACGGCAAATACCGTTATTATACATAATGATAAAATTGTGGTAGATGAGCCGTCGGTAGTGGCGCTCGACCGTAGAACGGACAAACTGATTGTTGTCGGTGCAAAAGCGCAACAGATGCACGGCAAAACGCACGAAAATATCCGTACGGTACGTCCCCTGCGTGATGGCGTGATTGCCGATTTCTACGCCGCCGAACTGATGATTCGCGGAATGATAAAAATGGTGGGCAGCCAAAACCGCCTTTTCCCGCCGGCGCTGAAAATGGTTATTTGCATACCGTCGGGCAGTACGGAAGTAGAACTCCGCGCTGTGCGCGACTCTGCCGAACACGCCGGAGGACGCGATGTTTATATGATTTACGAGCCAATGGCTGCGGCAATCGGTATTGGCATCGATGTGGAAGAGCCGGAGGGCAATATGGTTGTGGATATTGGCGGTGGAACTACCGAAATAGCCGTGATTTCGCTTGGCGGCATTGTGTCCAATAAATCTATCCGCATTGCAGGAGACGATTTGAATGCCGACATTGTGGAATATATGGGACGGCAACACAACGTCAGAGTCGGCGAACGCACGGCGGAACTTATCAAAATAAATGTCGGTGCGGCACTGACCAATATTGAAAATCCGCCCGAAGATTATATTGTTCACGCGCCCAACCGAATGACTGCGTTGCCAACCGAAATTTTGGTTTCGTATCAGGAAATTGCCCACGCGCTGGAAAAATCCATCTCGAAAATGGAAGCGGCAATTTTGAGCGTGTTGGAACAAACGCCGCCGGAACTTTATGCCGACATTGTGTGTCGAGGTATTTTTCTTGCAGGCGGCGGCGCGTTGTTGCGCGGTTTGGATAAACGCCTGACGGCAAAATTCAATATCGACTTCCACATCGCCGAAGATCCATTGCACGCCGTAATACGAGGCACAGGCGTAGCATTGAAAAATGTAGATAAATTTTCATTCTTAATGAGATAAAATTTCAGTCGTTAGTCATTAGTTAGTCGTTAGTCATCAGTCGTCAGTCATTAGTCATTAGTCGTTAGTTATCAGTTAATAAATAAGATATTTACTTTTAATGACTAATGACTGACTACTAAAAACTGACTACTAAAAACTAAAAAACTAACGACTAATGACTGACAACTAACGACTGACAACTAACGACTAATATGAAAAAACTAATTCAGTTTCTTGTCAATAATGTTTTTTATATCATTTTTTTGATTTTGAGCATCATTAGTTTTGCTTTGATTGTGAATTTTAATAATTTCCAGAGAAGCGTCTATTTGACTTCCGCCAATCGCGTGGTGGGAGAGATGAATGCTTTGGCAAGTTTTACCACAGAATACTTTGCGCTTCGCGATAAAAATGAAAGCCTTTCACTCGCCAATGCCAATTTGCTTAATGATGTGTATTCTTTGCGGAAAGAACTTGAAAAATATCACGAACAAACCATTTTTTCAACATCTCCGGATGCCACTTATCAATTTTTTCCTGCTAAAGTAATAAACAACAGCACCGATAAATTGCGCAATTACCTGACGCTCAATAAAGGAGCAAAAGACGGCGTATGTATAGATATGGGCGTGGTGTCCGACCAAGGCGTAGTGGGCATTATTTGTGCGGTATCCGAACATTTTTCGGTGGCAATTTCGATGTTGAATCCAAAAATAAAAATCAGTTCCAAATTTAAACGAAGCGACTATGTTGGTTTAGTGGTGTGGGACGGTGTGGATTACCAATACGTGAAAATGGAGGATATTTTGGAGCACGTACCGTTTGCGGTGGGAGACACGGTTGTTACAACCGGTTTTTCATCTGTTTTTCCCGAGAATATGCCCATCGGCGTGATTGAACGTTTTGAAAAACGGACAGACAACACGTATTACGACATTGATGTACGGCTTTTTACAGATTTCAAAAAATTGCTGTATGTGAGAATTATTAATTATCATTATAAAGAGGAACGAACAAATTTAGAAGAAAGTGTGCGATGAACATTTACAAGTACATATTGCGGTTTGTTTTTTTGGTGTTGTTGCAGGGACTTTTGCTGAACAATATCCGGTTGTTTGGTTACGTTAATCCGTATATTTACATTATTTTTCTAATAACGCTGCCTTGCAACACTTCGCGCGAGTTGGTTTTGTTGATTGGTTTTTTGCTCGGTTTGAGCGTTGATGTTTTTGGAAATACATTTGGCATTCACGCCTTTGCATCCACTTTTGCTGCCTTTTCGCGCTATTATCTGCTAAAAATATTTGAACCGAGAAACAACTACGAAGACATTGTGCCATCTATTCAAACTTTCGGTTTGGGCGCATTTTTCAAGTACAGTTTGTTTATGGTGCTGGCACATCACACAGTATTGTTTGTGATTGACTATTTTTCATTTGCTGCAATTATCGGCATTTTATTGCGCATTCTGTTGAGTTCTGCCTTTACATTAGGGCTTTTTATGGGAATTGAGAAGTTTAAAATGAAATAACTTGTGAAAAACGACATCTACATCAATAGAAAATACACTATCGGCATAATGGTGCTGGCAGTTATTGTCGTTTATCTGGTTCAACTATTTAGTTTACAGATAGTTGAGTACGACAAATACCTCACCATTGCGGGTAACAACGCTTTGCTGAAAAAAATCACTATTTCCGCGCGTGGGCTGCTGTATGACCGCAACGGCGAATTGCTTGTGTACAACCGCGCTGCGTATGATGTGATGATTACAATGAATGAAGTACAACCTTTTGATACATTAGACTTTTGCGAATCGGTTAATATTACGCCCGAATATTTGAAAAAAAGATTAACAGAAATAAAAAACCAACGCGGTTATTCGCGCTACACGCCACAAGTACTGATTACGCAACTTTCGGAAAAGGAAAACGGAATATTGCAGGAAAAACTGTATAAATTTCCCGGATTTGAACTCCGGAACCATACTTTGCGAGAATATAAATACCCTTACGCCGGACATTTACTCGGCTCAATGGGCGAAGTGTCGCAAGAACAAATCGACAAAGATTCTTACTATTCCCTCGGCGACTATGCCGGACAATCGGGCGTGGAACTTTCCTACGAAAAACTTCTGCGTGGCGAAAAAGGTATGAACCTGTTAATGCGCGACAGCAAAGGGCGAATCAAAGGAAAATACGAAAATGGCGAGTACGACACACATCCCATATCGGGCGAAAATCTGACATTGACAATAGATATTTTTTTGCAGGAATACGGCGAAAAACTGTTGAGCGGAAAACTTGGTGCAATTGTCGCCATTGAACCGGCAACAGGCGAAATATTAGCGTTGGTAAGTAATCCTACTTTCAATCCCGCTATGCTTGTTGGGCGAAAACGCTCGGACAACTACAAAATTCTGGAACGCGACCCGCTCAAACCGCTGCTCAACCGCGCCACAAAAGGACGTTATTCGCCCGGTTCAACTTTCAAACCGCTGCAAGCCTTAGTGTGTTTGCAAGACGACGGTATCAATTTGAACAGTTATTTTCCGTGCAATGGTCAGGCATCGTCGCCAATCCGCTGTACACATAGTCACGGTTCGCCCGTCAGCCTGCTCAGCGCAGTGGAACAAAGTTGCAACCCGTATTTCTGGCAAGCATTCCGCTCCACACTCGAAAGAGACGGCTACGGCAAAGACAACAAAATATTCAAGAAAAATTATAATAAATGGCGGGAAAATGTGATAAGTTTCGGTTACGGAAAGAAATTTGACAACGACATTGTGGAACAGGAACAAGACATGGGCAATATTCCAAGCGTAGAATATTTCAGCCAGTCGCCATATAAAAATGGTCGCAGAACAGGCGGTTTTGGTGAAACAGGCTGGCGTGCGCTTACCATTCGTTCGCTCGCCATTGGTCAGGGCGAAATTGCCGCTACGCCGTTGCAAATGGCAAATCTCGTGGCAACGATTGCCAACAGGGGTTATTTTTACACGCCTCACGTGGCGCGAACAGGCAATTATTCAAAAAAGAAAAACAATACCAATGTAGAAGCACAATATTTTGAGCCGATAGTAGAAGGAATGTGGCGTGTGTGCGAAAGCGGTACGGCAAAATATTACAAAATAAAAGACTTGGCAATGTGCGGAAAAA
>JGI24696J40584_12961080_pt1 | contig 10519 bp, 10 predicted proteins | sample TergutCo191P4_FD_40584 | JGI IMG/M metagenome (IMG submission 40584)
CTGCTCCCGGCGGGTCAGCGGGGCCTCGCCCATGGGCAGGGGGATCGTCTTCGCCCGGGGGTAATAGGTCCCGCCCGCCATGACGTCCCGCGTCACCTGCACGAAGAAATCCAGGCTGCGGCTTTTCAGCACGAAGGCGTGCGCGCCGGCCTCCTTCGCCCGGGGCGCGTAGGTGATTTCGTCAAAGCCGGACATGACCACGACCTTCACGGCGGGGAACCGCTCCCGGATGGCCCTTGCGGCGTCCAGCCCCGAGACGCCGCCCTCGGTGCACACGTCCATCAGCACCAGGTCGGGCCGCAGTTTTTCGCAAAAGGCCGGGGCCGCGGCGGCGCTGGGCAGCTTGCCCACCACCTCGAAGGCGTCCGTGCTCGTCAGCGCGTACGCGAGGGAATCGCACAGGGCCTCGTGGTCGTCCACGATCAGCGCTTTATATATCTTGCCCACCTCCCGGGATATCGATTTCCAGCGCGAAGCGCGGCCGGGTGACCACCCGCAGCGCGCCGCCCCGGGCCGTCACTTTTTTGCGGATGCCGCCCAGACCCTCGCCCTCCCGGATGTTCTCCGGCGGCGGGGGTCCGTTGTTGGTGATGCGCATGTGGCAAACATCCTTTTCATGTTCCAGTTGGATCAGCACCTGCGTGGCGAGCCCGTGCCGCACGGCGTTGGTCGCGCCCTCCCGCACGATATCCGCGAACAGCTCCCCCAGGGCGCGGTCCCCGGGCAGGGGGCCCTCCAGCCGGATGCCCACGCCGATCACGTCGAACTCCTGCCGCAGCCGGTCCAGGAAATCTTGCGCGCAGGGCGCTGTGTCCTCCTTCAGCGCGTCCAGCAGCCCCTGCGAAAGGCCGCGCAGCAGGTTGTAGTCCACCTCCCGCGCGTCGCGCACGGTGCGCAAAAGCAAACTCAGCCGCTGGCCCAGGATATCGTGGGCGCGCATCTTCACCTTTTGCGCCTCGCGTTCCCGGCTGAGCGTGCGCAGGCTGGCGATCGCGCATTTGAGCTCCTCGCTCTTCTGCGCCAGCTGGCCGTTCTGCCGCCGCAGCTGCTCGGTCAGCGCCCAGCGCTCGGTGATGTCCGCGGCGGTCAGCTGGACGTAGGTCTTTTTCCCGATGCGGATTTCCGTCTTGGTGAACTGCCAGGAGCTGCCGTCGGGCAGGCGGCAGACGTCCGAGGGCAGCAGGGCGTAGAAATCCCGGCTGTTGTGCTGCACCCTGCCGGCAATCGCGGTCATCAGGCGCTGCATCTGCGCGTTGGAGAGCAAGATATAGCCGTCCGGTTTGCTGAACAATACCCCCGAGCGCAGGGAGTCGATGGCGTTTTTGACGGAAAGCGCCGATATGCCCGTGGTGATCTCCCGGCAGCGCCGCAGGCAGAGCCAGACGCCCCGCGCCAGCAAAAACAGCATCGCGGCGAGGAAGCCCCAGAGCCAGCCCCGGCCCTGTACGCCCAGCCGCAGCGCGCCGAAGCCCACGGGGGCGAGCAGGCCGGTTTCGACACTGTTGACCGCCTGCCCGTACAGCAGGGAGCAAAACAGGAGGGCGGCCAGGGCGCACAGCTCCGGCAGCGCTTTGAGCCGCCTGCGGCTGTAGAAGCTGAGGATCACCGCCAAGGTCTGCGCCAGCACGCACAGCGCCAACAGAAACGTGATCAGCGTACGTAAAACCCAGGGCCACGCGTAGAAATCAGCCATACACACACCCCGGCCTCCGGCCGCCCCCCTCTGAAGAGGGGGGCTTTTCAGAAAATGAGACGTTGATGCCCACGGCGTCCCCCAGGTGCTTGATCTCCATCGCGCCGCCCGCCGCGGCAATCGCTTCGGCAAGGCCCTCCTCCGCCCGAAACGGCGCCGCGCCTTCGGGGCATTGCAGCCGCATGGTGGTCCTCCCGCCCTCGCGGCCCAGGGAGGCCAGCATGTGCCCTGTCTCCCCCGCCCCCGGCACGGCCCAATCCGCGGCGCTGTAGAACACGTCGTAAAACAGGATCGCGCGGCGCAATTCCGCCGGCGCCTGCATCTGCCCGGCGAATGCGACGCGCAGGCCCGCGTAGCCCGCGAATTCCGCCAGCTCGTCCATATATACGGCCAATTCGTCCGCCGGGAGCGACCCTTCGTTTTGCGGCATCTCCCGGCCGCGGAAAAACAGGTTGCAGCGCCGCTTGATGTAGCAGACCAGCAGCGCGATCCTGGCCGCGTCCTCCCGCCGCCCGATCATATCCGATAGCCTCGCGGTGGCCCCGACGATTTCGGCCTCCAGCTGCGCGAGGAGCTGCGTCCTGGCGTTTTCCTCCTCCACGGCCCGCTTGACCTTCTCCTCCCGGGCGAGCATGGCGTTGGCCGCCGTCAGTTGGCCGACGGAGGCCTCCACCTCCCGGTGCAGGCGGTTCAGGGCGGTGATATCCTCCTGCCACAGCACGCGGCCCCCTGCGATGGGCGCGGCGAACAGCAGGGTGTCGCCGTCGCGCCGCAGCGGCCCCGCAAGGGAGGACAGCGCGGCCTTGTCCTCGCTGTCAACGATCTGCATGGCCAGCGGGGAGTGCGTGAACAGCAGCTTGTACTTCGAGTTGACCGGGATCATCCCGGCGCGGATGGAGGTTTCCAGGAACAGCAGGATGAATACGCCCACGACCATCGTCATGTCGCTTTCCCACGCCAGGGGGATGCGCATGGCGTACGCGGCGAGGTATACCGTGAGCAAAAGGTAGAAGCCCAGGGGGAACAGGACGCCCCCCCTGCGCGGGTTGCGCCTGACCTTCCGCAGCATCATCGCCATGGCCGCCAGGGTGAGCAGGACGCAATACACGATAAATATGGTGTGGACAGGGCCGTAGCCGTATTCGGAGGCCCAGTTGGGGTTGCTCAGGTCCAGGCGGAACGCCCAGTTGTGCAGCTCGTTGGTGAACACAAGGGCCACCAGCGCCCCGCCCGGCGCCGCGGCGTACAGGAACCACTTCGGCGGCTTCATCACCCTGCCCTCCGGGATGTCGATGACCCACGCCAGCCACAGCAGCGTCAGGAGCAGCGCCCACTGGAACAGGTAGAAGCTATACCAAAAATAGCGGTTGAGGGCCCCGATGGAGGGCAGCTGGTATTTCAGCAGGCGCAGCGTCATCCAGCCCAGGAGCAGCGCGCCCAGCAGCAGGCAGGCGCGCCGCACGCCCTTCTGCATCGCCCGCCGGACGACGGACGCGATGCATACCGTCACCAGGACGATGAACAGCAGCGCGAACAGCTGGTGCTCGCCCCCGTCCGCGGAGCTGTACAGCCGCACGCGCAGGACCGACCGCCGCAGCACGCGCACGGCGTCACGGCAGACGGTATTCAGATGGCCGTAGTCCGTGTATGCGGCCCGCAGGCCCGCCTCGCCCGCAACGTTGAGGGGATGGTTGGAGAGCAGGCCCTTCACATAGGTGAGCGTCCCCTCCGCCGGAACGACGATTTCCATACCGGCGGGCGCTTGGGTGTCGAAACAGACGACGACGGGCGCGCCGAGGGAGCCGGGCGCGAACAGGCCCTTCGCCCGCAGCGCCGCCAGCAGCGCCGCCACCCCGCGCAGCGTGAAGCCCTCGCCCTCCAGGCCGTAGGCCATGGCTGCCATAAGCAGCTCGCAATGCACGCTTGTGTCGTCAAAGCCGACGGTGACACCCGCGGAAAGCAGGTCGTTCCACCCGCTGATTATCGCGTGCGTCCTTCCGCGGTCCACGGCGATGACCGCCCTGACCGCCTCCTGCGGGTACCAGTACTTCGCCAGGCCCGCCTCCAGGGCGGGCACCGCCTGCGCGTCGAAGGCCTCTGCAACCTCGCCCTGCCGCAGCCGGGCGTACATGCCGTTTTCGCCGCCTACGGCGCAGCCGGAAAGGAGAATCAGCATGGCAAAGCCAAGGGCCGCAGTGAACCCCACGCCGCGCCTGATGCCCTTTCTCAAAAAATCCCCCCTATTACACCTTTATTTTAGCTTGTACGCGTTTTTTTTGCAAGCATAATTTCAAAAAAAACTAGCCGCGGCGGCTAGGGCAGGGCGCAGCAAAGTGTGCTATGCTTTTTATGGGATTTTGACCAAGAACATCCCGCACACAAAATAAACCATAGGAGGTTCCACGATGAAACGTTCCGCTCTGCAAAGACTGCCCGCGCTGCTGCTGGCGCTGCTCCTCGGCCTGTGCCTGCCGGCAGGCTGCGGCGCGCAGGACCCCGAAACGCCCGAAACGCCCGGCGCAACCACCCTTGCCGCCGACCCCACCGAAGCCCCGCCCGCCGGCCCCAAAACCATCGACGAGGACTACTTCTCCTACGCCGAGGCGGGCGGCTGGTATGCCGACCCGGACGGGACCTACAGCCTGCAAAACGACGGGCTCGGCGCTACATCGGACTACATGGACATCAACTGGAAAATGATGGAGCCGGAGGAGCTCATAGAGAGGCACATCCTGTTCGCGTTCAGCGACGCGGTGCGGGGGGACGACGTGACCGCCGCGGGCATCACCTACACCGTGATGGAAAGCGAATACACCACCTTCCTGGTGGCCCCGCTGAAGGACGCCAGCAAGGGCTCCCTCGAGATCCGCCTCCACGGCGTCAGCGTGGAAAACGCCATGCCCGTGCTGGAGACCATCAAACTCAAGTAACAGTGAAAGGAGCATCCCCATGGCGAAGAAAGAATGCGACATCTGCGGCGGCAAAATCGGCCTTTTGGGCAACCGCAAGCTGGACGACGGCAACTGCTGCAAGGACTGCGCGAACAAGCTCTCCCCCTGGATGACCGGCCGCCGCAAGACCGGCGTGGAGGACATCAAGGCGCACCTGGCCTACCGGGAGGAGAACAGGCGCCTGGTCCAGCAGTTCAACCCGAGCAGCATCGCGGGGGAGAACTGGAAGGTCTTCGTGGACCCCAACATGGGCGCCTTCGCGGTCAGCCGCGGCAGCAATTTCCGCGCTGATAACCCCGACATCATCCCGCTTTCCCAGGTGGTTTCCTGCGAGGTGGAGCGCCAGGAGCACCGGCACGAGGTCTACCAGCAGATGCCGGACGGCACGAAGAAGAGCTACTTCCCCGCCCGCTACGACTACACCTACGATTTCGAGGTGAACATCCAGCTCAGCTCCCCCTGGTTCAACGAGATCAAGTTCCAGCTCAACGGCATGACCATCAAGGACCGCTACGACCCGCGCTACCGCCAGTGCGAGGCCGAGGGCGACCAGATCCGCGCCATGCTGCTGTCCGGCCAACGGGGCGGTATGGGGATGCCGGGCCAGTTCCAACAGCCCATGCAGCAGGGCTTCCAGCAGCCTATGCAGCAGCAATTCCAGCAACAGCCCATGCAGCAGCCTGCGGCCCCCGCGAACTGGTTCTGCCAGAACTGCGGCACCCAGAACGCGGGCAACTTCTGCCAAGGCTGCGGGGCGAAAAGATAGGAGGAGACTTATGATGAAAAAATCCATCGCGATTCTGCTCACGCTTCTTCTGTGCTTTTGCCTGCTGGCGGGCTGCGGCGGCGGCAACAATGAAGCCGAATCCTTCTTCGACCAGGGCATGGAAGCCCGCGACGCCGGCGAGCTTGACAAAGCCCTTGCCGCCTTCGACAAAGCCATCGAGTTGGACCCGGCGTATGCCGAGGCCTATTTCTACCGGGGCAGGGTCCACGGGAAGCTGGAGAATTACATGGACGAGCTGGCCGGCTACGACAAGGCCATCGAGCTTGACCCGAAGCTTGCGGACGCCTACTTCTGGCGCGGCTCGTTCTATGACGACGTCAAGGAGTACGAGCTCGCGCTGGCCGACTTCGGCAAGGCCGCCGAGCTCCTGCCGGACGACGCGGCGTGCCGCGTGATGCGGGCGCTTGTGTATAAGAACATGGAGCTATATGACGAGGCCGTCGCGGATTACAGCCAGGCCATCGCGCTGGATCCGGCTTATGCCAGCGCATACAAGGGCCGCGCCAACGTCTACCTGCTGCTGGGCGAGGACGAGCTGGCCGAGGCCGACTACGCCAAAGCGGCGCAGCTGGAATAGCGGCGCTTCAAAAAATCGGGGAGAGAGGTGAGCCCATGCCCGCATTGCTCGAATACAAATGCCCCAACTGCGCCGGCGCGATCGCGTTCGACAGCGCCAGCCAGCAGCTGGAATGCCCCTTCTGCGGCTGCAGCTTCGCCGTTGAGGCCCTCAAGGCCATGGACGAGGACTTAAGTACCCAGCAGGCGCTTGACTGGGATGCCCCGGCGGGCCAGTGGAGCCAGGGCGAAACCGAGGGCATGGCGGTATACGCCTGCCAATCCTGCGGCGGCGAAATCGTATGCGACGCCACCACCGCCGCCACGAAGTGCCCCTACTGCGAGAACCCCGTGGTGATGCGGGGGCAGTTCGCCGGGGCGCTGCGGCCCGACGCGGTGATCCCTTTCCGGCTGGACAAAAAGGCCGCCAAGGCCGCCCTGGAAAAGCACCTGCTGAAAAAGCGGCTGCTGCCCAAGGCCTTCCGGGACCAGAATCACATCGACGAGGTCAAGGGCGTGTACGTGCCCTTCTGGCTCTACGACGCCGACATGGACGCCAACCTGCGCTTCAAGGCCGCCAAGCTGCGCCGCTGGAGCTCCGGCAACTACGACTACACGGAAACCAGCACCTATTACGTCTACCGGGGCGGCAAAATCGGCTTCGACCGGGTGCCCGTGGACGGCTCCAGCAAGATGCCCGACGAGCTGATGGAATCCGTAGAGCCCTTCGACTGGGCGGGCGCGGCGGATTTCCGGACGGCGTATCTCGCGGGTTATCTGGCGGATAAATACGACGTGGACGCTGGGGCAAGCCGGGAGCGCGCCAACGAGCGCATCCGCTCCAGCACACAGGCCGCCTTCGCCGCCACCGTGACGGGCTACGACAGCGTAACGCCCGATGGCGGCTGCGTGAACCTGCTCGGCGGCACGGTGCGCTACGCCCTCTACCCCGTTTGGCTGCTGAACACCGCCTGGCAGGGCAAGAAATTTACCTTCGCCATGAACGGCCAGACCGGCAAGTTCGTGGGCGATTTGCCCATGGACAAGGGCGCGTTCGCCCGCTGGTTCGTCGGGGTCGCCCTGGGCGCGGGGGCGGCGGCCTTCGCCCTGTTTTACCTCATCTGGCCGTGGATCGGGGGGTACCTGCCATGAAAAAAATCATTTGCGCGTTGGCCGTATTGGCCCTGGCCCTGCTGTTCGCCCTGCCCGCCTTCGCCGCGCCGCCCCTGCTCACGGACGAAGCCGGCCTGCTCAGCGCCGCCGAGGCCGCCGCCCTGGAGGAGAAATTGCAGGCGCTTTCCGACAGATGGGACATGGACGTCGCGGTCGTCACGGCGGCCTCCACCCAGGGCGCAACGCCCATGGAATTCGCGGACGACTGGTTCGACTACAACGGCTACGGCCGCGGCGAAAACTACGACGGCCTGCTGCTGCTCATCCATACGGACAAGGACCCGCCCGGCGGGTGGATCTCCACCTGCGGGCGCGCCGTCGGGGTGTTCACCGACGCGGGCATCCAGTTCATCGGCAAGCAGATCAAAGCGGACGGCCTGGACGAGGGCGACACCGCGGCCGCCCTGGACAGCTTTGCCGACTGGTGCGAAAAATTCTTCGCGCAGGCCGAAACCGGCAAGCCCTTCGACGAGGGCAGCCTGCCGAAAACCTCCGGGGATTACGCCCGGATCGCGCTGCTGGGGCTCCTGGGCGGGCTGGGCATCGCCTGGGTTGTGACCAAACGCATGCAGAACAGCCTCAAAACCGTGCGGAAGAACAACCAAGCCGCCGACTACGTGCGCCCCGGCAGCCTGCGGGTGGTCTACGCCAACGAGCGGTTCCTGTATAAGAACGTCACGCGCGTGAAACGGGAGACCTCCTCCGGCGGTGGCGGGGGCTCCAGTACGCACACCAGCTCCTCCGGGCGCACCCACGGCGGCGGCGGCTTTTAGTTCGCTTCGCTGAAAAGGAAAAAAGAGCGCTCCCTGACGCATGTAATGGGAGCGTTTTTTCATTTGGAAAGCCGCACCGCCCTGACCCCGCCCACCACCAGCGAAGCCGCCGCGCAGCCCAGCGCCGCCCCGCGCGCGATCTGAAACGCCTTGGCCGCCTTCACCGCCGCACGGCAGATTTTCAGCGCCTGCGAAACACTATTCTCCTCCATCGAAATCCCCCCTCACTATCAATTGTCAATTGTCAACTGTAAATTCCACTCCATGCGCGATGGCCGGGATGCTCTCCCCCTGCAGCGGCGAGATGGCCGACAGCAGCGCGCCCGTGCCCAGGAACAGCACCCGCCGCAGCGCGCCCGCCCGCAGCGCCGGGAGAATTTCGCCGCACAGCACCGCCGCCGAGCAGCCCACGCCCGAGCCGCCGGCCCCGGCGTCCTGCGCCTTGGTGTCGTAGAGCAGCAGGCCGCAGTCCTTGTGCGCGCCGGAGATATCCAGCCCGCCCTCCGCTTGGGCCAGTTCGCACAGCAGCAGCGAGCCAATCTCCCCCAGGTCTCCCGTGAGAATCACGTCGAAATCGCCGGGTTTTGTGTCCGTGTCCTCCAAAAAGCGCCGCAGGGTGTCCCAGGCCGCGGGGGCCATGGCCGCGCCCATCTCGTTGGCGTTTTTCACGCCCAGGTCCGTCACCTTGCCGAAGATCACCCGGGAGATGCGCGGGCCGCTCGCGCTCTGCCCCAGGATCGCCGCGCCGGCCGCCGTGGCGGTGCGCTGCGCGGTGGGGGGCGCCTGCCCGCCGAATTCCAGGGGGAAGCGGAACTGCTTTTCCGCCGCGCAGAAGTGCGAGCTCGCGCAGGCGCTCACGCGTGTGAAGGCACCGCTCTCCAGGGCGAGCGCCCCCATCGCCAATGCCTGCGCGAAGGTCCCGCAGGCGCTGAACAGCCCCGACAGGGGGATGCCCAGCTCCCGCAGCGCGAAATCCGTGGCCGAGCACTGGTTGATCAAATCCCCGCCCAGGTGCAGATCCACGCCCTGCGCCGTGCAGCCCGCGCTTGTCAGGGCATGGCGCATGGCGGCCTGCTGCAGCCGCGTCTCGGACATCTCCCAGCACTTTTCGCCCAGCCGGGCCTCCGCGAAAATCTCCGCGAAGGCGTGCCCCAGCGGGCCGTCCTTTTCCGTCTGTCCGCCCACCGCCGCCTGGCCCAGGATCGCCGGGCGGCAGGTCAGCTCCGCCGTGCCGCGGCCGATTCGCTTCGCCATATATTATTTACCCCCAAGAAAGTAGAATATGACCCCGTAGATCGTGGCCACCGCGCTGCCGTAGGCCAGCACCGGCCCCGCCAGCCGGAACAGGTTGGCCCCCACGCCCAAAACCAGGCCCTCGCAGTGGTATTCCATCGCGGGGGCGACAATCGCGTTGGCGAAGCCTGTGATGGGCACGCCGGCGCCCGCGCCCGCGTGCTTGCCCAGCTTGTCGTATACGCCCAGCGCCGTGAACACCGCGGTGAGGAAAATCAGCGCGCAGGGCACTATGATCTTCACCTGCTCCTCCTCGAAGCCCAGCTTTTCGAATATCACGTGGAAGCCCTGCCCCAGCGCGCAGATGACCCCGCCCACCAGGAACGCCAGCAGGAAATTCTTCGCGTGCGGGCTGTCCGGCGACGCCTTGTGAACCATTTTTTCATATTGATTGTTGGTTGTTTTCATGATAAAACCCTCCCCGGGAGATAGTTTTCCCGGGGAAGGCGGGGTTATGCGGAGCATTATCTCAGAACATCACGCTTCCCGCCGCCGCTCCGCTGTCCATGGCGTAGGCCGCCGCGCCCTGCGCGCCCAGCACATACCAGGTATCCCCGGCGTAGGTGCCCCGCAGGGCATCCGCGCCCAGCGTAAGCTCATGCCTCACGGAATCCCCCTGCGCGCGGAAGGTGTAGAAGCTGCTGCGGCCGTAATTGTTGTCATACAGCGGCAGCCCGAATAGCCCCTTTTCGGCGCAAACGGAGAGGATTTTGTGGTTCTGCTGAATCTCGCTCCAGGTGTTTGGAATAATTACACGGTCCGCCTCCCTGGGGCGCGCGGGGTCGCTGACGTCGAACAGGGATACCTTCGTGCTGCCGTCCGTGCCGCGCTCGTCGCCGCCCGGGCCGATGCCGATGAGATGCGTCGCGTCCCAGGGGTGCAGGTAGGCCGAAAAGCCGGGCAGCTTCAGCTCCCCCAGAATTTGCGGCGCGGATGGGTTCTCCAGGTCCACCACGAACAGCGGGTCCGTCTGGCGGAAGGTGACGAGATAGCCCTTGCCGCCGATAAACCGGGCCGACTGGATGCGCTCGCCCGGGGCGATGTTTTCGACAGAGCCAACCTGTTTTAAATTGCCGTCAAGAATGGTGATAAAATTCACGGTTTGGCCGTCGCTTTCACGGTTTCCAGTCGTGGCGATCCGGAAATGGCCATTGTATTCGTCCATGGAAAACTGGTTCAGCGGCGCGCCGGGGGCCTCGCCCGCACCCGCGGCTTTGATCTTGCCGCCGGGCAGCAGGTCGAACTTGTAGATCATCGTCTTGTTCCCGATGCCCCACGCGCGCATCGGCCCGCC
>JGI24696J40584_12961078_pt1 | contig 10512 bp, 4 predicted proteins | sample TergutCo191P4_FD_40584 | JGI IMG/M metagenome (IMG submission 40584)
TGGTAAGTTCCCTTAGTAGCAAAGAATATACGTACAAATCTCCCTTATTTTCCCTTATTAAAAGAGCGAAAATAAGGGAATAAGGGAAGTGGCCGGGGGAACATTCAGGCTACTAAGGGAACTTATAAAAATAAGGGAGAGTTGCCCTTAAATATCCTAACGGGTCAAAAATTGAACGAACATATTTTTATGAAATTGGCACATTTTTTACAGCCCACCCGTAGGCGATGTATTGAGCCTGTCGAAATGGCATTTATATCACTTTTTATGTAGTCCGTTTAAACAGATTCTAAAATGAAAATATTTTTTTGTTTACATTACGTTTATTCAAGGTTGTTTCCGGATTTTTTATTTTGCACTTATTAGGTGATATTGATATTTTTCCAAATTACTTGAAACTACACGGTTTCCCTAATGTTTTTAAATTTCATTTTAGAAATTTAGATATAAATTCACAGCATATTTATTTTTAATCATTTTAATTTCACACTAATTATGAAAACAAAACATCTTTTACTAACTGTCTTGGGAGCGTGCTTGCTTTTTGCTTGCGAAGAAACTTCCGAATTAACGAAAAAACCCGTAATAAGCAAATCGGTTTTTTCGGGATATGTGCAAAAAGGACCTTATATCAATGGTTCTTCTGTAACGATTACCCTGTTAGATAATCATTTGAATCAAACAGGAAACGTTTTTTCCACTCAAATTATTGACAATGCCGGAAACTTTGAACAAAGAGACATAGAATTTGCTTCCAATTTTATTGAGTTAAAAGCAGATGGATATTATTTCAATGAAGTAAAAGGCGAAAACTCTACCGGCTCATTAACATTGTATGCTTTGGCAGATATTACAGATGTTAATTCTGTAAATATTAACATTTTAACTCATTTGGAAAGACAGCGGATTATCTATTTGATACAAAACGACAAGTTAAGTTTTCCGAATGCTAAAAAACAGGCAAGAAACGAAGTATTGGGTATTTTTAAATTTGTATTGCCCGACAATGTTGCTGCCGAATCCCTTAATATAGCGGATGATGCCTTGTTGTTGGCAGTTTCTGTTATTTTGCAGGGACATTTATCCACAGGCGATTTGTCGGAATTACTGGCTAATATCAGCGCCGACATCCGGACAGACGGCAAATTAGACAATCCTGTCTTGTGTTCACAATTAAAAAATAATGCTGCATACGTTGATTTGGAACAGGTAATATCCAATATGGAAAAAAAATACAGCGGATTAGGGATAACAGTGAATATAAGCGGCGATGAATTAAAAAGTTATATTGAACAATTTATGCAAAATTCCGAATATGAACAGACTTCGGGCATTATTTATCCTGCAACAGGGAAATATGGACCCAATATTTTATCTGATGAAGTTGTGATGGTTAAAAAAACGGAATGGGGCATATATGAATATTCGGTAAGAGCAGAACTGCCTGCCGGAAATTCAAGTTTGAAGATTGTTATCAAGTCAGAATCGCCTTATGGCTGGGGTGGATATTATGCAAGCAGTGTGGAAAACTGGTTAGTCTCTGCTTGGGATAATAAATTGAAAGGCAATACATTTACTGTTTACGAAAGCGGAAAACCTGCTGATGTAACCGTTACTTTCAGTTATGATTGTACGATAGAATATTATGAAAACGGCGCAACGACACCAACAAAAATTAAAAAATTGTACATCGGAGGCGATGTTGCCGACGACGATACACACGAGCGCGAAATGTTGATAGCATTTTATCAATCAACAAACGGCGATAACTGGACTAAAAAAGATAACTGGTGTACGAGTGAACCCATATCGAAATGGTATGGTATAGAAACATACTATCATCAGGGAACAAAGAAAAACCGTGTGCTCTCTGTCGCATTGTCAAAAAATAATCTTACCGGCTCTGCACGTCTTGCTGACTTAAAAAGCCTTCGTAGTTTGAATGTTTTGGACGGAAATAATATAGAATCTTTAACCATTGACAACTGCGGAAATGAAACGCCAGACGATTCTCAACCCGCTTTTTATTATGATAACACGTATAAACAATGTAATTTAAAAGCATTAAATATATCCAACTCAAAGGGTTATATATACATAAACGGTAATTTTTCTGCAGAATCCGTAACAATTTCAAATTGTAATTTATCGGCAGAAAAATCTATGTATTTCAATTTGCCTTCTACAAGCATAGGAACATTGACCGTTTCTGATTGCAGTATGGGTTATTTTTATGCGGATAACAGTAAAATTGAGAATATTACTATTGACAATTGCTCATTTTCAGGATACATATTTGTTGGAAATAAAACATCTGTAAATAATTGTAAAGGATTGCAATATATTTACAGCCGTAGAGATTGTTCAGACTTAATTGTTACAAATACCGTATGTAATGATATTACTTGCGGAAATCAATGAGAATTGGAGTTTTGCATAAGACGTGCAATGACAAAACAAAAAAAGAGGCTAAAAGCCTCTTTTTTTATGGTTTAGACGAATTCTTATTTCAACACTTTAAGAATAGCGCCGTTAGAATATTTAACGATAAACAAACCGCTTGCGGGTTCTTTATCCAGTTTTACGCCAAGTAAGGTATAGTAAGCCACTGCAACAGCGCCATCGGGTGCAACGTTGTATATGCCATCCGGAATAAGTTCACAAACCTCGTTGCTTAACAGACCATTTTCGCAGTCACTTTTAACAACTACAACCGGAGAATCATCACCTTCTAATATTCCTTCAACTGAACCGATAGAACATTTAGGATTGCCGCGTTCAGTGCCGAACAGGTCATTCTTTTCTCCGAATTCATTCAAAAGAGCAAAACTGCCACCGTCAATAGCAGGATAAGCAGGAGAGTCTTTCCTTAATGGGAAATACGCGTATCCATCTTTTTTTATGATAACGTCACCGGTAGAAATGCCCGATTGCGAATATTCAGCGAAATCATCATCAGCCCAGTAGTAACCATATTGTGAGTTGTTTATTATGGTATTATCGTCAAGAAAAGTAGAGGATTGATAAGTGCCTATATAAGAATTTTTAATTTCAACAGATTCTATTATAGCATTCTCATACATATAGGAAATATCGGCATTGTGTGGGCTACCACTGTTATTTAGAGCCAAATTGCCTTCTATAATTGAGTTGTAAACTTTAAAAGATTTCTTTGGTTCCATTATCATAATAGCCGCTCCACAGTACAGGTCGCCTTTTCCATAATTGTCGGAAATTGTACAGTTAATAAGATTCAGTTCTGCGTTTGCACCCGAAAATGGAGCGTAGATAACACTGCCGGCATTTGCACATAGATTTTCGGCGAATGTACAGTTAATAAAAGTATAGTTGATGTTGGTGCCTTTGGCAGCAATAGCGCCGCCGTGCTGGAGAGTGTTGTTGTTCACAATGGATGAGTTTGAAACAGTTACTTTGCCGCCGTTAACAGGTGCAAGATACATAGCGCCGCCTGCTGCACCGTCAGGACCACCTCCTCCAACAGTAGGACCGCTAAAGGTACTGTTGTCTGCAAAAACACAATGATTAATAATGATGGTGTTGCAAGCATTTGTGGCTATAGCGCCTCCAACTGCTTTATCATCTCTGGTGCCGCTCATATTGACAACGGTTCTGTTTTTTATGAACTTTGTGTGTTCGATAGTAACTGCATTTACATTTACTATGTCGAGGGCGCCGCCTCTAAACGCATAGTTTCCATCATTTTTGTCTGTGCCGCCAAAGGTGCAATTATATATTTCTATTTCTCCATCTCCTTTTCCGTTCATTCTGATAGCGCCGCCATTCCATTGGTCATCGCTATTCCACCAAAGGTCATGCGAATCTTCCAGGTCTCTTTCATAGTTAATACCATGCTTGCAATCGGTTCTGTTCTTGTTGAATGTACAATTGCTAAAGCGAACTTTTACATTGGCATCAATATTAATGGCGCCACCGCCGCCGGTTTCTTTCCTGTAAGCGTTCTGGATTGTCAGGTTTGTGAATAAATAATCATAAGATTTTTCGCCAATGCCCTCTACCTCATCCGAGATTGTCATAATTGCCGATTTGTTGCCGCCGCCATCGAGTATGGCATTACTGCCGCCTAAGCCCACAAATGTTAATCCGGCAAATTTAGGTATTGCTTCCTCTAATACTTTTACCGTACCTACGATACAGATGATGTCGCCTGTTGTTGCAACATCACATGCTTTCCTAAACGTTTTAAACGCTTGTTCTTGCGATGAACCGATGTTATCATCGTTACCACCATCGGAAACGAAGTAGGTTGTTGCTGCATTTACCGATATGCCCATAGCCATCGCTGCGATAACAAGGCATAATTTTTTGAAAAAGTAATTTGATTTCATTGTAATAAATTTTTTTAAGTAAGTAATTTAATTTGAGTATTTTTGAATTTGAATATTTTTGAATTTTGAATTTTTGAATTTGAATTTTTTGAATTTTTTGAATTTTTGAATTTTTGAACTTTTGAATTTTTTGAATATTTTTGAACTTATTTCGGTACTTTGAAATATTCTTTTGTGTATTGAAGGTATCTTGTTCCGAATTCCATCGTAGGTTCTATGCCTGAGCCATCTCTGTAGTTGTTCCACGAATTGAGAATGATGATGCGGCTGTTGCCTACGTTTCGTTTGCACACATTGGCAATGATACGGTAAAATTCTTCTTTTCCTGTATTTTTCTCATATCTTTCTAAAAGGTAATCGGTGCTGCGGGGAGAGTATCTGCGGTTGTTGAAAGCGGACATAGCCATTGGTATAAATTCTGCTTTGCTGCCGTTACTTTGGTAGCCGTATTGCTGCATAAACTTCTGCCAGTAAGCAAATTGGAGATCCATATATGAATAATATGAACGTACACCGTCAACGATGGTATTAAAACGGTCGTAGTTGCTGGTTATCATACGGTCTTCGTACATGGCATTGAAAGAACGGATGGTGTCTTTGTATTTTTCCGGATGTTCCCACTGTGGCGCTTCGCCAACAATCCAAAAGTCGTGTCTTTCGCGCACTCTGGACAAAATGTAGTTGATGCTTTTTACTCTTCCGTCTCTGTAATATTGATTGAGTATAAAAATTGGTTTTCCGTTATTTTTCTGATAATAATCTTTGTCCATCAAGTAGGTTTTCAAAGAGTCTATTTCGGCTAACATTTTGTCTAAATATTTGTCGTCGTCCAGTTTGTCGGTTGCTTTGGGGCGGTCAGATTTTCCTGTGCTGCTAAAAAGGTGTCCCGGGTCGTATTTTATCACGATGTTTGGTACGTTTGCAATGCCTATTCTGCTTTTCAGATAATTCCATATTAAGGTGTCTGAGCCTTTTCCGTTCCAACCGATAACAAAGAAATTTACGCCTGCATCTGCTGCGTATTGCAGTTGTTGCCTCATGACGGTGCCGTTGTCTTCTTTGAAATCTTTTTTCATGGAGTATGGATACAAGTCGCCGGTTCTACTGAGGACAGGCGTTCCCGTATATTGTGGAGCGGGTAAACTGAGAGTGTCTTTCTCATTGTACCAGTAACCGGAATCCAGTTCGTGGTAAAGAGCCCCAATAATGTAATCTTCCGTAACTTCAACATCGGGTATCGGATATATGTACTTGGAACTGTCTATCTTATATGTGCTGTCATTTTTATCTACACATGATGCAAAAAATAATGCACATATTATTATTGAAATGATGAATTTTATTGTTTTCATATCTTAAAATATTTAGTCGTAAATGTTTTTTTATTCTTTTACTATTGCGGTATTGGGATATCCGTCGTTAGGATATTCCGGTCCTTCAAAAGTTTTGACGGGTTTTGCCCATCTCAGTCGCGTTGTCATAAGGTCTTGTCCGCCTTTCAGGTTGGCAATGGCTTGTTTTACATTTTTTGTATTGAGTGTTTCCTGACTGTTTGGGTACATTAAGCGTTGCGGGATGTAGGCGTGTTTGTAGTCGGCGCTTGGTATTACGCCTGCTGTATTCAGGTCTGCATTCCAATGCGGCGGCAGTTTTATTTCTTGCGTTCTTCTGAGCAAAGTCCAGGAGTCCATACCTTGATAGAATAGTGCAATCCAATGTTGCAGCACGATGCGTTTCAGATTGTCTTGCGCGTCGCCCAGGTAGCAGTCGGAAATTCCATTGTAATCATAAAATTCTTTGCTTTTTTTGACTGTATCTGCCGGCGTACTCCATTTGATGCCCGGTTGATTCATATATTCCTTCAAATCGATGGAAGTATTAGTACTATAGCGGTCGCTAAATGATTCAATAGCATCATAATAGCATACTTCGGCAGATTTTCCTGTCCAATATCCTTTCTGTGCGGCTTCGGCTCTGATACAGCAAATTTCGGGATAGGTTATAAAATGATATTTAGCTGTTATCCATTTGAATTCATTTGTTAATTGTGATAAATTTTTATTACTATAATCTCCTTCGTATGGATTTGATTCGTAGTTTATTCCTTTTGGGCGGTCGAAACTTGACGGTCTGCCTATATAGTCGGTTTTGGTAAAAGCGGTTTTTGACTTTTCATAGAATATGCTTAGACGAGGGTCTTTGTAGGCTTTGAGCCACAACATAAACGATGTGTGCGCCATAGGGACATTGCCGTAGTCGGCGTCAGTCAGGGTGGCGCTTGTTATCAGTCTGTAAAACGGATTTTGTTCTTTGGTAGCCTCTCCAAAAGTTATAAAACAGTTGTCTTCTTTATTGTTGCTGATGATGTTATTATTTGATAATTCTTCATTTACAATTTGTCTTGCCATTGCTGCCAATCCTTCGCCATAAGGTTCTTCGTATTCGGTTACACGCATAGCCACCCGCAAGCGAATGGAATGTGCAAATTTTCGCCACTTATCTACATTTGACTTAAATATCGGCTCTGATTTCTCCGCATATCCATCTCCACCATCTTTTAATTCATTGGCAGCAGTATTTAAACCGTCCAATATTTGTTTATAGATGTCGAAATCTTTCTCGTATGCGGTGGTTTCTTGCCCCAGAGCAGCCTCCGAAAAAGGTATATCGCCCCATAATGAAACGGCTTCCGAGAAGAGGTAGTATTTCCATATTTTGGCAATTGCTACACGGTTGGTGTAATTTTTATCATCTTTGTATATTTTTTCCAATTGAACTACGGGTTTGATGCAATCTACATAGAATTTGCTCCAGATTTCACCTTCATTTCCACCGCGTCCATAGTGAGGATAAGTTCCGCCGACAACTGATAATTGTTGTGTGAAGTTACCGAAAACAATCCAGTTGGAGTTTCCTGCCATTAACATTGCCGTATTGATGGGCGATGTACCGAAGAGATAGTCCGGCGTCAGGTTTTTTAGTTCCAAATCGTTAGGATTTTTGTTGATTTCTTCAAAACCTTCCGTACAGGCATTGAATGAGAGCACAAATGCTAAGGCTGTTGCTGTTATTGATATGTATTTTAATGTTTTCATTTTTATATGTATATTTTTAAGTTTAGAAAGTAAGTTTAATATCAAATCCTAATGTTGTATTAGGTGGTAAACCGCCAAGTTCAAATCCTTGTGCATTTCCGGCATTGTCGGCTGCTTCGGGGTCTAATCCTTTTGGGGTGTTTTGATACAATATCCACAAGTTGCGTCCTACCAGACAAAGTCTGGCATTTGTCAGTTTTACTTTTGAAATCCATCGTTTTGGGAAGTTGTATCCGAGGCTTAATTCTCTTAATTTTACATACGAAGCGTCATAAGATGTCATTTCGCAGAAGTCGTCCGAGTAGTATCCTACGTGCATTGGCGCTAAATAGTATTCGCATTTTTCGCCGGCGATATAATTGCCTTTTGCATCTAACATATAATTTCCGTCTTCATCTTTCAGGATAAAATATGTATTGGAAAATTGATAACCGGCGTAACATTCTTTTCCTTCAAATCCGCCTCCTAAAATGGTTCTTTGGTACCACCATTCTTCTGTTTCTTTTTCCATTCCTGAAAATATACCGTTTGTAATTCCTTTTTTACGTGAACCTGAATAAACTATCCCGCCTTTTTTAATGTCAATCAGGAAAGAAAGGTCAACATCACCGTATTTGCCTATGTTATACCTGAAAGTATTACCGATACCCATCAGCCAATCGGGTGTTGCTGTGCCAATTTCCTGATCGTCAGCCCATAAAGCATATCCGTCGTCTTTCACAAGGCGTTTGCCACTTGCATCGGTCAGCCATTTTTTACCTCTGATAATACCGTAGGGTTTTCCTTCTTCAATCATAATACGGTTTTGCCATTGTACGCGGATTTCCAGTGGTTTTCCGTCGGGCATTGCCAGTACAAGGGAATTGTTTTTGGTGAAGTTGGCAAAGATTTCGTAAGTAAAATTTTTGTTTTTCACAGGAATAAATTTTGTTGATAGTTCCACACCGCGATTTCGGATAGTACCGGAATTATATACTTTCCGGTCATAGCCCGAAGACGGGTCCATTGCTGCGTCTATAATCTGGTCGCTGGATTCTTTATTATAGTATGTGAAGTCAAAATTAATTCGTCCGTTCCAAAATCGCAAGTCTGAACCGATTTCGTAAGACTCTGTTCTTTCCGGTTTTAAGTTTTCATTGGGTAGTGTATTGGGAAATGTGGCATATAGCGTACCGCCGAAAGTTGTTTCCAATTTATAATATGGCAGCAACCGGTATGGATATGTGTCGTTACCTACAATGGCGTAGGAAGCCCTTAATTTACCATAAACAATATCCTGGGATAGTTTTAGCATATCGGTAGGAATCCAGGATATACCGAAAGATGGATAGAAATAAGAATTATTATTCATCGGCAGGGTTGAAGACCAGTCGTTGCGTCCGGTTATATCCAGATAAACCCAACTTTGATAACCTACGCTCAATGCGCCGTAGATAGAATTCATACGTTTTCTTTCTGTTCTGTCGCCGGCAGTTGGTTTTTCGTCGGAGTTAGTGAGGTTGTCAAATCCGGCTACTCTTAAATTTTTGTTTTCTTCCCAATGGTTATAACTGTGCCAATTGTTACGTTCGCCCCCGAATGTGGCGTTTACAGAAATGTAGTTGAAACTTTTGTCGAAGAGCAACAGAAATTTATACATATCATTATTGTTGGTGCTTTTTTGTCTGCGTACTTCTCCTTTTGTATCGCCGCCGCCGGCGCCTTTGTTTCTAAATGATCGCGCACTGAAATTGTTGTATTCTTTACCGTAGGTAAGCATTGCTTTTAAGTATGGTAAAATTTGGTAGGCTAAATCTATATTGAATAATGCTTTCATTCTTTCGTCGCCATTGGAAGATTCGTTGATAGACCAGTAAGGATTGTGTGCATCGCCCATTTTTCCCTGTTCTATACCTTCGGGGCTTTTGTAGTTATACAATTCGTCTAACGACATAGAACGCGGCATATATATATATGTATAAACAGGGTTGTAACCGCTACCATTCAAATATTGCCTGTTTTTTGTACTTTCGTCGAAAACATTTACTTTGGAGTCTAATGTCAGACCTTTTGTTAATGTATTGAAAAATCTCAGATTCAAAGTATTATTATTCACTAAGTTTTGGTTTTCAATAAAGTCGTTGGCATTCATATTTGTCAGTGAAACGCGATAATTGTTGTCTCCATTTCCGCCTTCTATGGCTACGTTATTGGTCAATTTTCTTGCGGTATTGTAAAAATCATACACATTGCCGGGTTTGGGTTCATATCTGTGTATTTTTCCATCTAAACCTATGTATTCTTGCCCAAACATTGGCGCTCCCAAACTTCTTTGACTTGGATTATTTCTCATATCAACCAGTCCTGTTTCGAGGTTGACCATACCGCCGTTTCCTGCAATTTCGCCTATGTGTCCTGCGCCGAAAGAATTTTGAAAATCGGGCCACTGCGAAATGTAGTTAAACATTGTATTTGAGTGGAAGGATACTTTGAAACGTCCTTCTGTAGCCTTTTTGGTGGTGATAAGGATAACACCGTTGGCGGCGCGTGAGCCGTAAAGCGCTGCGGCGTTTGGTCCTTTTAATACGGTAAGGGTTTCAATATCTTCGGGGTTGAGCGAAGATGCGCCGTTACCCATATCCAAACCGCCGGGAGTAGAATTTGAACCGCCTATCCTGTCCTGGTCAATGGAGTTGTCCATCGGCATTCCATCTATTACGAACAATGGCTGGTTGTTTCCCGTAAATGAACTGTTGCCGCGAATAACGATACGCGCCGAGCCGGTTGATGATTGCGGCGGCACAATATGCACACCGGAAACTTTACCCGACAATGAAGACACAATGTTTTGGTCTTTCGCTTCGGCGAGCATTGTTGTATTTACGGTTTGCTGGGCTGCGGTCAGGGATTTGTTGTCGCGTTTGATGTTCAATGCCGTAACAACTACGTCGCTCAACTGGGTTGCCTCGCTTATCATCGTTACGTTGATGGTGGTTTTGCTGCCGATTTTTTCGGTTCTGTCCTGCATTCCCATAAATGAGAAAACGAGTTCTTTGTCTGCCTCGCCAACA
>JGI24696J40584_12961079_pt1 | contig 10512 bp, 13 predicted proteins | sample TergutCo191P4_FD_40584 | JGI IMG/M metagenome (IMG submission 40584)
TTTATTAAATACTGTAAGAATAAAAAATGGTTTAAAAACATTAGCATGGATGATTGGTTTTGGTGGGTATGATAGTGATTTGGATAAATATAGAAAACAGTATAAATGTGATAATTTTTTAGATATACCAGAACATATTTTAATGAATTATGCTGTAATGGATTCAATTGTTACATATAGAGTTTATCAATGGTTAATGAATGATTTAGTACCAAAGCAACAAGATGTTGTTTATGACACATATAAAAAATATATTATTCCTGTTATTAAAGTATTTACAAAAGCAGAAATGAGAGGTTTGGATATTGATGTTGAATATTTGAATAACCTAAATAATGAAGTTAAAAATGAAATAGAAGAATGTAAAAATAAGATATTAAAAAAATTAAATATGAATATTGATATAAATAGTCTTAAACAGTTAGGAGAAGCATTGGAGAAATTTAGTTTACCTTCTGTAGAAAAAACAAAAGCAGGGGGATATAAAACAGGAGAAGAACAATTATTATATTGGAAAAGATGTGGTTATGATATAGCAGATGATTTATTAAAATATAGAGAATTGGTAAAATTAAAAACAACATATATAGGTAGTTATGAAAAAAATAAAGAAAAAACACCTGATATTTTTTTTAAAAAACAAATAGAAGAAAAAGAAGATGGTATTGCTAAATATATAAGAAATGGAAAAATTCATTCAACATTTAATCCAGCAAGAACAGATACTTGGCGAAGTAATAGTGATGCACCAAATTTACAAGCTAATCCAAAACATGGTGAAGCAGGTAAAAGAACAAGACCTATTTTTAAATGTCCTGATGATTATTATATTTGTGAGGCAGATCAATCAGGATTTCAATTAAGAATTGCTGCAATAATGTCTGGTGATACTGTAATGGAAGATATATTTTTAAATAAAGGTGGAGATATGCATTCTATTACAGCTCAAAGTGTATTTGCAAGAGATAAAACTCTTGAATATTTTCTTGAACATAAAGGAGAAGAACCTTATAAAAGTTTTAGGTTTAAATCAAAAGGTGTAAATTTTGGATTTCTTTTTTTACGATCTGCTTTTGGATTTAAACCTGATTTAGAAAATACTTGGACTATTCAAGAAATAGAAGATTATATAAAAAATAATAATTTAACATTAACAACAGATAAAAATGGGTATGAAGATAAATATTTAACTGTAGCAACAGATATAAGAAATAAATATTTTTTAACTTATCCGATGTTAGAACCTTGGGGGAGGAATTGTATTAATGAAGCTAAAAAATTTGGATATACTGATTGTATGTTAGGTGGAAGACGACATTTACCTATGATGTTATTTAATACCACGGATAATCAGAATATAAGGGAAAAAAGTCATTTTGAAAGTGTTGCTGTAAATTCAAGAGTACAAACTTTTGAAGCAATTATATTGTATAAAGCTATGGTACAAATTAATAATGAAATTGAAAAGCATAATTTAAAATCAATTATAATTGGAATGATCCATGATTCTATTCTTATGTATATATATAAATCTGAGGTTAAACTTATGTATAATATTATAAAAGAAGCAATGGATGATTATAATACTTTTGGTATTCCACTTATATCTGAATTAGAGTTAGGACAAATATGGGGATTTGGTAAAGAAGTGACAGATAAAAATTTAATTGAATTTATATAATTATATATTATAAAAATAAGAGGAAAAATAAATGAATATAAATAAATTATTTTTATGTGAAGATCCACATATTGTTATTCAAGGAGAAGGAAATTTTACAGGACATAAAATGTTAGTATTTAGAGTAGCTGGATGTGATATAAAATGTAAAGATTGTGATACAAAATATTCTTGGTATACAAAAAAAGATGTTTGGGAAATTCCTGAATCCTTACAATATTCAATTCCTGAAATAAAAGAATATTGGAAAAATAATATAAAAAATAAAAAAATAAATTGGATAATGATTACAGGTGGAGCACCTTCTTTATATCAAGATATACTTTTTGAATTAATAGATACAGATTTTTGGCAAGGAATAAATTTTCAAATAGAAGATGCTGGAAGACATTCTTGGGAAAAGTTTAAATCTATAGAAAATTGTCATTTTAGTTTTTCTCCAAAAATAGCTTCTTTACAAGGACAAACACATATACCAATTTGGGAAGCATTACGATTAAATAATTTACCTAAGAATTGGATTTGTAAAATAGTTGTAGATACAAATAATTGGGAAAATGATTTTGAGGCTATAAAAAAATTTCAAACAGAATATCAAATAAATAATGAAAAAATATGGATAATGCCTTTTGGTACAACAAGAAATGAAATGTTAAGACAATCACATTTTTTAATTCAAAAATGTATTGATAAAGGATATAATTTTTCTCCAAGACTTCATGTATTAATATATGATGATCAAAGGATGGTATAAATGAATACAGAAAATAAATTTTTTATAAGAGATAAAATAACTTTACATACTGAAATAGTAATTGATAGTGCACATCGTTTAGTTAATTATCAAGGAGAATGTAGTAGAATACATGGACATACTTGGAAAGTAGATGTATGGATTCAAGGAAAAATTGAGGATAAGGATGTTATAGGAATACTTTTTGATTTTGGAAAAATAAAAATAATAAAAGAAAAATTAGATCATAGGTTTCTAAATGATATAGAACCTTTTGATAAAATAAATCCAACTGCTGAAAATTTATCTTTATATATTCTTGAAGAATTATTGGAAATAAATCCAATATTGGAGTATAGAGTTAAAATATTTGAAACAGCAATCGGAAAAGAAACATGGTGTCAAATGCAAACAACAGAATTTGATATAAAATATTTATGAAAAAAAAATCAATACATAGACCTTATTATAATAATATTTTAAATAAAGAACATAATAGATATAAATTAATAGATAGTCAATATTATAATTTATTTATTAAGGATACTGATAGAGTTTTAGATGTAGGCGCAGGTGATGGATTATTTTCTAAATATCTAAAAGGAATTTATAGAGGTATTGATATTGATCCTGTTGTAAATATTAAAAATGTAGAAAAAAAAACTATTTTTGATATTGAAAATGAAATAATAAATAATAAAATAAAACATTATAATATTATATTATTTAATCATGTCATTGAACATTTACTTAATGTAGGAGATACTTTAAAATGTGCTTATAATTGTCTTAAAACAAAAGGGTATATTTTAATTCAAGTTCCTTATTTTACAGAAAATATTGCATTTACAGCATCTGGACATTTTAATTTATTTAATGAAATAACTTTAATAAGATTATTAAATGAATATAAATTTAAAATAATAGAATATTATACTATGAATATTACAAATACTTTTTCTAAACAAAAATTATACTTTAAAGAAGGAATTTTAGTTATAGTAGGACAAAAATAAAAATTTATAGGAGAATAAAATGATTGATTCTAAAACAAATCAGGAAATAATAGATAATCTAAAATTTTATTTTATGTTGTCTATCTTTTTAAAATCTCATAATGTTTCTGATGGTATTGCAAATAAATCATTAAATGAATTTATTAAAGAAGGAGAAGTATGGCATAGAAAAAATTCAAAAATTTTAAATAAATATTTGGATAAAGCATATAAAAGTTTACCTTTAGATTTTTTAAAAATATTGGAAATATCAGAAAAATGTGAAAGAGATCAAATTAAATTTATAGAAAAAGGATATTGGAAAAAATGAAATTTATATCAAATCAATCAATAAGTTTATCTCAACAGGAAAAGGATTTAATAATATATAATGCTACTCAAAAATATAAAGAGTTTATGGAAGCATTACTTATTGATGTAGATAATGATCCTAATTCAAAAGATACTCCAGAAAGAGTTACAAAAATGTTTGTTAATGAATTATGTAAAGGGAGATATAATGATAATCCTTTTATAGAATCTTTTCCAAATACGGAACAATATAATCAAATAATTTTTACAAATTGTGAAGTTATTAGTCTTTGTGCACATCATCATGTTCCTATTATAAGTAAAGTATTTATGGGTATATTAACTAATCCTTCTCCAAAAAGTAAATTAATTGGATTATCTAAATATACAAGAATAGTAGAATGGATTGCAGCAAGACCTACTATTCAAGAAGAAATGACAAAACAAATTCATGATGCTATATATAAAATATGTGAAAATAATTTTGGCGTTATGATTTATATAATAGGTCAACATGGATGTACAACTTATAGAGGCATAAAACAATCTAATAGTAAAATGATTACAAGTGCTATATCTGGAGCATTTAAAGAATCCGAAACTGCACGAATAGAATTTATGAATATGGTAACAAATACATTAGGAGAAAATAAATGAAAAATTATATTTGGATAACAACTCAATTTGAAGGCATTCATAAATATCCTGAAGCACCGGAGGATGTAGATTTTTTAAAAAATGCACATAGACATATATTTCATTTAAAAATATGGATAGAGGTATTTCATAATGATAGAGATATTGAATTTATATTATTTAAAAGATTTATAAATTCATTAATAAAAGAAAATTATTTTAATTTTAAATCATGTGAAATGATAAGCGATGATTTATATAAAAATATTTCAAAAAATTATCCAGATAGAAATATAATGATTGAAGTTAGTGAAGACGGAGAAAATGGGAGTTATAAGGAGTATAATAAATGAATAAAATAATTATAATTCAACCTACAACATCTGAAAGAGTTTTAGCAAGTATTGCACAATGTTCTTATTGGTTATATGCGGCTCTTAAAAAGAAAAATAAAGATGTTATTTTATATGAGGATGTTACTTTATTACATATGGATGAAATTTTTGATTATTGGGGGAAGGATACTTTATACTTAATAGAATTATCTAATTATCCTCAAATAGATATAGTAAATCAAATATTTTTAGAAAAAAGAAATTTTTATAATATGAAATGTTTTGGGTATTCTCCTCTTATTCAATTATATAATCATCCAGAATTAAATTATAAAGAAGATTTAGATGTTGAATTAATTGATGGAGTATTCGATTTTATTTTTTATCATAAAGATTATAAAAATGAAATAACTTTTGATGGAGATTCTCATATTAAAATAACAGACGGAGATACCCGTCCTTTTGTTTCTGTATATTTAGGAGTTGGATGTAAAAGAGGATGTCCTTATTGTTGTCTATCTGCTTTTGATTATCCTTATGGTGATTGTAGTATAGAAAAAGCAAAAGAGATTATTGATTTTTGTGTAAAAAATAATTTTAATATCCATTTTAGAAATGAGAATTTTTTTCATTATAAATATCTTGATGAATTATTAGAATATTTACAAGGTAAAAATTTAAAGTATATTTGTCTTTCAGATTCATTAACACTAAAACACATTTTACAAAAATATGGAGAAGATTATTTGTTAAGTAGTGGTAATTTTTTAACTGAAATTGGATTGGAAACTATTGATACTAAAGTACTTAATAAAAAACAAGATTTTTCAATTGTAGATTGTAAATTAAATTTATTTTGGTTAACAATTACTTTTCAACCTGACGAAACAATTACAAGTTTAAATCAAACAGGAGAATTTTTAAGACTTTATGGAAAACAAAGACATGAATTACTTGAAGGAAAAGGTAAAGGAACTAATTCCACAATAGGTGGACTTGGACAATTTTTTCAATATTATCATGGAACAGAATTTTTTAAAGACTTAAATCAAAAAGGAGTGATATTAACATCACGACCTATTAGATTATATCCAAGTTTTGTAGGATATAAATTTTTAGATTGTAAACCTTATAAATATAGAAGGGTATCGGAAGAAGATAAACAATGGTTTGACTTATATTTTCCGGATGTTATTCCTGAGGTATTATCTTTAATAGATGGACAAAAATCTGTAATTGAAATAATACAAGATAAAAATTTTAAAGAAATAAGTATTGATATAAAAAAATTAGTTGTTGTTGCACAATTAGCAAAATTAGGAATTATAAAGGAATAAAAATGTTATATATTATATCACTTGAACCTCTTGAAACAAGATATACATCACAATGGCAGAGATGGTTTAAAGAAAAATTTCCAAATAGTATTGAAATATCTGGAGATACTATTTCAGAATTAAATAATAGTCAGAATTTTCTTGATCCCTTTCAAACAAATATTTGGAAATCGGAGCAAATAATAAAATTATCTAAATTGTTTAGAGAGAATAAAATAAATAATGGAGATAAATTTTTATTTCTTGATGCCTGGCATTATGGTATTATTACATTAAAATATATGGCATCATTAGGAAATAAAGATATAAAAATTTATGGTATATGGCATGCAGGTAGTTATGATGAATGGGATTTATTAGGTCAAAAAAAATTAAATTATTATTTTTGTGATTTTGAACAATCATTATTTTTATGTTTGGATAAATCTTTTGTTGCAACAAATTTTCATAAAAATTTAATTTTATCAAAGTATAAAAAAATTGATAGTATTTATGTAACAGGTTTTCCTTATAACTTTAAAGAGCTTGATAAATATGTTTTAAAATATCCTGAAATTGATAAAAAGGAAGATATAGTTATATTTCCTCATAGATTATCAAAAGAAAAACAGCCTTGGATACTTGAAGAATTACAACAAGATTTATTTTTGAATGGAATAGAATGTATCTTTTGTCAAAAAGAAAAATTAACAAAAGATGAATATCATAAATTACTTGCTAAATCAAAAATAGTTTTTTCAGCATCTTTACAAGAAACCTGGGGGATAGGAACTTTTGAGGGATTATATCTTGGATGTATTCCACTTGTTCCAGATTATTTATCTTATGATGAAATGTATTGTAATGCATATAAATATAATCATAATTTAATTTTATCTAATACTTCAGAGAATAAAAAGGAATTATTAAATTTAATTATAAATCATATAGAAAATTATAATTATTTACGGATAGGTATGGAAGATAACATAGAAAGACTTAAAGATAAATATTGTACATTTAAAAATATTACAAAAGAAATAGGAGAATATTAAATGAGAAAAGCAATCTATTTGCCTGCTTATACTTTTACTGGATTAGCTACATTGAAGAAAAATTTAAAAAAATATAATTCTGATAAATCTTTTAGATTCTATAATGAAAATGATAACCCAGTATTTTTAAATGATGGATTACTTATATCAGCAGGAGCATTTTATAAAGATATGACTATGAAAGATTCTTTAGGTATAGATTTAAATAAATCAATATTACTTGGAGATAGTGGAGGATATCAAATAGCAACAGGTGTAATTGATCCTAAAAGTGATTATTTAGAAAATATATTTAATTGGTTAGAAAATAATACAAATTATGCAATAAATATTGATATTCCTTTACATGCCTTTAAACAAGGAGTTGATATTACTATTGAAGAAAAATTAAATATATCTAATAAAAACTTTACATATTTTGAAAAAAATCAAACAGGTAAAACAAAATATTTAAATGTACAACATGGAAAAAATATAAAAGAATTAGATATGTGGTTTGACCAAGTATCATCCAAACATAATTTTGATGGGGGATGGTGTATTGGATCAATAATGTTTGGAGAACAGTTTTATGCTCTTCAATCTTTATTTTATTTAATTTTGAAAGGAAGAATTATTAAAAATAATCCTAATATGCAAGTAATACATTTTTTAGGTTCATCTTCTACAAATAATATGATTACTTGGGAGTATTTACAAAAAAAATTAAATGAATATAATTATAATTATCAATTAACTTATGATTCTTCCACAACAGAAATTGCAGCAGGACATGGTCAATATATATTATTTACAGATATAGAAAAAATAAAATACTTAAATCTTTCTTTTTCTTATAAAAATATAAATAAAGAATCTTATTTACCTTGTAATTGTCCTGTATGTGAGGGAGTACAATTTAAATATTTTTATGATAGAATAGAAAAAGAAAGTTTTTCAACATTAACCTATGCTCATCTTGGTTTTCATAATTTATATCAAATGTTGGATTATAAAAATAAAATAATAAGAATACTCAATACAGATGATAAAAATTTATATTTAGATATATTTGGAAAAAAAATTGTTTATATATTTAATGTAATAGATTTGATGTTTGAAAATATAAATAATTATAATTGGTTTTTAGGAGAAAAAACGAAAATAATTTCTGAAAAGAAAATGAATTATGATATAAACTTGAATAAAAAAAGATTATTTTAAAAGAGGAAATATATGATTAAATTATCTTATGAAATAATAAGAGATTTATGTATAGATTTTGCAAAAAATCAAAAAGAAAAAGATATGTATTATATTGCCATTAGTAGAGGGGGTATAACAGCAGCTCATATTATTTCACAATATTTAAAAGTAGATTTATTATATTACATACCAGATGTAACTGATATAAATTCCTTTCCTAAAGATAAACCTTTATGTTTTATTGATGATACTATATCTCCAGAAGGAAGAACTTATAGAAAACTTTTTAATTTATTAATGGATAGAGAATGGTATATTTATGTATTATTACAAGACGGACAATCTTTATTAGATAATAAAAATATATATTATGGAATAAAAAGTAATATATGGATAAATTTTCCTTGGAGACCAAATGATACAGATATTACAATAGAAAGTAAAGGACGATTTAGAGATGGGACAGATAACTACGGCGTATGACTTAGACGGTACTTTATGTTATACAGATTTTACTGAAGGTGTATCTCCTCTTAATATAGTACATAAAAATCAAAGAAATGCAACATTATTATATAAACCAGAAGGACAAATTATTATAATTACAGCACGACCTGTATCTGATTATAATAGTACATATTATTGGTTAAATAAACATAATATTGATGCAATTGTTTATTTTAGTCCTATTGTAAATTTTGAATTAGGATATATGATTAATTATAAATTAAAACTTTTAAAAGAATTAAAAATTGAATTATATTATGAAGATATTCCTGAAATAATTTATGCTTTACAACAATATGGAATAAATGCAGTTAAACCTCCTTGGATAAAATAATGGAAAGATATACATTAACTTATGATGATTTTAAGAATATATGTTATGATTTATATGTTTTAGTTTGTAACAATAAATATGATGGGATACTTTGTATATTAAGAGGAGGATTTTTTCTTTCTTATTTTATGAGTGAACATACAGGTCTTCCTATAAAATATATAGAGGTATTTTCCTATGATAATGAATTACAAGTTAATCCTTCAATCGGAATAAAATCAGAATTGGAACAAGGAAATTATCTATTATGTGATGATATATATGATACAGGTAGTACCATTAAATTAATTAAAAAAGAATATCCAAATATAAATTTTGATATTATGACTTTATTGACTAAAAAAAGAATTAAAAATTTAATATATAGTAAATTTATAAAAAAAGATGTATGGGTAGATTTTTTTTGGGAATTACTATAATTTTTTTAATTACTCTCCTTATTTTATATATTATAAAAGTAGACAAATAAAAAATTTAAAAAGGAGAAAGTTATGTTACAATCAGAATTTGAAGATAGAATTAAATTTAAAATTTCTCAAGATGAATATTTAAAAATTGAATTACTTTATACACATGATCCAAAAGATAGAAATAAAGATGATTTTTGTAAATTTTGGTTAAAAAATGATGGTATTCAATGGTTATTGAATGAAAGACAACTTAAAATTAATGAATTATCAAGAGAGAATAAAACATTAAAATTTCAATTAGAGGAAGATAATAAAATATCAACAAAACAATATGATACATTATATAAAAGAGTAATGGAACAAAATAAACAAATACTCTATTATCAGAATCTTTTTAACTCTGTAAAAAAGTTAATAAAAATTTAAAAAAATTAAATTTTTTTTAAAATTTTTTTAATTGGTAATACCATTTTATGTATTATATAAATAGATAGACAAAATTAATTTAAAAAGGAGAAAGAAATTATGAATCAACAAATTTTAACAAAACAAGAATTAAAAAATAAAGTACCAAGTATTTATGGTAAGAAACCATTATCTTATTTATCAGATAAATACACTCATATTAATTCTGAAAAGATAGTTGATTATTTTGGAGAACTTGGATGGCATCCTGTTAGTGCTTTTCAACAAAAATTAAAATCAAATAGTACAAAGAGAACTATTGATACACAAATACATACTATTAGATTTGCTAATCCATCTTATGAACCACTTATGAAACAAAAAGGAGATTTAATTCCTAATTTGGTTCTTAAAAATAGTCATAATGGTTCAAGTAAACTTTGGTTATCTGCTGGAATATTTAGAGTAGTTTGTAGTAATGGTCTTGTAGTAGCTGATAAAATGTTTGGTGAACTTTTTAGAAAACATACAGGAAACAAAGAAGAAATTTTTGAAGCTGTTTATAAAGTAGAAAGAAATTTTGATACTGTTTGGAATAAAGTTGATGA
>JGI24696J40584_12961075_pt1 | contig 10484 bp, 4 predicted proteins | sample TergutCo191P4_FD_40584 | JGI IMG/M metagenome (IMG submission 40584)
CATTAAACAATTATTCCGGAAGTATATGATGTCATTGTCGCTGTCAAGTACTGCGTACGCACGGATCAAGAAATCAGGCGTTATCACTTCCGATTTGTCGATGAGGAAACAGTTGACGGGTGAGTCCGTAACCAATGTCCTGTTTTTTGCATGGAATACCCTGAAATGTTCTCCTTCGACATTCGATTTCAAGATAAGATTTTGCCGGTGTTTGGTCAATTGCAACTGTTTTTCGTCATTTACAGAGACAACAAATAATGCGCCCTCTTTTTCGCATACATCGCTGATGTGCAGTGAAATTCCTTTTTCTTTTTTTGATACTTTAAAGAGGGTGATTGAAAAACCACTGATCATGGTATGACTTCCATCCGGATTGAGTTTGATGAAAACGTCCCTGATCCGATCGATTTTACCGGATACCTTTTCAATCGTGTGTGTGTGGCAGTCAACTGTGTACATCAAATCCATGTTCTTTATCTGCGGAATAACCAATACCTTGTTATCGTTCGTAAAATCAGCGGCAGCTATCGGTTTATCGTCGTAAATGGTATTGATTTCTTGCAGGTGAGCATCAAAAACACCATTCATATACCCGTTTTTATTACACATTGAACCCAAAATAAACAAGTCGGAAAGCCCTGCATTAAAAACCATCACGTCGTCATTTGTAAAGGTACGTGTTGAAGTCAGATCCAGGGTTGTTAATTCAATTGTGCTTACAATCGTATGTTTTTGATACCATTGCGTATAACACAAATAGTTTTTCCCTGCGTAAATGGAAGTAATATCTCCCTGTATTTGAAAAATTTTCCGTTCGCAGGTATCCAAAGACAGTCTGATTAAAATGTTTGTCTCGTCTTGATACCACAAAGTAAATACGCCTTCAAAAACGAAAACAGCCCTGTCGTCTTCTGTCGGTCGAAAATCAAACGAATGAAAACAAGTGGCGCTGAGCGAATTTCCGGTATAGGTGAGTTTGTAAATGAATCCTTTCCCAAACTCGCATCCAATAGCGATGCATGAACCATCACAAGATAATGTCAGCGACACGATTTGATTGCCGTTATTTGTATAAATTGAACCGTTATATTCCTCCATCGTTTCTGTGTTTATAATGACGGCTGCGTTTCCGCGAGAAATGGCGACATATGGCTTTTCTGCTGCAATGCAATACGCTGATGGTAAAGTCAATAAATGTTCTATTGTTTTGTTGCAACAAGCCTGTTCCGAAGACTCGGATTCGGGGAAAATCCCTTCAAGCGCTTTCGATTTCAACCAGGTATGGCGCAAAACACCGGTATCCTGTAATCGTTCCATTTGTTTTCGATCATCCGGATCTCCGTAAAAATATGCAAGTGACGGCAAGGCGAATTTATAATCCGTTAACAGTACTTTATATCTGAAAATTAACCGCTGATACTTCTCTGTGGCGTTGTTTATTTTCATTTCGTTCAATAACGCAACGATAGAGGTATAAGAGCAGCGGGCGGTCAAATAAGGAATATGAAGGAATAGTTGCTTATAATCAGGCTGATTGTATTGTGATAAATGATAAGTATATTCTAATAACTCCCTACCGTTGCAACCCATGAATGACCTGTTGTTGAAGGGGTCGCACACGGAATGAAAATAGTTGAGCAGCGCAAACCGGATTTTTTGTTTGTCCCTCGTGTATTTTTTCACAGCCGCCAGTTTAAATTCATCATAAAGGAAATCTACACGCCCGTCGCGTCGGGCGATAAAAGGGCGAATCTGTCGTAAATAAAACCGGATGGTTCCGAGAATCTGCGGTTTGCTTTTGCCGGCAAATTCACAATTGAAGCAACAGAACAGTTCCTTTTCAGACAGTCCGTTCCTCGCATGGGCAAGCAACCCGAACAAAAAAGGCACAGACTGTTCGGGTGTAATGTCTACATAAGCGTTTCTCTCCCGTTCTAAACGTTTCAAAATCCCTGTAAACGCTTCTATGGGAGAATGTCCGTAGGACAATATTTCACTTGGCAATTGCTTAAAAGATCCGAAAAAAAGCAATTCATGCAGCAGGATTTTCAAAAACAACGGATTGTCCGAAACGTGGTTTTCCGTTTGAACTTGACGGCCATTTACATAACTAACCCCGCAAATATCCGCTATTTGTTGTTCGTCGAAGGCTTTAAGGTATCGTCGTAAAAACTGCTCAATCAGACACTTCTTAACAGTAAAATCCGAAAGCCTGCCAACAGGAAGCGGATAGAACTGCGTTTCCCACAAGGCCGGTTTTGGTTGGGTATTTTCGGTGACTTTCAGACTGAATATGACCTTCAAACCGGCAGGAAGCGCAGGAGGAAACCAATCTAACATTTTTTCGCCGTCGGACAATTGATTCACTGCATCAATGACGATGTGGTAATAACCGCGATCGACGATTTGGTTTAAAAGCGAAAATATGTTTTGACTCAATTTTTCGTATGATTCAGGTGTTTCAATTCCAATCTGTTTGCATATACTGTCCCATAAGGTATAAATATCCGACGTCAAATCGGATACGCCGCAAAAGCGATAAAGTCCTTTTTTTTCGCCGAAGCGACTATCGGCATTATCCTGTTTTACATATTGAGCCAACAATGTCGTTTTGCCAAGGCCGGCCTCGGCGGTCAGAAGAAGCGCCTTGTTTATTTTTCCGGATAAATAGTCATTCAGTTTGCTTTCTATGTCCGAACGATGAATGTACCCCTCTGTGGCGGTTTGGATAAACAGTTCCTGTTGTTCCCTGTCGTTGGCATATTTATCTGTATCAGCAACATATTCGTTTATTCGATTATATTTATCAAGAATGAGTTTTTGGAGTTCTTCGATAATGACCTCTTTCCATTCTCTTTTGCCAACCGTGAAGTTGACTAACCGCCCTTTTTTTAGTTCTTTACCGACTTTGAGACCATCCATCATCTCTTCCGACAGTTCCGGTGTTTCACTGCTTTTTTCCCACTCGCCGGAATAGCTAATCAGTTCATTGGGAAAAATCTTATCACGTATATCAGCTTTCAGCTCTTCGGTTTTCCTGTCAGCCCAAGCCGGATCAGGAGCGGCGCTATTCGTATAAATCTTTTTCTGAACGGTCGTCAACTGATTCGTGAAATTGTCAATTCTTTGAAAAAAGACCGTACGAGATTTGTCAGTCGGAACTAAACATTCGCCCTTTACGATGCGATACATCGGCGCAAGCAGGGCGTGCTCAATCTCAATTTCCGTTACGGATTTGAAGTTGTCTCTTTTTGATTGATCAACTTCGAGTAGCGCCGGATTACGATCTCTTGTGATCAGATCCGGGTATTCAATCGTCGTTTCCTCACTGATTTCAGAATACAACTGTTTCTTAGGTTCTATTCCGCTATTGATTAAAATGTTTCTTCGCTGTTTAAGTTCTTCTGTGTTTTCATTGGGCACCCAGCCGCGTCGCTGCCCGATCAAGCAAAGGAAGAAGCGATTGGTATCATCGATATTTTCCAAGCACTTTCGCAACGCATGGTTATGACAGGATTCCTCCGACGTAACGCCCCATCGTAAATCAATATCCACCAGCCGTATCCTGCGTTTTTCGCACCACACTGCCAACTCCGGAAACACATATTTCACCAAGTAGTCACGTTCGGCATGCATGTCGTTGAACGTACTACTGATGAAAATAGTGATTGTACGCCATTCTTCCATTCGACAATCAGTTTAGATTTTTTACTTTGCATCGCATGTATTCAATGGCTTTTTCTACCTCATTAAATCCGTGAGAATAAGTCTTATCGCAACGGATAACATAAACCGGATCGTTTACGTTTCCGCTTCCGCCCATATTGTTCTTATATATTTTAAGAAACAACCTGATTAATAATAAAAATAGGACCGATCCGATCAAAGCATACATAATTGAGTTCATAATAATTTGTTTTTTAATTGTCAGACATTTATTGCTTAACCTGACGGCTATGGTATCCAGCCCCGCCGTTGTCCCAAAAAACAAAGAAAAAACGGTCGACATTTATCTATATTTTCAAGACAAACTTTAACCGTATTTTTGGCTTCCGAATCGGCCGACGTAATACCCCAACGCAAATCAATGTCTATCAACCTTAACTTGTATTTTTCGCACCATTCGGCTAATTCCGGAAATACGTTTTTTACAAGGTAATCACGCTCAGCATGCATATCGTTGAAAGTGCTGCTGATAAATATGGGTATGTCTTGCCATTCTTCCATCATAAAATCATTTCAGGTTTTTACTCGACGCTGCATCCACTTTGCAAAATATCATATAATGGTGGTTCTATTCGTTGAATAGCAAGCGCAATCGTTTCATTTCTGAAATTATCAATTAATTTTTCTCTTAATGGAGTAAAATAATCATAATCTTTATAAGATAAAGCAAAAGTCCAACATAGCTCGCTTACCATTTCACCCAAAAATCCATGACTAACTGATTCTGCCATATCTATTAGCGTATTCAAAAATTTTTTATTTGAATAAATAGCCTTTTTATTAATGTAATAATAGATTAGCAGCGGCGTATAAAAAGTTGTCAACAATAAAATGTCGTCAATTGAATAACTGTTGCCGTAATTAAGTTTATTAATAAAATCGTTCATGTATACTATCCGGTTGCTATTTTCACATTCTAGCAATTCTTCTTTTGCAGCATAGGCTGCACCTTCAATATAATGGTAAAAGAATTCTTTTGTTTCCTCTATTGTTTTACATTGTTTGGAAGCAGACAATACCATATCCGATATGGAAGTATTACCTGATTCTTTATTTATGATTGGGATTAAAGCGGCGACTTCATTTTTTTGACCTAAATGAGTTAGCGCCAACGCTTTGTTTAAGTAATGAAAGTAATAACCTGTTGGTTGAATTTGAATTGCAAAATTGCATTGATCAATACATTCTTCGTATTTTCCCAAATGAAACAAACAACTCGCTTTCCAATTAATTGCAATAACATCGTAAGGATCGTAATGATCCAGATAAAATGTTGCCTGATTAACAGTATTTTGCAATACTAAATTATCTTTGGGTAAAGTAAATTGAGCATATTCTTTTTGTTTTGCAGCGATACTGTTTGCCCAAACGATACCTAATTCAATGTTATTCCTGACAATACCCATTTGTATGTCTTCTGGTATCAGCGTATGTTTTTCGTTTCCGGAACGGATTATTTCTGTAACCAGTGAACCAAATGCTAATTGCTTAGCGACATTTTTTTGTTCTTGCATTTGATAATAGAAGGAAGAATGATATGCCAACAAATCTTCTTGAATTGTTCGTGCAGTTCCTTTTTCATGCGCATACTGCATATTATCATGCGCTCCGAATCTTGGAAAACCATCCTTGTTTGTTGAATTTGCTAAACATTTAGACATGCTGTTAATGAACATGTTATTGTAATTGACCGCATCATTGTAATGAATCGCATAAGTTGACGCTAAGCGTGCCGCTTGCGGATAAACAGGGTTTATTTTAAGCGTTTGTTCGAAATGTTTTCGGGCTTCATTTCCTTGTCCGACACCTTCTAAATAAATTATGCCTTGCGTGCATTTTACCACATCTTTTGGACAACTAAGTGCGCCTTTCAGTTGAGTATCCAAAAGGCAGTCGGTTAGCGATAAGGCTAACTTTAGAAATCCATTTTTCATAAGGAACTGAACAAACTCGATTTGAGCTATTGGGATATTACAAAACTGGTCAAATCCCTTTTGTTCCTTAGATATTGCATCGAATAAATTTTCATAAATCATATATAATAGTATTTAATTAATTATAGTTCAGTAAAATAGCCTTTCCGTTGTATAATCCACATAATAACCGTTTGCCGTCGGATACCATAGACATCGTTTTATCTGGTAAATAAACCTTTTTATTGGTTTTATAAGAACAAAGATCTATAAAATCAAGCATATTACCATTATTTGTAAAAGCGCATGCAAGCGTATTATCCATAACAAAACATGCTGAACGACAAGCATCGCCTACTTGTGTTTTTTGCTTGGTTGATACATCGACAATCCATGTGGAATCTCCAATGATGCAAATATATTTCTTGTCCGGTGAGATACATAGATAATTAGACGTACCAACTTTTGCTAATTGAATAAATGTCTTGTTTGATGCAATTCCTAAGAGGTATTCACAAGCAATATTCATGATGAGTATTGCAACATCGGTTTCATTAATAGCCGCGATGGAAATAATTTGTTCCATGCTGTTTGTTTTATATATAGATTCTTCTGTAAATTTCGCAGCAATGTGCGTACGTTTTATTTCATTTTTTGTTCCAATAAATAATGTTTGCTTGTAAATATCCATAAACTCACAAGGTGAAGAAAAGGGCATATTTCCGTTATGCAGTAAAGTATTCTCCCCTTCCATGAGTAATCCGACTTTATGGTTAGATAAGGAAACCGCGATATAATCTCCACAAGACTTCGCAACCAAAGGTAACGCTCTATCAACACCATCCCTACAAATAGAAGCCAATGACCCATCCGAATTGTAAAATAAAATATGCCTGTCATTTTTCATTAATGTAAACATTTTATTTTCATTTAAAAAACCAACCGATGTTACGCCTCCTACATGTCCTTTTATTTTTATTTGTGGATTATCTGCTATCATAATAGCAGAAGATTGTAATAAAAGTACAGCATCGTTTGTTCCTGTAACGAGTGTAACAGGTAAGGAGCGTGGATGATTGGCTTCAAGCGCCGCCTGATAGGTCATTCCCTTTTTTGAATTTAGATTATAGTAAGCTGTATTACTTTCACAATCGGTAAGAAATATCGAATGATGAGCATTCTCTCCACAAGCGTTGGGTATTCGGGTAAGCCCTAAACCGGCTTCTTGATTATAGTGGAGTGTTGTTAGTATCTCACCGGTAAAAATGTCCTGTCTTATCAATTGTCTCATGATAGTAAGCGATAGGATTGTTTTCAAATCCTCAGAAATCGCAATGGCTTTAATACCACCGGATATACTTGCCGGAAAACTTGAAAAAAGAATCCATTTCCGGTTTTTCAGGTGATAAACAAAAATGGTTTTGTTCATTTCAAAAGCCATGAATGATTCTTTTAAAAAAATACAGGATGGAGTTCCATTAACAATTATATCGGTATCATCTAATATTACACATAACGAATTATTAATAACGGTAATAATTCCACCACTATCAGAATATAAAAGGAAACGACGATCCGATTGAACTTTTAAGGCTCCTGCATATATGAAGCCATGCATATTCATCAATGCAATTTTACCTGTATCCGAGATTGCCCCCATAAATACGACATCTTCATGTAATTCAGAGGGATATGTCCGCAATGTTTTAAATGTACATACTTCTATTATATTCAAGCGTGATTCTTTTATGGATAACAACATCTTTCCGTTAGGCGAAGCTGCCAGGAATTTACCGGAATCTAATTGAAGGACGCCTGTTCTGCTATAAATATCTCCCCCCAAACAATATAACTCAACACCGTTTTCATACCTGACCGCTGTTTGCAGCGTATCAATATCAGTGAGCGTTTTTATAGGCAACAACCCGCCTAATAAAGTTTGTTTTGCAAGTTTAGGATATTGCCACAAGATAGGAGCGAGTAAGCGAAGACGTTCTTTTATGAGTATAATATCCGGTAATACATCCATTTTAATTGCAGAAAACCTGTCATAATCTTCAATCAAATCCATTAACAAACCTGCAGATTGTTTTTCAACAATAAATATCGTACTTGTAAGCAGGGAAAATAATGTTGTTGTTTCATTTGAATTATATAATTGCCATGCCTGTTCTATCAATCGATGTCGGTTTGTCAATGGTAGGGTTGCAAAATAATTCGCCAGAGATTGATGCCACTCCTTATCTACACGGGCATATATGTGATGCTGGGTATATCGTTTTTTTGCTGCTGTTTTGAAACTTTCATAAAAGAAATCAATTCGACCGTTGCGTTTTGCCAGAAAAGATCGTAATTGACGCATGATAAGATAAATGACATCGAAAGATTCGTCTGTGTTGCTCGTTAAATTTTCAAGTATCAGAAGATCGGATAGTTCTTTCACACTCAATCCATACCGGCTATGCGCCAACCATCCAAAGATATGTGGCAATGCAATAGCAGGTTTAAGATGCGTATAAGCAGGGTCATTCTCCATCCTGCCCAATATGGCGTCAAATGCTGAAACAACCGTGTTGCCAAATCGTTTGCAAATAACAGTTGTTAAGTCATTGTGCACTCCGAAAACACGCAGTTCCGATAATATTACTTTCAGATACAAGGGCGTTTCAGCACCGCTTGATGAAATCAATGCGGTAATGCGCGGCGGATCCAATTCTTTAAAATATTGATCCAAGTAAGCCGATACTATTTTCATGCGGTCGTCTATCATGTTGAATGGCTTTACGCAACTGAGGATCATATCTCTGTTGACTTCACGTTCATGATAGTATATTTCTGTATCTTTATCTCCCCGTTTAAAACTAACAATCAATTTAATATTTTTGGGTAAAAGTTGTGGTATCCAATATAAGTCAGTCATTCCGGTTTCCAACTGATTTAACGCGTCTATGATTAGTATGGTTTTTCCTGTTCTTCCTGCTTCTTCCAATAAATCAGGCAACTTACTAAGCATTTCGATCACATCGACCGGAATATCATTGTCTATTTTTCCAGCCTCTTTCAATTCACTTAATATAGAATGTAACAGCCGTTCCACATTGGTCGAATCATCGCTTCCTCCGATAAAACGATAATGTAAAGTTTCAGCAGATTTTAATTTTAATGTATCAATCCAATGTGCTAATAAACTCGTTTTGCCCATACCTGCATAAGCAGTGAGGGCAAACGGTCGATTTTCTTTTTCATTGTCTATATACTTATTGAGTTCATCAAGATCATCTTTGCGCATAATAAACCCTTCGCTTGCAATGCGTAAAAATTGCTCCTGCTGGTCAAGTTCTTTTTGCAGATGAGTCAATTGTTCTGCAATACGTTCACCGAAACGTTCTGTAATGGCATCCTGCAGTTGTTTTACAATGATGTCATCAATTTCTTCGGCGCCTTTTCGAAAACCGCTTAGTCTACCTTTGGTAAACTGTTTATTATAAATATTTGCTTTTTCGAGTTCAGCAGAATTTGTTATTTCTCCATTATCGCTGACAACAACCCCAGCCTGCGCCCATCTTTTTTTCCAGTTTTCAAAGGTGTTTTTCCAAATTTCACTATTGGCAGGTGCGGTAGTTGGCACAAAGAGTGGCAGCGCTATTTCAGGTGTACTTTCATTGCAATTCCAATCTGCGATATAGTGTATAACTGGTCGACCTGTAGCAGGTATCATTTCTTCCCGCCAGTGATTAAGTTCGATATCTGCCAATTGGGGATTCCGGTCTGATTTGTTTGTGTAAACATCTTCCAAATCAGCATGAGTCAGGTCTTTTAAGTAGTTCGGCTCACGCAGGAAAAAAAAGGCGTGTTCAACTTTTGATCCGTCTTTTTTCTCCCCGTTCTTATCAAAAAAAGATCTATTATGAAGAGGATCAATCCGGGCATGGAGTATTTCCATTTCGGTAACGGAATTATTACCTAAATAACTATATCTTTCGTTTGGATTATTGTTTGGTATTTTGGTCAATTTTGGCGACCATTCCCGCTCTTTTGTCAACTCGGGAAATCGATGTTTGGTTTCATTATTCACATCATCACTGGTTGGCACCCACCCGCGCCTTTGTCCAAGAAAACATAGAAAAAACGGACGACACTCATCTATTCGGTCGAGACATACTTGCACTACACGTTTGTTTTGAGTTGCGTCGGCTTCGCTTACACCCCAGCGTAGATCAATGTCAATCAAACGTAAACGACGTTCTTCACACCATGCAGACAGCCGAGGGAATACCCGTTTTACAAGGTAATCCCGCTCGGCATGCATATCGTTGAATGTACTGCTAACGAATATATGAACGTTCTCCCATTTCATATTTTCACATATTAACAATCATTCCTATTCTCCACTTTCATATTTGTCCCATAATATTTCTCCCATGGTCTTGTTTTCTCCCAGATTTCTCCTTAATATCATATTCCTAAGATCTTGTTTTGCAAAAAATACATTATGTGTATTTCCATTACTATTATTCAATTCGCTGATGGTCTGATTTGCAGTGACTTTTACCTGAAAACTGAGAGGGGAAAGTTTTAATCTGTTCGTAACCTGTAAAATAATACCACGTTCTCCTTCAAACATAACATAAAGTTTTATTTTCTCCTGCGAAAGAAATATGTCGAAATAATTCAACCCATGCAATTCAGGGTTATCATTTAACATGTCATAGCTTGCGATACATGCGAAAGATAGCTTTTTATCTCCGTTCAATCTAAAAAGGATAATAGGCAATGGTATCATGCCAATATTCAATGACATCATTCCTACTTCAACATTGGTTTTTCCCGTTTTCATTATTTGCA
>JGI24696J40584_12961074_pt1 | contig 10480 bp, 8 predicted proteins | sample TergutCo191P4_FD_40584 | JGI IMG/M metagenome (IMG submission 40584)
CGCGCCTCTTCGATGGTTGCGCCATAGGCTTTGAGCGCATCGGGACTGACGCCGGGCAACAATTTTCCCGAGCCGTGCCCGAGGCATTCGTGCAGGTCGGTGTGCAGGTTGTCGGTGGCGAAACCGTAGTTTTCCAAAAGTTTGCGCTCGGTGTCGCTCCACACAAATTCTTCGAGGAAACCGTTGCCCCGCGAGGCTTTGTCGTAAGCATCGGTAACGTTTTCAATCGTAACCGATTTTGAACCGTGTTCGGCGCGTATCCAATTGGAATTGGGCAGGTTAATGCCAATTGGCGTGTGCGGGTAGCAGTCGCCACCGAGCATCGCCACCGTGATGACTTTTGCCGAAACGCCGCGCACTTGTTCTTTCTTAAACCGCTTATCCACAGGCGAATTATCTTCAAACCATTGCGCATTTTGACTGATAATTTCGGTGCGTTTGGTGGCTTCTATATTTTTGAAATTCACCAATGCTTCCCAACTTGCTTTGATGCCGAGCGGGTCGCCGTAAGTTTCGATAAATCCGTTGATAAAATCAATGTGCGATGTTGTATCTTGTACCCACGCGATGCTGTAATCGTCAAAAGTTTTTAAATCGCCTGTGGTGTAAAAGTCTATTAATAAGGAGATTATCTTTTTTTGTTGATCGTTTTCGGCAACGGTTTTGGCTTTTTCGAGCCAATGGACTATTTTTTCGATTTGTTTAGAATACATTCCGCCGATTTTCCAAACTTCTTCTGCTAAATTCCCTTTATCATCTTTTATTAAACGACTATTTAAACCATAAGAAACAGGTGTAAGGTCATTTGGATTGCGTTTTGCATTATAAAAATCTTCTACTTCTTTTTGTCCTACATCACGTTTTCGATAATAATTATTGGCGGAAGTTATAATTAAATCCTCCCCTTCGGCTTGGTTTACACGTTTGGCATCAATAGTCGGGTCAAAAATAAATGATGCAATATGTCTTAATTTCAAAGAAGATTTCGATAAAGAAGAATCCAATATAAACTTTATTCCATCAGGTAATGCATTATAAGCCTCAATAAAAAAATCCTCCGAAAATTCGGGTGTAAACTTAGCCATACTATAATGATGGTGTATGCCGTTTGAAAACCAGACTCGTTTCAAATAAATTTCAAACTGTTTGTAATTTTCGCTATTTTTGTCATATTTATAATTCAAAAAAACATAAATGGTTTCAAGTATTTTGCGAATAAGCAAATTATCTTTGTAATTCTGGTCAAAAAGAATATCGCGCCCCTCAACAGCAGCCTGCGAAAGATAATAAATATAGGTTTTCTGTTGCAAAGTTAATTGCTCAAATCCGGGCACTTGGTAGCGCAAAATTTCTACGTCGGCAAATTTATCGACGTGATAGTTAAATTCGTTTTCTGCTTTCATTGTATTACAAATTATAATGCCAAAAACGGCAAGTATTAGAAAGATTTTTTTCATATTTTTACACTATTTAAATACATTGTATTGGGCGGATTGGCAAAAATTATATCTACATAGTTATCGGGAAACCTTGCCAATATTTCCATACAATCATCATTATACAAAGCCGTTTCGTTTGTTTTATATACAGGTTAGGAATGCAACTGGCTAATTAAACATTTTTCTACCGAGCGATAATCCCTGTTGGGATTTTATAAAACAAAGTTCATAAAGTTCTTTTACACTACTTATTTCCCACAAAGACACAAAGTCCACAAAGTTTTTTTGTGGGAAACATACTGTTATTATTTATTTTGTGTGCCTAAATTTAACTATTTTATTCTATCAAGATTAATATTTCAACAAAACAATAAATTTCAAAGACAAATCAAAAAATACTATTTTGGCATTGACATTTTGTTCAATATGGCGTTCGGCTAATGCAAATTCGTTCATTATATCAAAAATATTCCGTTCGTTGATAAAGGGTGAGAATTTTGCTGAAAAATTTTGCTCTGCGTTTGTCATATAGTTCAATTCCGGCGAATGAAAATTGAGCATAAAATTTTCGCGTATCATTCGTTGTGCATAATTAAGAAAAGTTTTTTGCCGTTCGCGCCCGATAGATGCCATTTGTTCCGACCAGGCTTTGATGCCTTTCACATCTCTTGTGTATGCCAAACGCATTATGGCAATAAATTGTTCAAGGTTTTCGCGGCTTTCGTCGCTTGTTTCAATATTTTTCAAAGCGGCGGTATAACTGCCGTTGGCAATGCGGGCAATGTTGGTGGCTTCGCCGGCGGAAATATTGTAGCGGAGCGTCAGCGCCTCAACAATTTCCGGTACGGCAATCGTTGGAATATTAATCCGTTGCGTTCGCGATTGTATCGTGGTCAGAATGGAGTCCGGATTTTCGCTTACCAAGATAAAAAGCGTTTTTTCGGGCGGCTCTTCCAAAAGTTTCAACAATTTATTGGCGCAACTTTCGTGCATTTTTTCGGGTTGCCAAATAATCATAACCTTGTATTCCGATTCGTAGGATTTGAGATTCAATTTTCGCGTAATTTCCTCACTTTCTTTGGAATAGATAATAGCCTGTTTGTTTTCGGCTTCAAGTTTGGCAAGCCATTGATTATAGGTAAAATATGTATTTTCGATAATAATTTCGCGCCATTCTTTTATATAATCATCACTAACGGAAGAATTGACAACAGGAAAAACAAAGTGCAAATCGGGGTGCGCCAATTTTTCAAATTTCACGCAGGAGGGGCATACTCCACACGAGTCGTTTTCTTGTCTGCCGGTGCAGCATAGATATTGTGCGTAGGCAATCGCCAAAGGCAATTTGCCCACACCACCTGCGCCGGCAAAAAGTTGTGCGTGTGAAATTTTATTTTCTTTTATGGAACGAAGCAAACGGTTTTTGATTTCTGCCTGTCCGATGATTTTTGAAAATTGCATATATTAGTTGTTAGTCAATAGTCGTTAGTCATTAGTCGTTAGTCAATAGTCAATAGTCGTTAGTCATTCAACTTTTGCAAGTTAATTTTATAAAATAAAAACCTGATTTTTACCTGATTTTTACCTGATTTTTTTTAACAAAACCACCTAAGTAACCTATAAGTATCGCCCTCTCACAACCTGATTACCTGATTTTCAGTATTTTTATCTCTGATTACTGTTTTAAATCAGGTAATCAGGTTGGGTATATGTTTATTCCCTGTTACTTAGGTTGTTATGTTTGTAAAATCAGGTAAAAATCAGGTTTTTATTTCGTAAAATTAACTTGCAAAAGTTGAATGACTAATATTGACTATTGACTAACGACTAATGACTAACGCCTATTTTATCGATTTTATTGCTCCTGTGGTGGTATCAAAAATGACAGATGCGTTGTTTTTATCAATATACTTAGTTGGCAGCGCTACCAGTGTTCCGAATTGTCCCATCAATATATTTTCTTTGTAAATAGTTCTTTCGGAATTATATATTTCTACTGTTGCGTTGCCGGGGATACAGTGAAAAAAACCGTTTTTACTGTTGACATTCTTCGTTACTGATTTATCATCTCTTTTGTTCACTCTTAGCGAAATAAAATAGGAATCCGTAATACCCTCAACACCTGTAGTAATACCTATAGAAGGCGAAAAATAAAACAGTATGCGATCTTTCATTGCTCTTTCGGGCATCAATTCAAATGTTTTGTATTCGATTGTCGTTACGCTTTTCCCTGTAAACATTTCCAACAGCAGATTTTCGCGGCGTTTCAGTTCGTCTATTTTCAGTTGCAACGAAGCAACATCGGGTGTTTCCACAGAGCCGGTCAGCAAATTGAGTTGGCTTTCGCGCAACATATAAATCTGTCCTGCAATCGCTTCGCGTTTTTTATTGGCATCGCTTTGCAGAAAATAATTTTCTACCAAATCGCTTGTATCGAAATAAAGGCTTGGCGTTTTTTCGGAAATATCTATTTTTTGAACAAGGTCTGTTTCTGTTTCGGTAGCCGGAATATTCACACTGCTAATAATACCGTTGTCGGTTAAGTTGATTAAGCCCGCTTTCGAGCCGGAAGCAGTGCTTACTAAGAATGTGCGCGAGGCGTCGGGAATGCCTTTCCTGCGAATTTCAATGCCCGCAATTTCATAAACTGTGCGGTTGGTACCGATTATTTCACTTTTTTCAAAACCGAAATATTCTTGTGCGTATGCAGCATAAGGTCCTGTTTTTTGTACCGTTTTTTTCAATGCTACCCGTACTTCCAATGCTGTTTTCGGCAAAGTATATATTAATGCGCTGCCGGTTTCTTCGGCTGTCGAAAGCAATTTTACGTTTTTCTGTGCAAAGACAAAAAACGGAAAAAATAACATTACTGTAAAAAGTATTTTTTTCATATATTTTAATTTATTTATGATATTGAAGCAATCCAAAAAAACACCCTGCAAAAATAATAAAAACTTTTTGTTTAATCACTAAACAAAAAGTTTTTATTATCGTTTGAATTTTTAGATTTATTTTATCGCTTTTTCCGAATTTCCGTTATCATACATTATAATGTAAATACCGCTTTCGGGTTCTTTCGGCAGTTTCTGACCGAGGATGTTGTAATAGCCTGCGACACGTAGAGACGCGGCATGCCACGTCTCTACAACGGCATTGTCAATTTGGTTTGTCTGCCAAATCAGAATGGGGAAACCGTTATTAATAGGCGGATTATAATCCATTTTCCACAGCGAAGTTGTCAGACCGGAATTTAGAGTATTTACAAAATTCTGCGAACGCATTTGTGCCGAAGACATAAATAAATTATCGTTTGCCTGACTCGAAAATTGGTCATTAGACGGGGCTTTAGACGGAGCATTAGACCGCTTGTTCTCTCCGATGCCATCAATTACTCGCTCCGTAAGAATGGCATCACTGGCATTACAATTATAATACAGCACATCTTGCGCACCGCCAATGATTGCACCAACGGCAGTACCTTCGCCTACAACCATTGCCGCCACGTAACTGCTGCGGACAGTACCCTGATTGCTGTAACCAAGCAAACCACCCACATAATTATTGCCGGTAACTGTTAATTCGGTATTGTAGCAAGCCGTGATAACAGAGTTTGAGCCCGGCGTTTGATAACCCACCAAGCCGCCGCAATAACTCAATGCAAACAAAGTGCCACCGCTCACATACGAATTACGAATATCCGTATTTTCGGCATAAGCCACCATACCGCCGGTGTAGTTTCTGCCGCTTGCAGTGGTGTTTACTAATCCAAGGTTAGTAATGTAAGCATTTTTCGTATAGCCAAAAAATCCCTGATATGGATTGTTGGGCTGGTCTATAAAAACATTGTAAATTCTTTTGTCATTACCGTTGAAAGTTCCGCTGAAGGGTTTGTTGTTTGAATAATTGCCGATGGAAAGAATATTATTAGGCGTATTTTCGGGTAAAACAATATGATTTGCCAAAATAAATGTGCTACCTGTAAAACTGTTTCCGTCATTTACCAAATTTGCCAACAAAATCAAATCTTCTTTGTTCTCAATTAGATAATTGCCATTGTTGTCGATTGTTAAATGTGGCGTTGTAAATGAAAGTTCATCACCAAAAGCAGAACTACCACTTGCATCTGTGGCAAATGTCCGATATTGATAAGTTGTATTGGGTTGTAATCCTGTGAGATTACAACTTAAAGTATCAGTTGTAGAACTAACAGAAACAGAAGTGTATGTTGTTTCCGATGAGGTTTTATATTGAAACCCTTTTGTGGGAATTGTCAATGTGCCTGTGTGAATATATCCGTTAAGATTTACGCTGTTTCTCGTAATGATTTTTGCAGCAAATGTTTTAATTTCAAAAGCACTATTAACCAAAATAGGAAAACCATTATTTACAAAAGGTGCAATATCTTTCGCAAAAGCAAGATATGCATCAATACCATTATTTAGCAAAGTTACAAATTCGACTGTTTTCATAAATTCAGCGGTTTTCGATTGCCCTTGACCTGCTGCACCACAAGTAACTAAATAATAACTATTGGTTACAATAGCATTATAACGATAATCTCCAGTAAAACTAATACCGCTTTTATAATTGCCACTAATGCTGCCTGTATTATAACAATTATTTATTGTAGCATTATTACTAAGTCCCGCTATTCCACTGGCATAAGAAGAAGAATTAATGCTACCTGTATTATAACAATTATTGATTGTAGAAGTATTATATCCTGCTATTCCACCAGCATAAGAAGAAGAACTAATGCTACCTGTATTATAACAATTATTGATTGTAGAAGTGCTATATCCTGCTATTCCACCAGAATAAGAATAAGAAGAATAAGAAGAAAAAGAAGAAGAAGAAGAAGAAGAAATATTTCCTGCGTTATAACAATTATTAATTGTCGTATTCAAAGTATAACCCACAACACCACCTGCATAATCCGAATTTACTGTAATATTTCCACTAATAATTCCCACATTCTTAATAGAACCATTATATACCGAACCAAACAATCCCACTTTTTGAAAAATTGCAGAATTGATATACAAATTTGCAATAGTATGATTATTTCCATCAAAATGACCGACAAAAAGGTAACCATCACCTCCTATTGGTGTCCATTGAAAACTTTCACTGCCGTTAAGGTCAACGTCTGTCATTAGTTTCCAATAAGTGTCAGTTCCAACCACCCATCCGCTACCGCCTATACCGTTATTTACGATATACGCCAAATGCGCCAGTTGCGCGGCGTTTTCAATCAAGTAAGGATTGGCTTGTGTGCCGTCTCCTTTTGTCCAAGTGCTGTGTGAGCCGTCCCACACACTTGTTTGCGCGTTGGCGGAAAGCATTGTTGTAATGCACATCGCCAAAAATAATGAAATCTTTTTCATAGAAAATTGAATTTAGTTTTTTGTTTGTAAATATTATAAAAAATAAAAATAAAAAAGCGTGATACTTAAAATATCCGCTTGTTGAAGGTGTTTGACGAAACCCGATGTTACAAATAAGTCAAGTTCACGCCATAATACGTGAACACTAAACTTACCTTTCAACATCTTCAAAATCGTCAAACTTATCAACAAGAAAGATATAGTGCTTCAAAAAAAATATGTTGCCAAAAGTCGGCACCTTTGCCATCCATTTTGACACGACAAAAGTAAATAGAAAAATTGTATCTGCAAAAAGAATTAAAAAGTTTCATAGTAATTTGAATTTAGTTTTGTTAGTAAATATTATAAAAAAATAGAAATAAAAAAAAGCGAGATACTTAAAATATCCGCTTATTGAAGGTATTTAGCGAAACCCGATGGAACAGATAAATCAAGTTCACGCTATTTTACGTGAATATTGAACTTACCCTTCTCCATTTATAAATCGCTAAATTTTTCAATAAGAAAGATATGCCTAATGTTAAAAAATATGTTGCCAAAAACCGGCACGTATGCCATACACTTTGACAAGACAAAAGTATAAAATGATTTTGGAATAAAAAAGATTTGAGAATTGTTTTTGGGAAATAAAATATATTTGTAACTTTGTACTTTCTAATTTATCGTTATTATGGGAGATTACAGAAATATTATCAGTTACAACCCCGACAAACGTTTTGGCAAACCTTGTGTTAGAGAAACGCGCATTACGGTTTATGACGTGTTGGGTTGGTTGGCTTCCGGAATGAGTTTTTCGGATATAAAATATGATTTTCCCGAATTAACAGATACGGATATTTATGCCTGCCTCGCATTTTCCGCAGAAAGAGAACGTAAACTTCAAGTTGCCTGCTGAAAATGATACGATTACTTTTTGACCAAAATATATCATTTCGCATTTTGTCACGCTTGCCCGACAATTTTGCGAATTGCCAACAAGTTCGTACTGTCGGTTTGCTTGACAGATCCGATATAGACATTTGGAATTATGCCAAAGATAATGATTATGTAATAGTTACGTTTGATGCTGATTTTTACGACATAAGCCTAATAAAAGGCATTCCACCCAAAATAATATGGTTACGAACTGGCAATTTAACAACAAATGAAATTGCCGAACTTATGATTTTGAACTATTATACCATTCAAGATTTTATCGCTGATAATAATTGTCTTTGTATGGAAATCGAATAAAAAAGATTTGAAAATTATTTTTGGGAAAAGTTGAATGAAAAAGATTGTATTTGCAAAAAAAATAATGAAAAACAAAAGTTTTTATGGTTACAGGCATAAAAAGTGAAATAAATGTTGTGTTTTTGCGGTTGTAACCATAAAAACTTTTGTTATGATTTTCAGAAATATATATCTTGATAAAATAAAGCCGTTTAGTTTTTGGAAAGAAAACATTGCAGGCGTAAAACATCGGCATATTGAAGATTTTTTATTGAATACAGAGCAATAAAATTAGTAATATGTAAAAAATAAGATGGTAAAATGTTTAAAATCAGGTTTTTAAAATTACCCATACAAAACGTTATAGAACCGATATTTTATTGTCAAAGTTACCAATTTATTTTTTATACGTTACAAATATAAAAATTTCTTTTTTTTACAAAATATTTTTACATACAAGTAATTAGATGTATTTTTGCAAAAAAAAATACATCGACAAAAAGTATATGAAAAAAGTATTAGGAATGGGCAACGCCCTTGTGGATATTCTCTCAAAAATAGAATCAGACAGCAAATTAAATGACCTGTCGCTCGCCAAAGGCAGTATGCAACTCATTGATAATAAGTTTCTTTCGGATTTGGAAGGAAAAGTTACCGATTACCATTTGGCAACCGGCGGCTCGGCTTCCAACACCATTTCCGGTTTGGCAAAATTGGGTATTCCAACCGGTTTTGTGGGTAAAATCGGCGAGGATAATATCGGCGATTTTTTTCGCGAAGACGCTTCACGACAAGGCGTACAAGCCTATTTGCTCACAAGCAAAACCAACAAATCGGGCTGTTGTTTTGCCTTTATCTCGCCCGACGGCGAGCGCACAATGGCAACACATCTCGGCGCGGCTTGCGAATTGAGTATCGATGACCTGCATTTTTCGATGTTTGAGAATTGCGGCATTCTGCATATTGAAGGCTATCTCATTTATAATCAGCCGCTCATAGAAAAAGCAATGGCGATGGCAAAAGAAGCAGGTTTGAAAATTTCCATCGATTTGGCAAGTTTCAATGTGGTGGACGAAAACCTCGAATTTTTGCGCAAACTTGTTGCCGAATACGTTGATATTGTGTTTGCCAACGAAGAAGAAGCAAAGGCATTTACCGGCAAAGAGGCGGAAGAAGCCCTACACCATATTTCGGATTTGTGCGAAATTGCCGTTGTGAAAATCGGCAAAGACGGTTCGTATATCAAGTCCTGCGGCGACCATTTCCACGTGCCCGCCACAGAGTCAAAAGCCGTTGATACCACCGGCGCGGGCGACCTCTATGCATCGGGGTTTCTCTATGGTTTAACATCGGGTTTGCCGCTCGATGTGTGCGGGCGTATCGGCAGCATTGTCGCCGGAAATGTGGTGGAAGTGATTGGTGCAAAAATGGAAGAAACACGTTGGGATATTATCAGAAATGAAATTAAAAAACTTCAATAAAATATACTTGTTTTTCTGTCTGTTTTTGTTTCATTTATCTGCATTTTCGGCAGATATTTCATTGAAAACAAGAACATTAATAGAAAATCATAATTCGTCTTCAAAAAAAGCCAAATTGGTAAACGAAAGCGAAAAAATCAATTTATTCATTATTATAAACAATGATTTTGATAAAAATTCGCTCGACAGTTTGGATATTTCCATAGAAAGCGATTTTGGCGATGTTTTGACCCTGCTTGCGCCGGTGGAAAACCTTGCGGCATTGGCGGAAATCAATGGTATTGACTATATTTCGGTGGGCGTTGAGGCGAAACCGCAACTTGATGTTGCTGTGCCGCTTGTTCGGGCGGATATGGTACATCGTGGCGAAAATCTGGAACAGGCATACACCGGAAAAGACGTTATTGTGGGCTTTGTTGATTTGGGGCTCGATTTTACGCACCCTGCTTTTCGTGCGGCTGACGGCAGTTTGCGCATTTCCCGCGTGTGGATTCAAAGCGAATCGGGCAACGCGCCTTCGGGTTTCCGTTACGGCACAGAATATGTTGGGAAAAATGCCCTGCTCGGCAAACGTTACAGCAATGATGCATATTCGCACGGAACGCACGTATGCGGCATTGCAGCAGGCAGCGGGAATTTTTATGCCGGCATTGCGCCCGAAGCCGAAATTGTGTTTGTGGAAACAGGCGGTACGGATACGCAAATTGTCGATGGCGTGAAATATATCTTCAACTATGCCGCTGCGCAAAAAAAACCTGCGGTAGTCAATATCAGTATGGGAACGCACTACGGTCCGCACGATGGCAAATCTACGACCGATAAGGCTTTTGACAGTATGACAGGCGCAGGCAAAATCATTGTCGGCTCGGCGGGTAACAATGGTGCAGACTCTTTGCATATCCGCAAAAATTTTACCACCAACACAGATACTTTGCGCAGCATTATCGATATCAATCTTTCC
>JGI24696J40584_12961072_pt1 | contig 10471 bp, 9 predicted proteins | sample TergutCo191P4_FD_40584 | JGI IMG/M metagenome (IMG submission 40584)
TAGTATATGGTTTTATGCCTTTACAACTTTCTGTTATTGGAACTATTTGGGGATTATTGGAATTATTATTGGCAGGCATAATTGGTTCAATATCATACAAAGAAATTAAAGAATGACATTTTCTTGTTTAGAAACACAAATGAATGATGGACACACACATATTGGAAGAAATGAAACTTGAAAAATGCCATTTGTTGGAAGAAGATGTAATGAATAAAATAAAATCCAACCGATACAGCAAACGAAAGTAGTTTTAGACATTAACATTATAAAATATAATTCTTATGAAAGCGAAGACAATTTTAATCGTACTTATTGTTGTTATTTTCAATAAGTTTGCTCAATCTCAAACAACAGACTGTTTGAAAGATTTTGATTTTATGGTAAAAAAAATCCAAGCGGACTACCCCGGCTATAATGGAAAAGTTACAAGCGCAAATCGCGCAACACTTGTCGCATTAGAAAAGGAGATTAGACAAAAAATTGCAAATTATCCAGACAGTTGCGGCTATTATTTGAATGAATATACAGATTTTTTCAAAGATTACCACCTCCGAGTTAATCGTATTAGGAAAGCTAACAATCAACAACCCGAAATTATGGATGTTTCGACATACGGAAAAAACATACATATCAATGTGGATAGTATGCAGCAAGCAACAAGAGATACAAAAAGAATAGAAGGTGTTTGGGAAGGGTTTAGAGAAAAATTTATCGTAACAAAAGATGAAGAAAAATTTATCGGTGTTGTTGTCAATAATCGTGGGTGGCAAAGCGGACAGGTTTTATGTGAATTTGTTCCCGTCAATGATACTGTTTTTAATGTTATTAATTATTCGATAATTAAGGATAGAAAAACCTATAAAACAGAAGCTTCATTACATTTAGATGCAAAAATTATTGAAATTCACGATAATACAAGATTTGTACGCACGTCAAATTCTGATATATTTGATAAAGCGATTTTATACTCTTATGTGCCGGTATATCCCAATGGAAGAAATACTTATCCTGTTGCAATGTATTTGAATGACAGTACATTTTATTTGAGAATACCAGACTTTGGAGATGATGAAAGCAATGAAGTTGTAATTCAGCATTGGGATGAAATTATGAAACGTCCAAATTTAATCATTGACATTAGGAATAACGGAGGCGGTCAGGATAAATATTATCATGAGCTTGCAAAAATCATATACACAAAACCATACGAATCTAAAGGCGTTGAATGGTACGCTACAAAAGGAAATATCAAGATTTTTGAAGATGCAATAAAGAATGATGAAATAGAAGACGGAGAAGAAGGTTTATTATGGACACAAAATTTATTAAATGTTATGAGAAAAAATGTGGGAGACTTTGTTACTCATCCATATAGTGTTAATGATAATGAAACAGTTGAAAGCGATACAATTTATCCCATGCCGCGAAATATTGGAATTATCATTAATGAAGGAAACGCTTCATCTGCGGAACAGTTCCTATTGGCAGCTAAAGAAAGTGATAAGGTTATTTTATTTGGAAATAGTAGTACAGCGGGAGTTTTAGATTATTCCAATATCACACCAACTACGCTCCCGTCAAGTAGTTATCAAATATGGTGTCCTATGACTCGTTCAAAACGGTTACCTGAAAATCCGATTGACAATATCGGTATAGCTCCCGATGTTATTATTCCATTTCCAGCAACGGAACAATTATATGACAAATTAGACTGTTGGGTTTATTTTGTCAAAAATTATTTAGAACTTTTAAATGCAGATAAAAGGAAATAAAAATGCCGAACGCGCGGGCCACCGGGATGTTATACGCAATGCGTGGACTCGATAAGACTCATCATTTTTTTCTAATCAGCACTTCGTCAATCATGCCGTATTCTTGGGCTTCGGCGGCAACCATCCAGTAGTCGCGGTCGCTGTCTTTCCACACTTCGTCGTAGGTTCTGCCGGTGTGCAAAGCGATTATATCGTACAACTCTTTCTTGAGTTTTTGAATTTCGCGGGCTTCAATTTCAATGTCGGAGGCTTGCCCTTGCGTGCCACCCATAGGTTGGTGAATCATGATGCGGGAATGGGGTAGGGCGTAGCGTTTTCCTTTGGCGCCGGCGCACAACAGCACCGCTGCCATTGAAGCAGAAATACCGGTGCAAATGGTATGAATATCCGGTTTTAGGTATTGCATGGTGTCGTAAATGCCTAACCCTGCATACACGCTCCCCCCGGGAGAGTTGAGGTAAATTTGAATATCCTGATCTGATGCTTGGGACTCTAAAAACAACAACTGCGCCTGAATGATATTTGCCACATCGTCGTAAATGGGAACACCCAAAAAGATGATACGGTCTTTCATCAATCTTGAAAAAACATCCAACTGCGTGATATTCATCGGACGCTCTTCAATAATATAAGGCGTTAAATAGTTTTTAGCAATAGATTGGTATTGTTCCAATCTTAAACTGCTTATCCCGTGATGTTTCACGGCGTATTTTTGAAATTCGGTTTTCATTTGCATAATTTAAGAGATTTAAAAATTTAAAATTTAAAGATTTAAAGAATTTCTTCTTTGCGACCTTTGCGCTTGCTTTGCGACTTTGCGGTTAAGTTTTTTTAACGCAAAGAACGCAAAGGATTTTTCGCAAAGTACGCTATTTATTCCTCTATTTTCTTGGCGGGAGAGCGTCTCGTTTTTTTAGGTTTCGGGGACTCTTCTGCTTCTTTTCCTGTCATGAAAGTGATAAACTGATTGAAATCGCCTGTAATCTCTTCAATATTCATTTTCGATTGCAGGAGTTGCATTATTTTTTGGTCAAATAATTGATCGTACAACTGTTTTACTTGTTTTTTATCTTTCACAGCTTCTTCAACCAATTGATTCAAACGCTCTTCCACATCCGCTAAATTAAACTGCATGAAGTAGTTTTGATAATAGAAATAACGAATGTGATTTTTAATATCATCCATGGTAACCTCAATATTCTCATCTTTTCCCAACTTACTCTCTATCAGTTGCCATTTCAGCGACTCGGCATATTGTATCCACTCTGCGTTTAGTTTTTCTTCTGTAATTTCAGTATTGTTATTCAGAATATAACGTTTGATAAAATCTTCAGGAAACTCAATTTCAACATTTTGCACCAACAATGTGATGGCGTCGTTCATGAATTTTCTGTCGGTTTCCTGTTTCCATTGCATTTCAATTTGTTGTGCGGCGTGCTTTTTAAAATTCGCCACGTTTGCGATGGAGCCATCGGGGAAGGCTTTGGTAAAGAAGTCGGCATTCATTTCCGCCAAATTCACGCGTCCGATAGATACGATTTTCAATTCAGCGCACCCGGCATTCTTAACGTCAAAATCATCTGTTTTTTTCAAAAACTTTTTGAGATTTTCATCAGAACTGAATAAATTATTAAAAGTTACATTGACAATATCTTCTGTTTTTTTACTGAGAAAATCTTCTTTTCCTTTGTCGGTTAAATCTTTCACAAAGAAAAATCCTGTTTCTTCTTCTCCCCATTTAACAGTTACATAATCGTCATCTTCAATAGTTTCAGGGTTGATATAGTCGCCATGGCGTTTTCTAATCTGGTTCATAAAATCTTCGATTTCCTCTTTACCGGCTTCAATTTTAAACGCTTTAAGTAGCGGCATTGCGGCAAAATCCAATTCAAATTCGGGTTGCAGGGCAAAGTCGAAAGTAAACACAAAATCATTTTTTGTTTCAAAGTCAATGGTTGATTTTTCCTCCACCAGCATCGGTTCAAAAATGATATTGATACTGTTTTTCGAGAAATAGTCGTTCAAACTATCGCTGACCAATTTGTTAACTTCATCGGCGATAAGAGGTTTCTCGTAATTCCTCTTAATCAGCCCCATAGGGGCGTTTCCAACGCGAAACCCGGGAATTTGCGCTGTTTTTCTGTATTTTTTTAAAGTAGTTTCTACATTTTCTCGATAATCAAGTTCGCTCACTTCAATAGATAATTGCTGTACTTGTCCTGTTCCTTTTTCGTGTGTAATATTCATAAAATATGTTGATTAGATATTTTTTTACTTTGTTTTTATACGGTGCGCGAAAGTACACTTTTTTGTTTGAGCGAAAAACACAGTTCAAATATATTGACGCTAACGGGATAGTAATTACAATAATAGTCTATTTTTGCACTCTAAAATTAAATGAAATGTTGCCTCCTTTTTTTTTGAATAAATCTTATTGGGTGCAGTTGCTTTTTTTACTGTTATTTATAGTTGGAGGAGTAACCATTTTTACTTCCCTTGCCCTTATTGCAGGGAAAATGAGCGGATTTGAGGTTGGCACAAGAGAGTATTTCTATATTGTTCAAACGATTAGTGCATTTGGAACTTTCTTGGTGCCTGCGTTGCTCTTTGGTTACTGCACTTCCAAGGAGTGGTTTTCCTACAGTGATGCGGATCAGGTTGTGTCACCTCCGATGGTAGGTTATGTCGTTGTTTTATCGCTTTTTATATTGCCTGTCATCGCTTTTTTGGGGTACGTTAATGAGCAGATTATTCTTCCAGATTTTATGCACAACATCGAAGTATGGATGCAGAGAATGGAGCAAGAAAGCAAAGCACTGATGCAGGTTTTAACCGCAAATTCCAATTTTCTCATCTTAGCCGTAAATATTGGCGTAATGGCTTTATTACCTGCACTTTTTGAAGAGTTTTTATTCAGAGGAACAATTCAGCAGTTTTTTTTTAAGTGGTTTGCCAACAAGCCTGTTGCCATTATTGTAACGGCTTTTATTTTCAGCGCCATACATCTTCAGTTTTACGGATTTTTGCCGCGTTTTCTCTTGGGAATCTATTTGGGGTATCTATTCGTTTGGAGCAATTCGTTATGGCTTCCTATCATTGCCCATTTCATGCATAATACCAACAGTTTGATTTTCGATTACAGTGCGCAACAGCGCGGGATAGATTTAGAATCCCTTGACCCGAGCCAACTTACGGGATTTTATCCCGCAGTTTTATTTTGCACGTTTTGTGTGGTTATGGGGATCTATTTTTTGAGAAAAAGAAGATTTTGGGATTAGGAACGTTAACCGTTAATTTAAGTACAAATTAGAATCTCCATAACTTAAAAATCGGTAGTTGTGTGCCAGGGCGTGGTCGTAAATGCGCCGCCATTCCTCGCCCAAATAGGAAGAGATGAGCAATAGCAACGTACTTTTCGGCTGGTGAAAGTTGGTAATCAAACATTTCGCAATTTTGTGTTGATAATAAGGCAAAATCATCAAACTTGTGGCGGCATGTATTTCAGACACGTCATTTATTTTAAAATAATAACTTAAAGCGCTTAATGAATCATAAACCTCAACTTCCCTAAGTAGCGAATTTTCATAAATTTCAAACTGTTCTATTTTAAAGGGTTGTGGAATACTTAAATGCAATTTTGCACCCATAATAAACAGCGACTCTAACGTTCGCGCAGCAGTGGTGCCTACTGCTACTATTTTTTTATGTTTGTTTTCAAGAAGAAAATCAATAATACCTTTCGAAATAATCATTTGCTCCTGATGCATTTCGTGCTCAAAAACGGCATCGGTGGTAATGGGTTTAAAAGTGCCTGCACCTACATGTAGAGTAATGTAATTTAGTGCAATTTTTTTATTTATAAGTGATTGTATTACTGATTCGGAGAAATGAAGTCCTGCTGTGGGTGCAGCCACCGAGCCTTCCTGCTGTGCATAAATGGTTTGATAGCGCACCTCGTCAGTTGCATTTGCATCTCTTTTAATATAAGGCGGCAGCGGCATTTTGCCATAAGATTCCAGCCATTCGGCGAACGTAACGGTCTCATCTTCCCACATAAAAGTTACCAAAAACGCGTCTCCAACCCGATCCCCCTTTTCCGCCGTAATCATAATACTACTAAGGGATCCTTGTGAAAATAAGGGTTCCTTTTCTCCCTTCTGCCTTATCACCTCAAATTCAATGGCATCGCGGAATCTCTTCGCATTCCCCACGAAGCACTTCCAAGCGATAACGCCGGTTTGCGAGAACGCAGAAGCAATATCTCTTGTTGGATACACAGGCTCTAATAAAAATACCTCAATTTTTGCACCATATTGATTTTGAAGCAACAATCGCGCATGAATCACTTTTGAATCGTTAAAAATCAGGGCATAGTTTTCATCTAAAAAATCTGGCAATTGCGTAAAATATGAATCTGTAATTCTTCTATTTCTATACACTAACAACTTGGAGTGGTCTCGGTTTTCAAGAGGAAAAAAAGCGATCTTTTCGGCGGGCAAATCGTAATCTATATCGGAGAGATTTATTGAGGAGGTCATCAATTATTGTTATTTTTCAGCCTATAGAAACGTAAAAGATACAATCCTATTTTCCTTACTTCTAATAAATTGTTGTTGTTGTTCCCCTAAAAAAAATGATTTTTTCCTCTATTTTTGTTATTTCCTTTTTTTTAAGAACTTATGAATCAATAGGTTAATTTATTTTTCAGAACTTATTAATAGAATTGATGGGAGAGAAATATGGTATTAAATTTAAAAAACTTTAAAAAAAAAACGATTGATTAATTGTTAATCAAAGAAATGTATATCTTTGCCGCCGATTTACTTTTAAAAAAATCAATTGTTTAACCCATAAAATTTAAAAATCATGACAAAAGCTGAAATCGTTACTGAAATTTCAAACAAAACAGGTCTTGACAAACAAGCTGTTCAAACCATTGTTGAAACATTTATGACATCTGTAAAAGGTGCATTAGCAAAAAATGAAAACGTTTACCTAAGAGGCTTCGGTAGCTTCATCGTAAAACAAAGAGCTAAAAAAACGGCTCGTAACATCTCTAAACAAACAACAATCATTATCCCGGCTCACAAAATCCCCGCATTTAAACCTTGCAAAACTTTTGTAACCGCTGTTAAGAAAATTAAATAATCTAATTAAACTCAAATAATTATGCCGAGTGGTAAAAAAAGAAAAAGACACAAGATGTCAACCCATAAAAGGAAGAAGCGTCTAAGAAAAAATAGACATAAGAAGAAATAGTGTTTTTTTTAAAACCTTAACATGAAAACTAAATAGGTGTCTTAAAATAGATTCTATTTAGTTTTTTTTTATCAAAATGAATACTGAAGAAAAAGGAAAAACCTCGAAAGAACTTGTTGTAACTTCTCGTGAAACTGAAGTCCAAATTGCTTTGTTGGAAGACAAAAAACTCACGGAAATCCATCGCGAAAAGAAGGCTGAAGAGTGTTCGGTGGGGGATATTTTTTTTGGAAAAGTAAAAAAAATAATGCCCGGACTGAACGCCGCATTTGTAAATATTGGAGATGGAAAAGATGCATTTCTTCATTATTTGGATTTAGGTCTCTATGCGCGTTCGTTAAATGAATTTGTAAATCAAGTTGTTAGTAACAACAAAAGAAGCATAGCCAACTTAAAAATGCAGTCTGATATAGAAAAATCCGGAAAGATTGGTGATATCATTCAATCCGGTCAGTCTGTTTTAGTTCAAATAGCCAAAGAACCTATTTCCACCAAAGGAGCGCGCCTCACCTCAGAAATTTCGTTGGCAGGCAGATTTTTGGTGCTGGTTCCTTTTATGGATAAAATCAATGTTTCCCAAAAAATAAAAAATAACGAAGAGCGAAATCGCCTCAAAAAAGTGGTACAATCTATTCGCCCAAAACGTTTTGGAATTATTATCAGAACAGTGGCGCAAGGCAAAAACGTTGACGAATTGACAGCCGATTTAAATTTGTTGGTAGAAAAATGGAAATCCATCGTTTCTAAACTGTCTCATGGAAAGGCGCCCATAAAAATTGCGTCTGAAGAAGATAAAATTACTTCTATTATCAGGGACCTTGTGAACGAGTCTTTTGAAGCGGTGCATGTGGATAACAAAGAGTTGTATCAAGAGATCAAAACATATCTTTCTGCCCATATCCCTGAAAAAAAGGGGATTGTAAAACTTTACAAAGGAAGCAGACCGATTTTTGAAGAGATGAATATTGCGTTGCAGATTAAAAGTTCATTTGGCAGAGTAGTCATTTTAAAGAAAGGGGTTTATCTTGTTATTGAACATACTGAAGCCATGCACGTTATTGATGTCAATAGCGGAAATAGACTCAAGTCGGGCACCTCGGAAGAGAATGCACTACATGTGAATTTGGAGGCTGCTACAGAAATAGCGCGCCAACTTCGGTTACGAGATATGGGAGGAATTATTACCATTGACTTTATTGATCTTAATAAAACTGCGAACAGAACGTTGTTGTACAGAACTCTCCAAGAATTGATGAAAAACGATACAGCGCGGCACTCCATTTTGCCGATGAATAAATTTGGAATTATCCAGATTACACGACAGCGGGTGCGCGAAACCACCGTTATTGAAACCTCCGAACAGTGCCCTACCTGTCATGGAACAGGAAAAATTAAATCTACCCTGTTAATTCAAGAAGATATTGAAAATGGTATTGGCTATTTGATTGATAAACAACTTGAAAAAGGATTCTATCTGGCGGTTCACCCTTTTATTTACGCCTATCTTACTAAAGGAATTTTTTCTATACAATGGAATTGGTTCCTGCGTTTCCATCGTTGGATAAAGATTGTTGAAAAATCCAGTTTTTCGCTTATTGAATTTAAGTTTTATAATAGGAATAATGATGAGATTATTTTCGGAGGGTAGAATTCAATGATTTAAAGATTTAAAGATTTAATCCATCAATCCTTCAGTCTCATTATTTTCGAACTAACATGTAAATAAAATAGGGTGCCCCCACGAGTGCGGTGATGCTGCCTACCGGCAATTCGGAGTTGCTGACCAAGATGCGCGCCAACGTATCTGCAATGAGCATGAAAATGGCGCCCAGCAACATGGAAAAAACAAACAGATGTCGGGTATTGTTCCCGCATATAATTCTGGCAAGGTGCGGGATAATGAGACCGATAAATCCAATGACGCCACAAATAGAAACTGTTGCCGCTATTAAAACAGAAGAGAGTAGCAATGTTATATAGATTACTTTTTGGGTATTTACTCCGAGCGATAGCGCTTGTGTATCGCCCAACTGCATAATATTCAAATCTTTTGATAATAAGAAACAGAAAAAAATGCAAATAAAAAATACAGGAGTAAAAAACAGGATATCGAGGTAAGAAACGGTGGCGAAACTGCCCATCGTCCAGAAAATAATCTTTTGCATCTCTTGATGGTTCATTACCATGAGCAGAGTGAGGACGGACGCCATGAGGAAATTAAGCGAAATACCCGCCAGCAACATCACATAAGTGGATTTTATTTTTGAAACTCTTGTAATTCCCAACATCAATAACAGGGTTAAAAAGGCGGTAACTAATGCAAAAGAGGTTACCCCAAATAAATAATAATCAAAGCCCAAAATAAAGGCGAGCGCTGCGCCGATAGCGGCGCCGGATGAGATTCCCAAAATGTAGGGATCACATACGGGGTTTCTAAAGATAGACTGAAAAATGGCGCCGCACAACGTTAAGGAAGCCCCTGCAAGCACGCTCATGAGTATGCGCGGAATCCTCAAATGAACAATCACAAACTCAGTAGATTGAGCCGCGCCGATGAAAATCGCTGCCGCCACAAGGGCGAATAGCAAAAGAAGTAATAAAATGAATTGAGATACTTTTGTCAATCTCAAAGCAAGAAATCTCATTTTACTTTATTGTCAATTTTGGAATAGTTATTTCTCCAAGCAATGAGTTAGATGTATTACTTTGACTGTTGCCTTTTTTATTTGGAAAAAAATACCATTTCAAATTTACCCCCGAAGGTTTTTGGGTGGTTAAAATAGTTTCATCTTCCTTAAATTCAGCATAAATAATATTCCATCCTTTAGTAAATGAACAGTTCCATATTTGAGGCACTGTTTCTTGTTTATTTGTATATTCAAAATTAAAATTGTTGTTGGCGTATGTATAGTATGCTCTAACGCTCTTATTGCCATCTTGATAAGAAAATTCGCCTATCATCTTTTTTTGCTTATTCAAGGCAACGATCTCAATCAATCCAAATAAGCCATCGTTACTTCCGTTTTTGAGGAGCGCATTTGAAACGGTTTTTGGAAGGTTTAATGTAAAGGCACCATCATCATATTTTGAATCAACTAAAACCTCTGATGCAAGTTGTGCTTTCACTTGATTGATGTCGTCGTTCGTGTTTTGAACATTTTTTACTTCAATAAGATAGCCTGAATCGTCCTTGTTATCCTTATTACAGGAAACAAATGCCATGGAAGTAGCCATCAAGGCTATCATAAAACAAATTAAGTTTCTTTTCATATTTTTTTTATTTAAGATTAGGCGGCAAATGTAGAAAAAAATCAACCCATTTATCTATGAATCTTTAAATCAATTACAATATTTTGGCACTATTCTTGTTAATAACAAACATTTTAATAATTATGTAGATGAATTTTAAATTTTCCGAAGAGATGAAAAGCGCCTTG
>JGI24696J40584_12961070_pt1 | contig 10452 bp, 7 predicted proteins | sample TergutCo191P4_FD_40584 | JGI IMG/M metagenome (IMG submission 40584)
GCCGCTGTCGGCCCAGAGCTCGCGGTCATGCTCGTCCAGAAGCGCCAGCATCATCTCGATGTCGTTCACATTCGCGGCTGTTACCCGCCATTTTGTGATGATCTTGCTCGCCTTGTCGATTTTTACGTGGTTTTTGTAGCCGTAGTGCGTCTCGGCACCCTTCTTCGCCCAGCGCGCGTCCAGGTCTTTTTGCGCCAGCTTGTGCGGCTCGTCTTCCCAGCCTTCGGGCGTTTCGTGGCTTTTGATTGCCTGGTCTTCCTCTTTTTTGTTGCGCTGCTTGGGCACATCGACGAATGTCGCGTCCTCGATACTGCCCTCCCGCGTGATTACGCCGATGTTCAACAGTTTCGCGTTGAACAGCACGAACAGCTCGTCATACGCGCCGCTGGTCATCAGCAGCTCGCGGAACAGCCAGATTGTCTTGCTGTCCGGTACTTTTTCTCCCAGCGACAGCCCCAAAAACCGCTGCCAGCTCAGCCGGTCGTTGATCTGGAACTCCATCTGGCCATCAGAAATGTTGTACAGCGCCTGTAAAATGACAACCTTGAACAGCATTCCGTTGGAAAATGGCGGCCTGCCCCCCACGCCACGCTTGCTTCTGTCGGGACGCACCCGCTCAGGCGTTTCTTCGAAAATGCGCCAATCCATCGCTTTGTTCAGCCACGCAAGCCGGTCCCCCAGCTTGCTCAGCGTCCCCAGCCATTTGCTCCGCCGTTAGGCAAGGTTTTTCGAGGTGGCCCAAGGGGCTGAATCTAGGGCTGGCTTAAGTGGACGATCATCATCGTCAGTCTGCGATTTTTCGATCTTGTTGTTGCTTTGACGATGATTATCTCGTTGATCTCACCCAATATTTCCTCGTGTCATCTTTTGGACTGAAAGTCCAGCGTTTCATGACTACCGCGTTGTTCAGTAGGTTTTATATAAAGGACCAAAAATGATGACAAAAGTATTTGTTTCCGGCTGCTTTGACCTGCTGCACAGCGGGCATGTGGCTTTTTTAAAAACAGCCGCCTCTCTCGGTGATCTCTATGTGGGCATTGGGCGCGATGAAACGATCGCGTTGCTTAAAGGAAAGCCGCCGTCAAACACCGAGTCGGAGCGCTTGTTTATGGTTCGTAGTGTGCGTTGGGTTAAAGAGGCGTGGATCAACAGCGGATTGGGTACATTGGATTTTGTGAGGGACCTCGAGCGTCTGCGCCCGGATATCTTTGTAGTAAACGAAGACGGGCACATTGCCGAAAAGGCCGATTTGTGTGCCAAGCTGGGTATCGACTACCGCGTGTTACCCCGCAAACCAGAAACTGGGCTACCGGTACGTTCTTCCGGGGAGTTGCGCAACAAGGGCGTTACGCTGCCCTATCGCGCCGAAATTTGTGGTGGCTGGCTTGACCAACCTCTTATCAACTGTCTCCACCCTGGCTGGGTCATATGTGCGCAGTTGGCACCTCACGTGGCGTTCGATCGCCCATACGGCGGTTTGGCAACTTCCACCCGTGATTGCTTAATTCAGCTAAATGCCGCCGGTGTACACCAGATGGAGCCCGAAGCCCTTGCCCGGTTGGCTTTTCGCTACGAAAACGGCATCGACCGGCCGGGCCACCCTGTTTCGGGCGCGCAGGACGCCATAGGTCTTTGTGTGCCCGGCGTCACTTTTCAGTATTACGACAACGGGTATTGGCCTCAGCGAATACAGTCTCTCACGAACGTAGAAACCTTACGTTGGCTGGAGGAGCATTTGTCGTTGTATCCACTGCGCTCCCGGCAGCCTGGGTATGACCCGCTAGGAGGAAAGAAACTGAAGGGCAAGACAGTGCAAATTCTGGCGCAGGCTTCGGCCCAGTGTAAAAGTGCCATCCAAACCCAAAGCGTGGCTGGCCTTTCCGAGAGTTTCCTGCTGTGCGTTCAGGCCCAAAAAATGCTTTTTCCGGCTATGTTTCCGCCGCAGATACTGTTGGAAATCAATCAATTGCAGGCGGCGGGCCACTTCCGGGGCTGGAAATTTACAGGCTGCGGCGGTGGTGGCTGGCTGCTTCTGGTGGATGTCGCGGAACTGCCGGGAGTCATCCCCCTCAAAATTTCCGCTTGCAATCTATGATAACTAAGGCATAATAATTTCTATTTGGAGGTGTACTCACGCTCATGATTATCGAAAAGGTGATGGAGCACTTAAAATATTTATTTTGGCGAATACAAATTGGCTTATTATGCGCTTGCCCACCTTTGTGTGGCATTGTTTCGAGGTCTAGCCTAGGCGCGGCGAATTCATCCAAACTATGGTTGAAAACGTTACTTCGGCTTGCTGTACAAACACCTTGTGCGTTATTTCAGCACTGGCGCAATATACGCAAAAAGCACGTTGCTTTATCTAGAGTTTCTATCCTCGTTACGACATGTTGTACACTCCAATGTGATAACTGTGCGGCACACATTCCTGACCTCAAAAACCACAGGGATTTCCCCTCAAGCAGCCTGATTCGGGACGTTCATGCTCTGTTTGCTTGTGTGGATCATGTATACGCCACCATTCTGAGTGGCGGCGAGGCATTCTTACACCCGGATTTGGATGAAATTGTACGGGCCTGTGCAGATTCAGGTAAAGCCGGAGACATAAGTATTCAAACGAATGGCACCATTCTTCCGGACGCAAAGACGCTTGTCGCGCTCAGAGAAGCGAACGTAACAGTCAAAATAAGCCACTACGCTCCTTCTCTTCAGCCTGATGTTGAAAAGCTAAAGCACCTTTTGGAGGAGAACAGAATACACTATACGCATGATAGCGCCACCTTCTGGCGTGACACGGGCAAGTTTGGCGAATTGCAAAAGGGTTCGGAAAAGCGGCGATTCAGTGTTTGTGCAATGCAATTGTGTATGGTGTATTTATACGGAAAGCTCCACTTATGTGGCGAGTCGGCGTTTCTATTAGAGGAAGGATTGATCCCGGATTGCAAAGAAGACTATATTGATATACGGGCAATTACTTCTTCTGAATTCTCCGGGCAGTGGCGGAAACTGCTAAAGAAGCGCTCTGTCACTGCCTGTTCTTACTGCCTGGGAAACACATACAAAACGCCGAAGATCCCGGTGGCTGTGCAGCGGGGATAAACAAAATGGGAAGGGAGGAGGCGCACCCAGAATGAAAAACGTCTATTTTGTGCAGGCGGGGAACCTGTACGGGGTCAACGCCTATCTTCCCTACGCGGCGGGTTGCGTCGCGGCATATGCGTGGTCAAACCCTCTTATCCGTGAGAACTATCGGCTGGATGGTTTCAGTTTCCTGCGCGAGCCGGTGGCGCAGGCAGCGGCGTCTTTCAAGGACCCGTTTCTGGTTGCCTTTTCAAATTATCTTTGGAATTTTGAATACCACAAGGCACTGGCGAAAGAAATCAAGCGGTTGCATCCCGGTTGCCTGATTGTATTCGGCGGGCACCAGGTGCTCAACGAAAGTGCCGAACAACTCGGCGAATATCCTTTTGTCGATCTCCTGATACACAAAGCGGGGGAAATCCCTTTCGAACAACTGTTGTTGGCTTTGCTTCAGGGCGCGGATTTTGCCGTGGGGCCGTCGCTCTCTTACAGGGACACAGACGGAAACCCCAGACGCACAAGGGAAGCGCTCTGCGAAAGCTGCGATTTCCCCTCCCCTTACCTGACGGGTATGTTTGACCGCCTGTTTGAAACCTATCCTGATATTTTGTTTTCCATGACCATCGAAAGCAACAGGGGCTGCCCCTATTCCTGCGCCTTCTGCGATTGGGGAACGCAGCGCCAAAAGTTGCTCCAAATCTCGATGGAACGGGTCAAGGCGGAGATCGACTGGGCCGCCCTGCACAAAATCGAGTTTGTCGTATGCGCGGACGGGAATTTCGGCATGCTGGAACGCGACGAAGAGATCGTGGATTATGTGATTGAAACAAAGCGCCGCACGGGCTACCCGAAAAAATTCAATGCCTGTTTTGCCAAAAATGGCAATGAAATTGTGTTCAGGCTCAACCAAAAGCTCAGCGAACAGGGGATCAGCAACGGGGCGACCGTCGCGTTCCAAAGTCTTTCGCCGCTGGCGCTGGAGAACGTCGGACGCAGCAATCTCGGGTTAAAACAACTGCACGAGCTGGTGTCGCTTTATAACCACGCCGGCATACCGGTATATACCGAGCTGATCATGGGCCTGCCGGGCGAAACCCTCGATTCCTTCGTGCGTGGGCTGGGAACGCTGCTGGCCGCGGGAATGCACGGCGCGATCGAGGTATACCCTTGCGAGCTGCTGCCCAACGCGGCGTTGTCCGGTGCAACCTATATGGAAAAACACGGTATCGAGGGCATTCGCGTTCGACAGACGCATCGGCACGGCTCGCCTGCGAACCACGACGAAGTCCCCGAATACTGCAACATCGTGCGCAAAACGAACACCATGCCCACGGAGGATTGGATCACGGCGTTCCTGTTCGCCACCGTCATCCAGGGCTACCATGGCTTCGGCCTGCTGACCTGCTTCGCGGTCTACCTCTACTGCGCACGTAAACTGCCCTATGAGCGCTTCTACCTCGACCTGATAGGCTGGGCCGAAGCCAACCCCGCCACCTTGGCCGGGGAGCAGCTTTCGTTTATTAGGGAGAGATACCGTTCCCTTTCCCAGGGCACCGGCGAAAGCCTGGTATATTACGACAGCCGGTTTGGCGAGGTGACCTGGCCGCTTTGCGCCGCGTTGTTTTTGCGCACCGCCATGGAAACCCCGCGGTTTTTCGATGAGCTGCCCGCCTTTTTGCGTCGCTACGGCATGGACGTCGCGCTGCTTTCGCAGTTGGCCCACTATCAGCGGACGATATTGCGCCTGCCCGGCCCCCCGCCCGCGCCGGCGTCCTTCGATTATGATTTCCCCGGGTATTTTGCCGCCGCGTTCGCGGGGCGCTACCCAAATCTACTGAAAAAGCGCACCACAGTGCGCTTTACCGAACAGCGGGCCATCGATTCCTGGCCGGACTACGCCAGGGAATGCGTGTGGTACGGCAGGCGAAAAAGACTTTCTATCAGAGAGGGGGAGGCTATTTATGGCTGATACCGCCCGATTCCGCAAGCTCGCCATCGTGTTGCTGGCGCGAGACGAGGTCGTTTCGCTGCGCGAGACGGTGCAGGGGCTTCAGGCCGTATGCCGCCCGGAGGATGCCGCGCGCATTCTTCTTTTTTTGGCCCCCGACGCAACGGAGGCCTGCCGCCGCGAGGCGGAGCAGCTTGCTGCCCGTCCCTTTCCTATTCCGAATAAAATCGTGCAGGAAAAAGGGGGGGCGATCGCGGCTGAATTGCAGCAGCTGCTGCGCGGGCAGGCGGACGCCTCCCATGCCCTGATCTGGACATCGGACCTGGACGCGCCCCCCGCGTTTGTTGCCCTGCTGCTGGAAAAGGCAAAGGAACACCCCGCCGCGGCCATCAGGCCTTCACGCCTCCTTCCGGGCGCGAGCCTCCCGGCTGAAAAGAAGGGCTTCATCAACTGGCGCGACGCGGCGTTCGCCCGGCTGGTCCGCATCCTGTATCGCAGCAGCCAGACGGATCCCTATTTCGGTTTGGTCCTGTTCCCGATACACGATTTCGTCCGCTTTGACCTCAGGGAAAAATTCATGAGCTTCGCGCTGGAGTTCGCGTTATGCTTCGAACGCCTGGGTACGCAGTTCATCGAGCTTCCGCTCAACCACCAGATGCGGCAGGAAGGGAAATCCAACCTTTCCGTCCTGGATAAGCTGCGCTGCTTTGTCCCCATGATCCGCGTGCGTTTTTTGCCCCGGAAAAAGCTTTTCAGGGAGGGCATGGGGGAATGAAAAAACGCAATGTATACCTCGTGCAGGTGGACGTCCTGCGCAAAGCGCCCATGTTCTATACGGCCTACCTACCCTACACCGCAGGCGCGTTGTGGAGCTACGCCCGCCAGGAGCCCACCGTCGCCGAACATTACGCGCTGCGGGAGATTTTCTTCCTGCGCGACCCCATCGACGGCGTCCTTCCGCGCATAGAGAACCCGTTTCTCGTCGGCTTTTCGTGCTACTGCTGGAGCACGGAATACAACAAGGCCCTTGCGCGGGCGGTCAAGCGGGCCTTCCCCGATTGCTATATCCTCTTCGGCGGGCACAACGTGCCGCCCGGCAGCAGCATGCTGGAGGAGCTGCCCTACGTGGATTTTTTGATGCACGGCGAGGGGGAGCTGGGCTTCCAGGCGCTGCTTGCGCAGCTCTTGCATGCGGCGCCGGATTTCACGGCGGTGCCGGGGCTTTCCTACAGGACCGCCGGTGGCTGCCATACAAACCCGAACGGGGCGCTGGATTCCCTCGAGCGCTGCCCCTCCCCCTTTCTGGAGGGCATTTTCGATCCGATTGTAGCGGCGCATCCCGAAATCCAGTGGAGTGTCGCATGGGAGACCAACCGCGGCTGCCCCCATCGTTGCGCCTATTGCGACTGGGGTCATCACAATCACAACGTGCGCCAAATCCCGATGGATCGGCTCCTGGCCGAAATTGAATGGATAAGCGCGAACAAAGGGGAATTTATCTGGTGCGCCGACGCGAATTTCGGCATCCTCCCGCGGGACGAGGAAATTCTGGACGCGCTCGTCGCGGCGCGTGACCGCAAGGGGTTTCCCCAGACTTTTTTGAGCCAAACGACACATGCTTTATCCGAGCGCACATTCCGTGTTAGCAAAAAGCTGTACCAAAGCGGCCTGGGCAGGCACGGGTTCGTCATCGCCCTGCAAAGCCTTTCGCCCGAGGTACTGCGCAATATCGGACGTCAAAACCCTGATGACGAGGCGCTTATCCAATGGATACGTAGGCATCACCGCGAAGGGCTGCAAGTCTATACGGATCTGATCCTAGGCCTTCCTGGTGAAACGCTGCAAAGCTTTTGCGCCGGCGTGGAGAAAGTTTATAGGCTTGGGCTGCATGAAGGCATCGAATACTTTCAGTGCTATCTCCTTCCAAACGCGCAAATGGCCGATCCTGCGTATCGGCAACGGCATGAGCTGCGCACCGCGCACAAAATCTTCAAGCATGTCCTGGAGGACGCCGCTGAAACAGCGCAGATTGATGAATACATCGATACGGTCATCGAAACCGCGGCCATGCCGCACACGGACTGGCTAATCGCGAACTATTTTATGATTTTGGTGAAGGGCTTACATGGATACGGTTCGCTGCGCTTAATCGCAATGTTCTTCCACACGGAAAAAATCGTCCCCTACGCTTCATTTTACCTGCGCCTGCTTGACTTTTACCACAAAAATCCGGACTCCCTGCTTGGCGAGACCATGGCGCATATCGAAGAACACTTTTCTGATAATGTCCTCGGCGTTGAATCCAAACCCCTGCAGATTTCCGACTTCAGTTTTGGGCGCATGATGCCGGATCAATACGTTTTCAGCCGCGCCGTCCTGGATCCGGAGCGCTTCTATGCCGATGCGGAAATACTCCTGCGGCAGTTCGGGCTGGAACCGGATTTGCTCGCTCAGCTACTATGCTTCCAGCGCGAAAGCATCCTTCTGCCGGGCGCAGCGGAAAAAACACTTGATTTCGGATATGATTTCTTAACATACTTCAACGCCATATACGATGGTGCCCCCATTCCACTTCAAAAGAAATCAGTGCGATTGCGCTTTTCTTGCGGCAACGACCTGTCATCCGCAGAAAAGTATTACCGGGCCGTTGTGCAAATAGGCCGCCTTACAAACGAAGCGTTCTATAAAGTGGAGTGTTTTCCAAAATAGGTCAATGTTCCCTTCAGCCCCAAGCTCCCCTCAAAACCTGCCGTTGTTGCGGACGGTTCTTGCCCTCTTATGTGCATGGCAACGCGGAGTATTGCGAGCGCATCTTCCAAGACGGCAAGACGTGCAAGGAGATTGGCGCGTGAGCATGTTCCGGGCGAGGCTGGAAGAGTACCCGGCTATGCAGATGTATCGGCGGGCTTACAAGATAAGATTCGCACGGATCAGTAACTCTTTATATTTATTAAACCCCCACAAAAAAGTTTTTTTCCTCTTGACACACGTTGGGAAAGATGGTATATTATATTTATGGAATGGTCATTTTTTTGGGAGGGTTGCACATGACAGGCAAATTTTGGAGGCAGATAAAGGCACTTCCACAATCAAAGGCCCCCACCGCATGGATTTGGCTTGCACGCTTTGTTGCTGTGTTTACCATTGCTACGCTTCCGCTGGCCTGCACTGCTTTTACCGGCGCAAGATACGTCGCCGCAGCCGGGGTCAACGCAGCAGCACGCGTGGCTAAATGGGATGTAAAGGTGGAGTGTCTTGAGGTATTTCCAAAAGTAAAGGATATTTCGAGTCTGCCCCAAAACGGCACACCCGGCGACCATCCGCTGGTGCTGTTTTTTGAGGGACTGAAGAAGAATACTGATCCTACGACGGGAACGAAGGTGGAGGGGCCTGCAAGCTTTCTGATGACGCTCACAAATGACAGCGAGGTCACTGCGCGTTTTACGCCGACATGGGATACAGATGCCGGCACGCCCGATATCGGATTCTATAAGACGTATACACCGGGCGCACCAGGCACGTATAGCGATCCGATTGCCACAACAGGGGCTAACGCCGGCATTGAGTTGGCGCCGGATGAAAAGTTGGATGTGTATGTGGTGATTAAAAACTCCACGTTTACCTATTTAAAGCTTGGTGCAATCTGCGTACAGGTGGATTAATAAAGCTCGCCTGTATTTACACAATCTTGGAGGTGTTTGTAAATGGAGAAGAACAAACCTGCGAAAAGTATCCGGCGGTATGTGATAGTGCTGACGCTGGTGGTTGTGATGCTTGCGGTGCTTGTTCCCTATGTTCAGGGGAAGTATTTCGGCGACGCACTGTATGAAGACGCTTCCGGCGACTATGTGAATCTTATCGACACCGGTGTCAGCGGGATTTCGAACGAGGACCTGGACAGTCTTTTCAAACTTATAATGAACGAACGGTATCCGGAGGGCAGTATCTATATGACGACCTCCGAGGACTTGAACACGCCCACCAAAATGAGCGAGCATTTCGGCGGCACATGGTCGGTCTGGGCTGTGAATGAAGTTCCGGTGGGCATAGATAAGAACAACAAGCTGGACGGTACCACGCAAGTGAGTCAAAGCGTCTTTGACTTCCATGAACCGACAAGCGGCGGCAGCGCGGGCGGCAGTACATCCGGCTCGGTTGCGGTGCCAAAAACGGCGTTCACACAGGAACTGGAACTGACGGCGGGCAAGGTTACCCTTTCGGGTGAAACTTTTTCTCTTTCGGGTGGCAGTGTGGCCATCAACACCACATATTCTTCGACAAGCCCCTTGAAGAGCAACACGATCAGTTTAGCAGGCCCCTCGACCGACAAACTCAAGTATTTGCCCGACCACGGGCATACCATAACCTGGTGGGGCAAGTTTCGTCAGTGGCGCAGTGGCGTAGGGGCCAGCATTGGGAATGACAGACATGAAATGATCACCACGTCAGACACATCGATTCACAATGCTGCCAATGATTGGAATAACGCCAACAGCAAAGGAACAAACGATTATGGCAGATATGACGGCTCCACCGTCCCGGCCTCCTTCACCAACAACCCGAAGTTTGGGGTGGCCATCGGCAATTACGGGCAAGATCCTCCCGATTCTTTCGATTTTGAGTATCCAACCTTCAGCACGAGCTTTATCACAGGAACGCTGAGCAACCTGGAGTGGGAGTACAATGTTCCCACGGTTGCGACCTATCCTCAGCAGAAAATCACTTCGCATAGCATAGCCGCTGGAGGTACCGGTACAACAAGCAACCTTGCAGATACAACCCTGCAGCCCTACATCAGATGCTATATGTTCAAGCGCGAGACGCTGGCGCCGGTGTATCCTTGGCTGGATCCTTGATGGCCATGCTTGACCGCAACATAATTGGAGGTGTTTCCCTGTGGAGAAAATGATAACGACAAAAAGGATCCGGTTGTTCGCACTGACGACCACGGTAATTCTGCTGGCATTGATGGGCTTGCAGATCCCTTACGCCAACGCGAAATATGTGGAGCCGATAGCGAACATTAACACCGCCCTGAGCGAGGTGACGGAAGCCCAGGCGGATAACCTGTTTATTCACCTGATGAACGAGATGTATCCCATGTGGAGCATCTATATGACCACGGAAATTGACGACGTGGAGGTTATCAAGGCCCATTTCGGCGGCGACTGGGAAGCTTGGGGGCAGGGCAGGGTGCCCATGGGTTCTGCAGATAACGCTCCGTTGGGAGCTCCCGGCGGCAGCATGAACGGCGCCCCCAGCAACATTCCCGTGACGATCAGCGGCCTGCAAATGCAGGACCTAAATACCATTTCCCTTTCGACACCCACCATGCCTTCGCCGTGGCTTACCGACAACGGCGGCATAGACTGGAGCGCTGATGTAACCCTTTCCAGCGCCGCCGCACCCGCCAATACGTT
>JGI24696J40584_12961069_pt1 | contig 10449 bp, 9 predicted proteins | sample TergutCo191P4_FD_40584 | JGI IMG/M metagenome (IMG submission 40584)
ATTAACTGTAAACGGGATATGCAGGTGGAGGAAGCCTTGTCATTTATACTTAATCCCCAAGGCTCCTCCGTGTGGGAGGAGCTCCCCGCCTCGGGCGGGGTGAGGAAGGTATCGCGGAGCGACGTACCTTGTGCGTTCGCACCACCTGTAGGGGCGGCATTCTTGCCGCCCGATATTTAGAATAGGGAATCGCCATGACCAAACACCTCAAAACCCTCGAGCTCGATAAAATCCTCGCCATGGCGGCCGAAAAGTGCGCCTGTGACGAGGCCCGCGCATTGGCTCTGTCCATCGAGCCGGAGCCGAATTTACAGCTGGCGCAGGCCTTGCTCAACCAGACGCGGGACGCGCATATGCTGCTGGCGCGCTTCGGCGGGCCTGCCTTCGGCGGGCTGGCGAACATCAACAACGCCCTGAAGCGCGGCCAGGCCGGGGGCATCCTCACCCTGCGGGAGTTCCTGCTCATCGCGCAGGTGCTGCGGGTGCTGCGGGGCATCGCCAATTGGCGGGAGGGCAACTCCGGCGTGGAGACCTGCCTGGACGCCCTGTTCGGCGGGATATCCTCGAATAAGTACCTGGAGGAGGCCATCGGCAACGTGGTGCTCTCGGAGGACCGCGTGGCCGACCACGCCTCGCCCGCCTTGGCGGATATCCGCCGGAAGATACGCGTGCAGGAGAGCAACGTGCGCGCGAAGCTGGAGGGCCTCACCCGCTCGCAGGCGTATTCGAAGTATTTGCAGGAGAGCCTCGTGACCATGCGGGGCGGGCGCTTCGTGGTGCCGGTGAAGGCCGAGTACCGCGGGGAGATCCCCGGCCTGGTGCACGACGCCTCGGCCAGCGGCGCCACGGTGTTCGTGGAGCCCATGGCCGTGGTGGAGGCCAACAACGAGATTAAAGTGCTGCAGAGCAAGGAGCGCGAGGAGATCGAGCGTATCCTGGAGGAGCTTTCGCAGCTGGCGGGGAGCTTCTACGAGCCCATCGCCGCCGCCTTCGAGTGCGCGGTGGAGCTCAACGTGATTTTCGCCAAGGCCCACCTGGCCTACGACATGAACGCCGGCCTCCCGGCGCTGAACAATACCGGCGAGATCGTGCTGCGCAAGGCACGCCACCCGCTGATCGCCAAGGACAAAATCGTGCCGATTGACATCACGCTGGGGGTGGAGTTCGACGCGCTGATTGTCACCGGGCCCAACACCGGCGGCAAAACCGTGACCTTAAAGACCGTGGGCCTGCTCTGCCTGATGGCCATGTGCGGGCTGATGCTCCCCGCCGCGGAGGGCAGCCGCGTGTCGGTGTTCAACCAGGTCTTAGCGGACATCGGCGACGAGCAGAGCATCGAGCAGTCGCTTTCGACCTTCAGTTCGCACATGACGAATATCATCTCCATCCTCGAGACCGCCGACAATCACAGCCTGGCGCTGATCGACGAGTTGGGCGCGGGCACCGACCCCGTGGAGGGCGCGGCCCTCGCCATGGCTATTATTGAAGCAATGCGCGCGAAAGGCGTAAAACTCGCCGCCACCACGCACTACGCGGAGCTCAAGGCCTACGCCCTGCAGACCCCCGGCGTGGAAAACGGCTCCTGCGAGTTCGACGTGCAGACTCTGCGCCCGACCTACCGGCTGCTCATCGGCGTGCCGGGGCGCTCGAACGCCTTCGCGATATCGGAGCGGCTGGGCATGCCCCTGGACGTCGTAAGCCGTGCCCGCGACCTGGTGAGCACCGAGGGCACCCGCTTCGAGGACGTCATCGGCCAGCTGGAGCGCAAGCAAAATCTTGCGGACCAGGCCAAAGAGGAGACCGAGCAGCTGAAACTCCAGGCGAAAAAGGCCCTGGAAGAGGCCGAGCGCGTCAAAGAGGAATCGATCAAGAAGCAGGAGAAGATCCTGGAGGACGCGCGGGCCATGGGGCGGCAGATCAGCGAGAAGACCCGCCGCGAGGCCCACGCCCTGCTGGGCGAGCTGGAGCGCCTGAAGAAGGAAAAGGACAGCGAGAAGGACATCCAGGCCTTGGCCCGGCGGGCGCGCGCCGCCATGAAAAAGGGCCTGGACGCCCTGGACGACGCGTCCCAGAGCGAAATGGAAGCGGACGACGACGAGGAATACGTGCTCCCGCGCGATTTGGTTGTTGGCGACACGGTGCGCCTGGCGAACATGAAAATCCAGGCCACGGTGCTGGAGCCCCCGGACAGCAAGGGCCAGGTGAAGGTGCAGGCGGGCTCGATTACCTTGCGCGCGGCGTTGGAAAACATACGGCTCATCGGCAATGCACAATTGACAATGGACAATGCGCAATTGAAGCGGCGCAAGAAATCCGGGGACGACCCCGTGCAGCCCAACACCGCAGCCGAAACCCGGCTCGACCTGCGCGGCCAGACCGTGGAGGAATGCCTGATGGAGCTCGACCGCTTCATGGACCAGGCCTTACGCACAGGCATACGGGAATTCACCATCGTGCACGGCAAGGGCACCGGGGCGTTACGCGCGGCCGTCCAAAAATACCTGCGCGCTTCGCAGTTTGTGAAAACCTACCGCCTGGGTGTCTACGGCGAGGGCGAGACCGGGGTCACGATCGTGGAGCTGAAATAATGCTGAATGCTTAATTCTTAATGCTTAATTATTTAGAGGCAACCTCCTGCTCTCGTCAGAAGCAGGAGGTTGCACTTTAGTCAATTAAGCATTAAAAATTAAGCATTCAGCATTTAGTTACCAGTCCCAGGGGTTGTTCCCGTAATCGCCGTAGTCGTCCTCTTCGTCGTCGTAGTACCAGGGGCGGGTTTCCTCCTCGGCGGCGGCGGCGGTGCCCTTGTCCTCCACGAGCTTCACGGTCACGTCGAAGGTCTCGATGCTGTAGTTGGCGTTCACGCGGGCGATGGTGAGTTTGAGCTCCTCGCCCACCTTGCCCTTCTCCACGGCGGTGAGCAGCACGTCGGCCTTGTTGAGCGGCTGGCCGTTCACGTGGGTGATGATGTCGTTGGCCCGGATGTCGGTGCCGGTGATGTCGCTGTCCTCGTCGATCTTCGCGATGATCAGCGAGCCGGAGGGCAGGTTGTTGATGCGCACCACGTAGTAGCCGCGCTGGGTCTCGCTGGCGGCGATATACTGGATGCCCAGCTTCGGGCGGTTGGGCACGTAGCCCTTGGCGATGAGGTTGTTCACGACCTCCTGCACCACCTTGGAGGGCACCGCGAAGCCCATGCCCTCGTACTGCATGTCGACGATCTTCTGGGAGTTGACTCCCACCACCTGGCCGTAGGCGTTCACCAGCGCGCCGCCGGAGTTGCCCGGGTTGATGGGCGCGGTGTGCTGTATGGTCTGCATCTTGTAGCGGCTCTTGATGGGGCGCTCTATGGCGGACACAATGCCGTTGGTGAAGGAGCCCATGAACTCGATGCCGCCGGGGTTGCCGATGGCGTACACCGGCTCGCCCACCTGCAGCTTGTCGGAATCCCCGAACTCCGCGCCTTTCAGGCCCGTCTTCTTGATGCGCAGCAGGCCCACGTCGGTGCGGCTGTCCAGGCCCACCACCGCGGCGTCGAAGGAGGAGCCGTCGGCCAGCTGCACGCTGATGCGCTCCTGGCCGCTGATCACGTGGGCGCAGGTGAGCACGTAGGTATAGGTCTTGCTGCCGTCCTCGTGCAGGAGGATGCCGCTGCCCTCGCCCACCACCCGCTCCGCGCTGCGGCCGCTGTAGAGCTGCACCGCCACGTTGGAGTTCTTGAGCTTTTCGTGGATCTGCACGGGGGTGAGGGCGTCCCCCGCTGCCGGTGTATTGGTCCCGGCGGGGGTTTCGGCGATTTCCAGGCGGCTGTCGTCCGCGCCAGCGCCGCCCTGCTGCGTGTGGCCCGGCTCGGTGGGCCCGGCGGGGTTCGCGTTGCGGTAGATCGCCACGCCCACCAACACGCCCACCGCGACGGCCAGCACCGAGAACACCGAGAACACCACCAGGCCGGTGCGCTTCTTTTTGCCGCCGGCGGGCGCCGGAGCCACGGGGACGGGGCGGTAAGGCGGCGGCGGGGGATAGTACGCGCCCTGCGGGTAGGGCGGGGGATAGCCCTGCGGGTTATAGGCGTAGAGCGGCGGCGGCTGGACGGGCGGCGGCTCGGGGGCCGCGGGGGGCTCCGGGGCGGGCACGGCGTCCTCCTCCTCCCGGCCGGCCCAATCGGATCCGTAAAGGTAATTGTTGTTGTCGTCCATGGGGTTGCTTCCTTCCTGCGGCTGAATTGGTATTCCACAGGTAGTATACCACGCGATTATGAAGTCCGCATGAACGGGGGGTGAAAATTGGGATAAAAAATACTTGGCAAAAAGTTGGATTTGGGCTTGCTTTTTAAAATCGGAAGTGCTATAATCAATCTTGTCCGAGTGTCACCAAAAATTAAATGAGGAGGGATTTTGCATGAGGACAAAGAAAATTTTGAGCATTTTGCTGGTAATGATCATGTCGATTGGCGTGTTCGGCATCACAGGCGTATTCGCGGAGGACTTTGCGACGGATGTCTCGCTGTCCAAGGCCGGCAATCCGGGCTGGAACGGCGTGGTGAAACTCGACGAGGACCTCCAACAGCTCGTCCTCCAGGCGGACAACGAGGGCGGCGTGGACTCCGCTGTCGTCGTGTGGGAGGCCTTCGTCGGCACGGGCGACAAAAAACCGGCCGACAGCGACAGCTTCTGGACGCTGTACAACAGCAGAGCGGCCACGATCGAATGGAAAGCCTATCGGGTGACGCCGGACACCCTCTATGCGACCAGCGACGAGATCAAGGTGTACCCGGCGAAGACCGACTCCCTCGGCCTGACCGGCACGTACCTGAAGGTCAACAACTACACGGACAAAACGGATGTCCTGCTCGTGATCACGCAGGTTGCGGGCAAGGAAAGGTACACCTGGGTGCGCGTGGAGCTGACCGTGACGGTGGCGGGCGACGCGACATATCCCAACCCTGTGACCGGTACTGTCTGGGTGCAGCTGCGCGACCCCGGCCCCCTGGCCAAGAAGCTCCTCGAGGCCAACAAGGAACTGGCGAAGACGGACAGGTATACCAGCGTCTTCCTGGATAACCTCAGGCTGCAGACCAGGAACGCCGAAAAGGAAGTCAACAGGAAAATCACCCAGGAAGAGCTTGACAAATGGCTGGCTAACATCAACCTGGCCCTCGACGCCAAGCTGCCCAACGGCGCCTCCGTGGGCAAAAAGTACAAGCTCACCGGCTGGGAGTTCCTCGACAACATCTTCCCCGACAGCGTATTGAAGTGGATCTGGGCCGCCATCGACGTCATTATCCCCATGTTCGACCTCGTCGGCCAGATCGGCAAGTTCATCGGCTACCTGATCCCCTTCTTCACCCTGATCGGCTCGCTCCTGGGGCTCTAAGCTTAATGCTTAATGCATAATGCTTAATGCTTAATTGACTAAGGCGCAACCTCCTGCTTCCGACCGGGAGCAGGAGGTTGCATTTCATTCAATTAAGCATTAAGCATTATGCATTGGTCAAGCCCAGCCACGCAGCTGTACGGCCTCGGCCACGCGCCGGATGGCGATCATATACGCCGCGTCGCGCAGGGATACGCCCTGCTCCTTCGCCAGTACGTATACCGCGGCGAAGGCCCGGGACATGGTGAGGCTGAGCTTTTCCAGGACCTCCTCGCGGGACCAGAAGTAGTTCATGTTGCACTGCACCTGCTCGAAGTAGCTGCAGGTCACGCCGCCCGCGTTGCAGAGGAAATCGGGGATGAGCTGGATGCCGGCCTCGTTGATGAGCGGGTCGCAGTCGGGGGTCACGGGGCCGTTGGCGCCCTCGGCGATGAAGCGCACGCGCTTGGAGATCAACGGGAAGTTCTCGGGGGTGATCTGGTTTTCCATCGCCGCCGGGATGAGGATGTCCACGTCCTGGGACAGCCAGGCCTCGCCGGGGAGGATCTCGTAGCCCAGGGCCGCGGCCTTGGCCTTGTCGATGCTGCCGAACTTATCCTTGATGGCCACCAGGGCGCCGATGTCGCAGCCGTCCGCCTTGCGGAAGGTGTAGGCGGTCCCGTCGGCGTGGTCCCAGCAGGAGACGCAGACCACCCTGCCGCCCAGCTCGATATAGAGCTTCGCGGCGTATTCGGCCACGTTGCCGAAGCCCTGCACGCTGGCGGAGGTGGCGGCGATGTCCGCGCCTTCGGCCGCGAGCAAATCCCGCAGGGTGTAGACCACGCCGTAGCCCGTGGCCTCCGTGCGGCCCTGCGAACCCCCCATGCCCAGCGGCTTGCCGGTGATCACGCCGGGGCAGCGCCCGCCGGCCAGAACTTCAAATTCGTCCATCATCCATACCATGTGCTGGCCGTTGGTCATCACGTCGGGGGCGGGCACGTCGATGTTCGGGCCCACCTGGGAGAACAGCTGCCGGATGTAGCCCCGGCAGAGCCTTTCCTGCTCGCCCGGGGACATCTCCCGCGGGTCGCAGATGACGCCGCCCTTGCCGCCGCCCAGGGGGATATCCACCACGGCGGTCTTCCAGGTCATCCACGTGGCCAGGGCGCGCACGGTGTCCACGGTCTCGTGCGGGTGGAAGCGTATGCCGCCCTTGGCGGGGCCCCGGGCGTCGCTGTGCTTGATGCGGAAGGCCCGGAACACCTTCACGCTGCCGTCGTCCATCTTCACGGGGATGTTGAAATGGAACTCCTTCATGGGGGAGCGCAGCAGGTCGCGCACGCCCCCTTCGAGGCCGATCATGTCGGCCACCTTGTCGTACTGCGCCTGCGCGTTTTCGAATGGGTTGTATGCCATGGGTATCCCTGCCTTTCTTGTCAAATTAAAAACAATAATATTTTAGCATATCATATGGGAAAATGCAAGACGCGGAGACAAAAAATGCATTATTTCTTCGGATTCCACAGAAAATGGCGTCAGGACTGGACGAAATGCAGCGGAATGCATGGGCGAGGACCAAAATTCAGGCGCTAGAAAAAATTCGAGAAAAAATTTCAGAATTTCACAAAAAATCCTTGCAATTCTAAACAGGCTGTGATATAATACTCGATGCGCGTGTTTGAGCGAAAAGCTCTTCCGTGCGTCTGCGTAGATGCGGGAGGTGGCCGATTAGACTTTAGACATTAGATATTAGATGTTAGATGTGCGGCGGCGAGCCGGGTCTAAAATCTAAAGTCTAACATCTAAAATCTAGATTGGGGAATTTCCGCGGAGCATGTCCGATTCATAAACCGGGCGGTTGATTTTTTTCCGGGCAGCATAAGGCACACCCGGAGCCGTTGATGGAAAATCACGACCTGCCCAAAGCGAGCAAGCTCGCTATCAAACGAAAGGCGTGAAGAAACATGGCGAAAGGCAACATCCGCATCCGTCTGAAGGGCTATGACCACAACCTGGTGGACAAGGCCGCCGAGCGCATCGTGGAGACCGCGAAGGCCTCGGGCGCGCAGGTCTCGGGCCCCGTGCCCCTGCCCACCGAGAAGGAGATCATCACCATCCTGCGCGCGGTGCACAAGTACAAAGACAGCCGCGAGCAGTTCGAGCAGCGCACCCACAAGCGCTTGATCGACATCCTGCGCCCCACCAGCAAAACCGTGGAGGCCCTCTCGGGGCTGGAACTCCCGGCGGGCGTGGAGATCGAGATTAAGCTCTAAACATCTAATATCTAACATCTGGCATCTAAAATCTAGCAAGGAGGATTCACATGGAAAAGGCTCTCATCGGCAAAAAGCTTGGCATGACCCAGGTTTTTGATGAGAAGGGGAATGTCGTTCCGGTGACGGTGATCGAAGCCGGCCCCTGCCCTGTCGTCTATCTGAAGACGCGGGAGAACGACGGCTACGAGGCGGTGCAGTTGGGCTTCGGCGATATCCGCGTCAAGAAGGTCACCAAGCCTCTGGCGGGGCACTTCAAGAAGCAGGGCGTGGCCCCGCGCAAGACCCTGCGGGAGTTCAAGCTGGCGCAGGACGTGAAGGTGGGCGACGTCCTGAAGGCCGACCTGTTCGAGGCCGGCGAGAAAGTCGACGTGGTGGGCACCAGCAAGGGCAAGGGCACCGCGGGCGTGGTCAAGCGCTGGCATTTCAGCAAACTGAAGGAAAGCCACGGCTCCGGCCCCGTGGGCAGGCATGGGGGCTCCATCGGCGCGTGCTCCTCGCCCAGCCGCGTGTACAAGGGCAAAAAGATGTCCGGCCGCTTAGGGGCCGAGCGCGTGACCATACAGAATCTCACTGTTGTGAAGGCGGACGGGGAGAACAACCTGCTGGCCATCAAGGGCGCGGTGCCCGGGCCGAAGGGCGGCATCGTGATGATCTCTTCCGCTGTAAAAGCCTGACGAAAGGAGCGCAAATGATATGCCTAATGTGAATGTTTACGATACGGCGGGCGAAGTCGTGGGCGAGCTCGCCCTGAGCGACGCCATCTTCGGCATCGAGCCCCACGTGCCCTCCATGCACCTGGCCGTGCGGCAGTACCTGGCCAACCGCAGGCTGGGCACGCAGTCCACCCTCACCCGGGGCGAGGTGCGCGGGGGCGGCAAAAAGCCTTGGCGCCAGAAGGGCTCCGGCCGGGCCCGGCAGGGCAGCACCCGCAGCCCCCAGTGGACCCACGGCGGGGTGGCCCTGGGCCCCAAGCCGCGCAAATACGGCTTTTCCGTCAACAAGAAGGTCCGCCGCCTGGCGCTGAAAAGCGCGCTGTCCTCCAAGGTGCGCGACGACGAGCTGAAGGTGCTCGGCGAGCTGCCCCTGGAGGAGATCAAGACCCGCGAGGTCGCGAAGGTCCTCGCCGCCCTGGAAACCGGCAAGACCCTCATCGTCACCCCCGAGGCCGACAAAAAGGTCTACCTCAGCGCCCGCAACATCAAGGGCGTGAAGGTGGCCCCGGCCGACAGCCTGAATACCTACGACGTGCTCAACTGCGACACCCTGCTGCTTTTGCAGGGCGCGGCGGCGAAGATCGAGGAGGTATACGCATGAAATACGCACAGGACATCATCCTCAAGCCCATCATCACGGAGGCCTCCATGATCGGCGCCGCCAACGAGGAGGGCAGCCGCAAGTACACCTTCGCCGTGGCCAAGGGCTGCAACAAGCCCGAGATCGCCAAGGCGGTGGAGGCCCTGTTCAAGGGCGTGAAGGTTCTCAAGGTTAACACGCTGAACATGAAGGGCAAGCCCAGGCGCTACGGCCGCTTCGAGGGATATACCTCCGACTGGAAAAAGGCGGTCGTCACCCTCACGGCGGACAGCAAGAGCATCGAGTTCTTCGACGGCATGATGTAAGCTGCTAGATTTTAGATGCTAGATGTAAGATATTAGACGCTGACCATTGACAGGTGCGCTAATGACTAATAATCTAAAATCTAAGATCTAAAATCTAATGTCTATTTGGCGACGATGTAAGGGAGCTTGCCAGCCCCGCTAAGCCGCCGGAAGGAGAGGTAAACATGGCAATCCGCAATTACAAGCCCACGACCCCCGGCCGCCGCGGCATGTCCGTCACGGACTACTCCGGTTTGAGCAAGGCCAGGCCTGAGCGCAGCCTCCTGGAGCCCCAGAAGAAGCATGCCGGGCGCAACAGCTACGGGCGCATCACCGTGCGCCACCGCGGCGGCGGCAACCGCCAGAAGTACCGCGTCATCGACTTCAAGCGCCGTAAGTTCGACGTCCCGGCGGAAGTGAAGACCATAGAGTACGACCCCAACCGCTCGGCGTTCATCGCGCTTATCGAGTATACCGACGGCGTGAAGAACTACATCCTGGCCCCCGCGGGCCTGAAGGCGGGCGACGCGGTCGTTGCGGGTCCCGGCGCGGATATCAAGGCCGGCAACGCGCTGCCCTTGAGCGCCATCCCGACAGGTACCGTGATCCACAACGTGGAGCTCTACCCCGGGCGCGGCGGGCAGATGGTCCGCTCGGCGGGCACCAGCGCCCAGCTGATGGCCAAGGAGGGCAAGCTGGCCCTGCTGCGCCTGCCCTCGGGCGAGCTGCGCAACGTGCCCATCGGCTGCATGGCCACCGTGGGCGTGGTGAGCAACACGGACCACGAGAACGTGAAGATCGGCAAGGCGGGCAGGACGAGGCATTTGGGCTTCCGCCCGACGGTGCGCGGCTCGGTGATGAACCCCTGCGACCACCCGCACGGCGGCGGCGAGGGCAAATCGCCCATCGGCCGGCCCGGGCCCGTGACCCCCTGGGGCAAGCCCGCGCTGGGATACAAGACCCGCGGCAAGAAGAAGGCAAGCAACAAGCTAATCGTCAAGCGCCGGGGCGGCAAGTAAGAGGAAAGGAGCACTTAGACTATGAGCAGAGGACAGAAACTACTCGAACGCGGGCCGTTCGTGGAACCGAAGCTACTCGCCCGCGTGCAGGCTATGAACGACTCGGGAAGCAAGCAGGTGCTCAAGACCTGGAGCCGCGCCAGCACGATCTACCCCGATTTCGTGGGCCACACCTTCGCGGTGCACGACGGACGCAAGCACATC
>JGI24696J40584_12961068_pt1 | contig 10439 bp, 7 predicted proteins | sample TergutCo191P4_FD_40584 | JGI IMG/M metagenome (IMG submission 40584)
AAATCGCCAGACGGTCGACGACGAGGCGGAGCGAGGAGGAGACGGGCTTGCTGGGGGAATGTTGGGGGAGCTGATAATGAAAGCACCGACTAAAATCACTTGGAATGATATTTTAACAGAGGTCAGAAATCTTGACGAACCAACTGTGCTGGCTACACTGAAATTCGCTGATCTTGATTACACCGACGGGCAAATTACGCTCTATTTTAGCAAAGCTTTTCACCGCAAAAAAGCTGACGCTGCTAAATCTCGCAGTATTTTGAGCGCGGCCTTTGAAAAACTTTACGGGGTGAAACCAGAAATTATCGTTTCTGGACTGGCCGTGCGTGAAAATTCGGATATGGCGCGAATCCTTGATATAATGGGTGGTGGAGAAGTGGTAAGAGATGGCAAAGCATAGCAGTTCTAGTGCAGATTTAAGTGGCGAGCGGAAAACCGACGCGCCTCTGATTAGTGCGGCCGGAAAGAAAGGTAATGAGCGCGAACCAAGCCAGCCACGACAGTCTATCGCAGCTACGGCGAGGACGAGCGAGGAAACCCGTGACGACGGGCTTGACGAGCGAACTGTCGGGGGTGGTTTGGGGAGCGGTCCTGCCGGCAAAATTCCACCGCAAAATCTCGAGGCTGAAATGTCACTGCTCGGCGCGGTGTTGATCGACGAAGAAGTTTTGTCCGACGTCGCTGATAAAATCCACGCGGGTGATTTTTACGATCCACGTCACGAGCGAATTTTCGCTTCTATGATTAAATTATACGAAAAACACTCACCGATTGATCTTTTGACTTTAACTGAGCAATTAAAAAAAGATGGCGAACTCAAGAACGTTGGTGGTGCAACTTACTTGTCTGAACTAACTAATTTCGTACCCAGTTCAGCCCACGCAGCCAGTTACGCTGATATTGTTATCTCAGCGGCGGTGCGACGACGCTTGATCAAAGCGGGTGCGCAAATTAGCGAATTAGCATTCGCCGACGGTGTTGAAATCGCCGAAATCCTCTCGACCGCGGAAAGTAATTTGTTTCAGGTCAGTGAAGCTAACGAAAAATCTGATCTCGTGAGCATCGAATCGATTTTAACCGAATCGTTCGATCGTATGGAGGAACTCCATCGCGACAAAGGAAAACTGCGCGGTATCAAAACTGGTTTTCGTGATCTCGACCGTTTGACCGCGGGTTTACAAAAATCTGACTTGGTAGTTTTAGCTTCTCGTCCGTCGATGGGCAAGTCAACTTTGGCCCAAAACATTGCTTATAACGTCGCCTCAAAGGAAAAGAAGGCTGTTTTGATCTTCAATTTGGAGATGTCTAATTCTCAAACTGTTGATCGCATGTTGGCTGAAGCATCCGGGGTGGATAGTTGGAGTATTCGCACTGGCAACTTACGCGACGAAGATTTCGCCAAAATTTCCGAAGCGATGGGCGAAATGGCCGAAGCGCCGATTTTCTTTGATGATACGCCGGGTCTCAGTATCCTCGAAATGCGCACCAAAGCTCGCCGTCAGGCGCACAAAACACCGTTGGGATTGATAATTGTTGATTATTTACAGTTGATGTCAGCCGCTGGTAAATATGGCGATAATCGTGTTCAGGAAGTTAGTGAAATCAGCCGCGGGTTAAAACTCATCGCGCGCGAGTTGGACGTGCCGGTGGTCGCTCTGTCACAGCTCAGTCGTTTGGTCGAACAACGTCCCGACAAACGTCCGATGTTGTCCGATCTGCGCGAATCTGGTTCGATCGAACAGGATGCTGATTTAGTACTATTTCTTTATCGCGAAGATTATTACAATCCCGACACTGATCGCAAACATATCACTGAGTTGATTTTGTCCAAACACAGAAACGGCCCAACTGGGCGGGTTGAACTTTATTTCCATCCTGAACAGTTAAAATTTATGACACTCGATAAGAAAGCACAGTAAACATGAACGATTTTCGCGATATTTTCGGCGTGTTGACAATCGTGCTTTCGGCGTTAGGTTACATTCCGGTAATTGCTCAAACAATCAAAGGTAAACTCAAACCACACCCCGTTACTTGGACTGTGTCAACTCTAACCGGTGGCGCCAAGGCTTTGATTCTATTGTTCAACAAAGCTGGGCCAGGCGCGTGGTCTCCACTATTCTCAACTGTTTGTTGTTTAGTTTTATCAATTGTAGCATTTTTTAAATATCAAAAAACTCTTCGCATCACTAGGCGCGACATTCTCTTCCTCTTCTTGGCAATCAGCGCAGTAGTTTTATGGTTAATATCGCGAGATTTGGCGATTATTTCTGTCATTTTGCTCGTCGCCTCCAACATATTCGGTTTCGTGCCGACATTCACCAAAACTTGGAAACATCCGCGCAGTGAATCGCTTTATGGTTGGACTATGTCTATATTAGGGGCGGTTCTTGGTATTATGGCGACGGTTCATCTTGACTTCGTCAATCTGTTTCCGAAATCCGTATATACTGTCCTTAATTGCATGATGATCTTTATTATAATTTTCCGACGACGAAAAGAATCTAATTGAACGTTTAGTATATTCTCAGCAATACCGCATTTTTGCTGTGTGAATTAGTGATAATTTTGGTTGGGATATCGGCACTATTGATTCTAGCGGAATCGAGAATAATATTACGCGAGTCTTTCTTTGATTCTGTTGTCACAGTTAAAAACGGAAATTCGTACTGTAAAATTTGATAAAGTTTTTGTTGATCAGGTCGCACTACTAATGTTACCGCATCTTTTTCCTGAGATATCACCGTGCGAGCAGCTGAATATTCTTGATTATAACTATCGATCACACTTACGTCATAATTTTGGCTTAAACTAAAACGTGCTAACTGAGCCCAAACTAAACCGAAAACTAGGGCTGTCAGGATCACCACCGCTAATAGTCGAGCGTAAGGATTGCGCGGAAATAAACTATACCACTCGTGAACCAACGTTTCAATTCCAACCGCTGTTAGTAGTGTTAGTGGTACGAACAATAAATATACCAACTCAACTCGCCAAACAGCTAACGTTAACGTTATCACCAAAAATGGCAATACTAAGTATGATCGCGCTGAGAAAAAATCAGTTATGGTTTTCATCAAACCAAGTAAAACAATTATTAGACTGACTAATGTTACGACTGGTGTAATAAAACCACCTACGAAACCTATTTCTAACCCGAACATGGTCGACAAATTAGTGGATAATTGACCCCACGACCAAGTGCCGTCGACCATTAACCATTGCTTAACAACAACCAAACCACCCGTAATGAAACCGAGAACTAGCGGCGTCATCACTACAAGACCCGTCAAAGCACCAACGATGATTTTCCATAACTTACTTTTAATAAAGATCAATCGTGTTTTTGGATGAAGCACACCCATCACAACAAACATCGCCACCAAGTAAACTCCTGCCGCCTGATAACAAAGTAACGCGAGCGCTACGGAAAGAGTAATTTTAGCTAGGAGTGTGCGCCAAGTTCGCCGAGTTTGGTTTTTTTCATTATCTTCACCAAATCTTTCTATTGAACGAATTATCGTTAGTGCTGACAATAGAATCATCACAACCAAGAAAGTTGTCATTACCGCTGGTGTACCTGACCGACTCAAACTAATGAATAATACTGATGTTACAGTCAAAAATCCGCTAATCACAGCGATGTTATCGCGAGACCATTTTTTTAGTAATAGTATCAATCCGCCAGCTGACAAAATCATCAAAATCACCGCTGGCAGGCGAAAGGCGAAGGTCGACGCGCCCAAGATTTTGATTGATAACCATTCCAAAATCGTCCACGGTAAGTTAACCGTCTCACTAAAAACTTTGGAAAATGAAAAATGCCCGGCCGCAGTTGCCGCAGTCATTTCACCAGCACTTAACCCATCAGGTAGTGTCCAAAATTGCCAAATGACAACCACAAAAAGAAGCAAAAAGAGCACCCCAAATCCGGCGATATAGCGGTACTTATACAGCGTGATTTGCTGCACTAAGTCACTTTTCATTGCCCGACCATTGTATCATATGGTACAATATTTTAGTAAAAATTAATGTAGCGCTAAGGAAAAAGAGCAACCGGAGTCAAAAATCGTACTTCTTGACCCCGCGCGTTGAGAAAAAACGTAGTTTTGTCTCGAGACCGTAGCGTAGCGAAGGGAGTATTATGGCCGGAATGAAAGATCAAATGGCAATGGTGATGAAACTAAAGAAAGCACAGAAGGAACTAGCGAACGAAATCGTCGAAGTTGAGGCGGGCGATGGTGCTGTTGTTGTGCAAATTAGTGGTGAACTAAAAATCGTTAGTATCGAATTCAACGAAGAAATTATTACAGAAAACAATGTTAGTTATAACGAATTGGCCAGCTACGTCAAGGCCGCCGTCCGCGACGGATTGAAAGAAGCTCAAGAAGTCGCCGCCGAGAAAATGAAACCGTTGATGGGTGGGTTAAGTGGGCTTGGACTATAATAATCTGTCATCCTGAACTGGTTAGTTCGTCCCAAACATTGCGCTCAGGATCTGAAGTCACGGAAATAATTTAGCGCTATTGCATATTTGACTATATGTGATACAATTGCATAGTATAATTTTAATTGACGCAGAGGAGAAACCATGGCCAAACACGCTAAGGGCGTAAGCATTCTTGCCAAGTTAGCAGCAGTTTTCTTGGCAATAATAACAGTGGTGTTATTGGGTTTGTCGTTTACAAATAACAAGTCCTCTGCGCCAGAGTCAACAGATGACGGTTTTACCGCTGGGGTTGATTATGTTCCAGAGGAAGTTATCGCACTAGCGGATTCCACAGAACAAGCGCAGGAAATCGCAGCGGCGTATAACGTAGAATTGAAATCTTATGATTATGGTGTTGCTGTTTTTGCGACGAAAGATTCGAAACAGTCGGTAGAACTAAGTAAACAAATACAATCTGAATTACCAACGCTGAGTCTTAATCTGATTTATCATACTTTGGAAATTGAGAATCCAGAATCTATTGGTGTTCTGAATACGCCTAGCGGACAATGGCATCATGAAGAAATGGATACCGAACGTGCTTGGGATATTACTACGGGTGAAGGTGTTTTAGTAGCAATAATAGACACTGGTATTGATACTGATCATCCGGCTTTTGAGGGACGTATTTCCACACTATCTTATAATTCTCAAATTATGGATGTGGGATTACAATATGTAGAAGATGATAGAGGTCACGGGACGCATGTTGCTGGTATAGTTGCTGGAAATGATAATAGAAATAGTGTTTATGGTGTCGCACCTGACGCGGAAATTTTGGTGATAAAAGCAAATGTGAATAATACTGGAGTTTTTTATACAGATTCACTACTTCGTGCAATTAATTATGCAACGGTAAACGGTGCTGCTATTATTAATATGAGTTTGGGACGAGCTTATTCGAAAGGTTCTAATATTGATGAAAGAACAACAATTCAAAATTCTGTTACGAGTGGTGTAACTATAGTTTGTGCAGCTGGGAATGATAGTACGCAAACGGGATATCCCGCAGCTTATCCTGAAACAATTGCTGTATCGGCTACGAAACAAGGGTATGTATTTGATAACAGATATTCTAATTATGGGTCAGAAATCGACGTTGCTGCACCTGGAACGAGCATATTATCGGCAGATTATTCTGATGGTGGATATGTGATGATGAGCGGCACATCGATGGCCTCGCCAAATGTGGCTGGAACTGTTGCATTAATTAAATCATTACATCCTGAATATACACCCGCAAAAATACGAGAAGTGTTACATATCACAGCACAAGAAGCGGGGGAACTGGGAAAAGATGATTATTATGGTTATGGTATTATTAGTGCATATGCAGCGGTGTTAGAAGAAAGTTCGCTCATCAATGTTACATATGAAAATTTTGATGGTTTGCATAAATCACACACAATAAAAGTAGCCCCCGGTAGTAAATTAATTGTACCCAAAAAACCGAGTGCTCATGGTATTTTGTTCGGTGGATGGTTTTCTGATGAAGAATATAATGAGAGATTTGATTTCTCGAATATAATTAATAAAGAAACTTCGATTTATGGTTCTTGGATTGAGTTTGATAATCCAGAGTATAATGACGGACTACCTTATTCTGTCGAATTTCCTGATCCCATTTTCCGTGAATTTGTACTGAAAATCACTAAAAAGCAAGAGGATGATATTTTAACTGCGAGCGATAAGGAAACATTAGCAAACTATAGTACTAATTGTGGAATTGTTAGACAACTGTGTTTTACCCCTGCGTATATAGATACATCTAAACTTAAAGATCTCACTGGAATTAATTATTTTTCTAATATAACTCGGTTGAATGTAAATAATTCAAGGATAGAAGAACTGGATGTGACAGGACTCAATAAATTAATTTCTTTAGGACTGTTATCTAATTATAATTTGAAGTCAGTAAATGTGTCGAATTTATTGTTGTTGCAAACTCTTAATGTTTCTGAAAATGGATTATCTTCATTGGATGTTTCGAGTAATGTTAGTTTGACATATTTGAATGTTAGATATAATGGTATGAAATCTACTGAGGATGTAATAGGATGGAAAAGTATTGGTTTAATAGAAAATGATACATTTCTTTTTAATTCACAAACTCCAATTATCAATATAACTTTACAACCTTCGTCAAGGTTAATATTAAACATAGGAGAGATTTCTTCTTCGGTGATTGTCGCCGCTGAAACAGTTGGCACAAGAGGATTAGAATATCAGTTGAAATATCAGTGGTATGTTAATGATAAAAACTCTAATATTGGTGGAATTCCAATTGGGGGCGCAACTGACAGACGATTCTATATTCCAACAACACTGACTAGTGGACCATATTACTATTATTGTGAAATTACAGCACTACTCGGGGAAACTGTGATAACAAGTACGACTAGCGAAGTAACCACGCTCTTGCTTAATCCGATGTCCCCAGCGCCCGCCAGCGTAACTTACGATAAAAGTGTCGGGGGAGATATCGTAATTTCGATTGTGCCCGGAAGTTTCGAACTCAGTAAAGTAGCGTTAAGCTTCGGCATACGTAACCTAACAGAGGGAGTTCATTATACTATAAACGGTAATGAATATACATTTAAGGAATCGATGTTAGAGACACTGCAAAATACTTCTAGTGGGTCAATTGTATTTTCTTTTATCCAAAACGATGTAAATGTAAATAGAACGATATCTGTTCCTATCACTGTGACTGGTACAGGTCCAATGCGCTTAAGCTATATAGGTTTCACAACTAGTCCGATAAAGTGGGAATACTATGTCGGTGAAGTGTTCGATCCTACAGGAATGACGGTACTCGCTGTTTATAATGATGGTACTTCTAGAACTATTACAAATTATACGTACAGTCCAAATACTGAATTTACTACTGCGGGTTCGCAAACAATTACGATCAGTTACACCGAAGCTGACGTAACTAGAACAGCGACAATTGGGGTGACGGTGAAAGACAAGAGTAACAACCAAATAATTTCCACGTTATACAAAATAGACGGCGACTATATTTCAGGTGTGATAGATGAGACGCTGGTGGAAACACTGAAAAACCAACTGGATAACAACAATAGCAATCTGTACATCTTCCAGAGCGATGGTACAACGGCCGTTTCGAGCGGTAATGTTGGAACGGGTATGATTGTTAAACTGATAATTGCGGGTGACGTCAAAGATGAGAAGATCATCATCGTCATGGGTGATGTTAACGGTGATGGTGTAATCGATACGTTTGATGGAGTGAAGCTATTGAATCATTATCTAGGGATGTCAGGAACAACATTAGTCGGGGCTTATTTAGTAGCAGCTGATACCAACAAAGATGGTGATGTTGATACTTTTGATGGAATTTTACTTTTAAATCATTATTTGGGAATAAGATCATTATTTTAATAAGGAAGGGTGAAATATAATGAAAAAAATATTAGTAAGTTTCGTCACAATGTGCGCGTTGGTTGTATCGACCTTCGTCCAAGTTGCCGGTGCGGCAGGAAGCGCAACGGAAAATATCGCTGTTTCTAGTAGCAGCATCGTCAATGGTTCAAATGTATCAGTTACGATTTCCGTATCAAATATCAGTGGAGTGCCTGGTGGCGTGCCCAATTATCAAAGCACCTTTATTTATGATTCAGCGTTTTTCGATTATGTTTCTTTTTCCTCTAGCGCACCGTTTGGTCTGTCGTATAACTCCACCAACGGTAAGATAGCTGGATTCAACAGTGAGCACCCCATAACTGGAACATCGAGCAATTTATGCACGATCGTCCTGCGCGCCAAACAAGTTGGGACGACGACTGTCTCCACTAGCGGTAGCGCTATGGGTGATATAAATGCAGATAGATTAAGTTTGACACTAGCGACCCCTCGGTCGATCACGATTACAGCCCCAGTTGTGTTATCGTCTAATAATTTCTTGAGTGCTCTGAGTGTTAATGGTTACGCGATCAGTCCTAACTTTAACAGAACAGTTACCGGCTATACTTTGACCGTATCAAACAGCGTGAGTAGTGTCACAATTAATGCTACCAAAGAAGACCCTACTGCTAGTGTTTCTGGAACTGGTGCTAAGAGTTTGAGTGTCGGATCGAACACAGCGAATGTGGTGGTAACAGCTGAAAACGGTGGTAAAAGAACTTACACGATTAATATTACCAGAGAAGCTGCCGCGACTACGCCAGAGACCCCCAAGAAGAGCAATGATGCTACTCTTAAAAGTTTGGGTGTGAGTGGTTATGTTTTAACCCCATCGTTTAACAAAAATATTACGAACTACTCGATTGTAGTCCCAGAATCTTTGGGTAGAGTGGACGTGAATGCTGTTCCGACTAACGCTAAGGCTAGCATACTGGTGAACGGTAACGCGAATTGGAGTGCTAGCGTCAACAATATCACTGTCAAAGTCACAGCCGAGGATGGTACAATCAAAAATTATATTATAACCGCCAACCGAGCCGGTAGTGTTAGCGCGAATCAATCTTCAAATAATTATCTTGGTGATATTAATATTGAAAATTATCCCATAGAGTTTAACAAAGAGACTGATAATTATATCATAACAGTACCATTTGGGATTGAAAAATTGAATATTAGCACAACTGTTGAAGACAGTAAGGCAAAAATCGAGATTATAGGTAACGAGAATTTCAAATCTGGCGAAATGAACGTGGTGGAAATTCGGGTGACAGCCGAAAATGGCAGTTTAAGAATTTATACTATCAACGTAAATGTGACATCTGACCCCGTCGCCGAGCCAGGAGAACAGGAGAAGAACGATGAGAAAACGAGCAAGATGGATATTTTAGGAATACGCCTAGCCATTTTCTTTAGTTTACTGGGTTTGTTGTTGGTTGGCGCAGCAACTTGGTTTGTTCTATGGATTAGAAAAAAGAAGATAAATAAAAAATGAGTCTCGAGAATATGTTAAAATAGACAACATGACGAATTCACTCCCACGCGCATTAACCGAGCTAATCGAAGCGTTCGGTTCGTTACCGGGCGTCGGCGCGCGAACCGCCGAGCGCTATGCTTACGCGATGTTGAAAAAATCCGCCAGCGACGCGCGGAAACTGGCCGCAGCGCTGGAAACTCTGCACGGCCGGATCAAACTTTGTCCGAAAACTTTCGCGTTAATCGATTCCGACCAGGAGGTTTCGCCGCTCTATTCCAACCCGGCGCGCAACCGTCAATTGGTCGCCATCGTCGAAGAACCATTCGACGTTTTAGCACTCGAAAACACTGGCCAATTCAAAGGAACTTATCATGTTTTGGGCGGCGCGATTTCGCCGATTGACGGCGTCGGGCCGGAACAATTGCACATTCCGGAACTCGTTCAACGATTAAAGGACGACAAAGTTCACGAAGTTATTTTAGCCACCAACGCCAGCGTCGAAGGCGAATCCACCGCGCTCTATATCCAAAAACAATTAGAAGAAGCCATGCTAAAAAGTTTGAAAATCACCCGCCTCGCCCGCGGCCTGCCAATCGGCGTCGACCTCGAATACGCGGATCAAATTACCCTCAGTCACGCGTTAAATGGGCGGAGAGAATTATAAAGCGAATCAGCTGACTATTTTTGGCGCAGATTTGCCAACATTTGAACAACTTGCGAATATTCTGATTCGCTGGGTTTGCCAGAGTTTTGTCCACCGAACAACTCGTAATTCGCAAACATCGAATACCCCTCGTCAATACTACCAACGCCAAAAACGTCACATTCGTTCACCAATACGTCATACTTTCCGGCGTACGAAGATAACATGAGTAAGAGTTTGTCGCCGAGACTATAACTGATCACAGAACTCCCACTGATCTTGCCGTTCGCTTCTTTATGAACCGTGACTGTCGACGCGGTTTCTGGAACGCAAATCCCACCCGCGCCCGCTATGGCCTCCGTCAAGAAAATTTCATACCCATTTTTTGTAGTTATCGTAGTCATAAG
>JGI24696J40584_12961067_pt1 | contig 10437 bp, 14 predicted proteins | sample TergutCo191P4_FD_40584 | JGI IMG/M metagenome (IMG submission 40584)
TCTCCTGCCAAGTATAGGTTTGCGGGTCATAATACTGCGGGTCGTAGCTCCGGGGCCCGCCATATTGCGGCAGGCCGCCGGAATTGCAGTTCGCTGGCATATGTACGGCTCCTTTTTTGCGGAAACTCAGTCCATCCTATGCAGGGCCTCACCGCTTTGCGAACGTTCCGTTCCGGGAAAGATAAATTTCTTGACTTCCCCCGTTCGCTCCGCTATAATGGAAAAGAAGAAAGGCGCGTTACGCGCCCGCAAGGAAAGAGTGGGAGCAATTGAGCGAGGAAACCAAGCCGGAAAGCGCGTGGGAACGCTTTGACAACAAGCTGGGCGCGAAGCACCCGGAGATCTGGAAAATCGTCAAGTGGATGGCGGTGGGGTTCATCTCCAACGTGCCGGAGCTGGGGGTTTACATGCTGTGCCTGTACGGGTTCCGGGCGCGGGGCGTGACAAACTTGAGCATCTTCGGCTTCATGCAGAAGATCGTACAGCCCAACGACGAATTCCACATCGCCGTGGTGGTGTACGCGTACATGATCTCCACCGTGGTGGGCTACGCCATCGCCTTCGTCCTCAACCGCAAGGCCACCTTCCACGCCGACAGCAGCATCGCGCTGAGCACCTTCCTCTATGTGCTCATGGTCTGCCTGATCATCTATGTCAACGGGGTCACGGGGCCCATGATCTCGAACCTGGTGGGGCGGCTGCCCTTCCCGGCGGGCGTCACCGAGGCCATCAGCAAATTCGCGTGCATGATGGCGGCGGGCCTGTGGTCCTACCCCATCAACCGCTTTGTCGTCCACCGCAAAAGGAAAGAGAAGGCGAGCGCCGATGCCTGAGAAGGGCTTCCTTGCCTGGCTGGAGAACAACAAATTCGCGCATAGGCACCCGGAGCTGTGGAAGTACGTGAAGTTCTTCCTGGTGGGCCTGGTCACCTCCCTGCCGGACTGGGGCTCGTACATGGTCAGCCTGTATGCCCTGCGGGCCTTGGGCGTCGACCATATCGGCCCGGTGCTGGGCTTCATGGAGCGCGTGGTCGACCCCGCGGAGGGCTTCACCCTGGCCACGGTGATCTACGCCTATATGATCTCCACCGCCATCGGCTATTTCTGCGCGTATATCCTCAACCGCAAGGCCACGTTCCAAGCCAACAACAACGCGGCGCTGAGCGGCGCCCTCTACGCGCTGATGGTGGTCTTTACCATTTTCGCCAACAGCCTGGCGGTGGGGCCGTTCATCTCCGGGCTGGTGGGGCGCGTCGGGCTGCCCGCCGCGCTTTCGGAGTCCATCAGCAAGCTGCTGGTGATGTCCATCCCCGGCATCTGGACCTACCCCTTGAGCAGGTTCGTCATCTACCGAAAAAAGAAGGAGGAGCCCGCCGATGAGCAATGAGAACGCCGAAAAGCAGGGCCTGGTCGCCAGGCTGGACAACACGGCCTTCGCGCGCAATCACAAGGAGCTGTGGACCTTCGTGAAGTTCGCCGCCGTGAGCACCATCTGCGCCGCGGTGGAGTTCGCCGCGCAGTTCGCCGCCCGCGCCCTTTACAAGGCCCTGGACGTGCAGACGCTGCCCGGCCTGTTTTTCTTCCGCCGGCTGGAGGAATCCACGCAGCTGAGCCCGGGCTACACCCTGGCTATGGTGGTCTACGCCTTCATGACCTCCACGGCCATCGGGTATATGATCGGCTTCTTCATCAACCGCGGGGCCACCTTCCATGCCGACGGCAACATCGCGCTGGGCATCTTCCTCAACATTTTATTGATCATTTTCACGATCTGCGCCAACAGCCTGATCGGCCCGTGGATCGAGGGCAGCCTGCCGAAGCTCGGCTTTTTGCCCCCGGGGCTTATCCCGGCCCTGGCCAAGGTGCTGAGCATGGTGGCCACCGTGGTATGGATCTACCCCGCGAACCGTTTCCTCATCCACCGCAAAAAAAAGGAGGTCCCCGCCGATGTCTGAACCCATTGCAACCCCCGCGCCGAAGCAGGGCCTGGTCGCCCGGCTGGACAACACGAAGTTCGCCCTGGCCCACGCGGAGCTCTGGAAATTCCTCAAGGCCCTGTGCGTGGGCGGGATCGGCGCCGTGCCGGAGCTGATCTCGTACATGCTGCTGTGCTCCCTGTTCGCCCGCCTGGCGGTGACCTACCTGCCGAATTTCTTCTTCTTCGACCTGATCATCCGCAACATGGACGAATCGGTCTACGCGCCGGCGGTGCAGGTCTACGCCTTCCTGATTTCCACCGCCGTGGGGCAGACCATCGGGTTTATCCTGGCGAGGAAGTACGCCTTCCACGCCAACGCCAACGTGGCCCTGAGCACCTTCCTGAAGATCGTGATGATCCTCATCACCATCATGCTCAACGGCATCGTCGGGCCCGCCATCGTGACCTTAGTGGCGAGGATCCCCTGGGTGCGGGACTACCCCTCCCTGGTGCAGATCGTCAGCAAGGTGGCCTCCATGGCGGCCTCCACCGCGTGGGTGTACCCCTCCGACCGGTTCATCGTCCACCGGGTGGTGAAGGAGAAAACAGAGGAGGCCGCCTGACATGCGTTACCGCGACTACGGCGGCACCGGCGAAATCTCCGCCCTGGGCTTCGGCTGCATGCGCCTGCCGGAGATCGAAAAGCACGGCAAGTGGTACATCGACGAGGAAAAAACCACACCCATGCTCAGACGCGCGGCGCAGCTCGGCGTCAACTACTTCGACACCGGGTATTACTACTGCCACCACAACAGCGAGGCCGCCGTGGGCAAAGCGCTGAAGCCCATACGAGACCGGGTGCTGATCTCCACGAAAATCCCCCTGTGGGAGACCAAGAAGCGCGGCGACTTCCGCCGCTGGCTGGAGCGCAGCCTGAAAGAGCTGGACACGGACTACATCGACTACTACCACTTCTGGAGCCTGGACAGGCAGAAGTTCGACGAGAAAGTCATCGGCTGGGATATGCTGGGCGAGGCGCGCAAGGCCAAGGAGGAGGGCGTGATACGCCACATCTCCTTCTCCTTCCACGACGGCGCGGAGACCATCCGGCATATCGTCGACCGCGGGGAAATCTTCGAGACCATGCTGGTGCAGTACAATTTGCTGGACCGCGCGAACGAGGAGATGATCGCCTACGCGGCCTCGAAGGGCCTGGGCGTGGCGGCCATGGGGCCGGTGGCCGGCGGCAAGCTGAGCGCCCCCACGGCCTTAAGCGGGAGCCTGACCGGCAAGGCCATGCCCACCTACGAGCTCGCCCTGAAATTCGTGCTGGGCAACCCGGACATCACCTGCGCGCTGTCGGGCATGCGGTGCGAGGAGGAGCTGCTGCTCAACGCGGCGCTGGCGAGCGACGAGGACCCCCTATCCGAGGCCGAGTGGCAGCGAATCGGCGGCGGCCTGGAGCGGCTCAAGCGCTTCAGCGGCCTCTACTGCACGGGCTGCGCCTACTGCAAGCCCTGCCCCGCGGGCATCGACATCCCCGCGCTGTTCAATGCCTACACCTACCACAACGTGTACGGGCTGCACGCGCAGGCGAAGGAGATGTTCGGGAAATACCTGGAGGGCAAGCGCTTCAAGGACTGCCGGGACTGCGGCCTGTGCGAGGGCAAATGCCCGCAGCACCTGGAGATACGCAAAGAGCTGGAACGGGCGGAGTGCGTGCTGGGCAAGCTGTAGCGCTTTTGTTGTAACGGAGACGCACTGCCGTGCGTCTCTACGCTATCTCATCAATATGTAGGGACGCATGGCAATGCGTCTCCGTAGGAAGATATTCATTTCATGAAGCAACATACCAAAACCCTCGCCTACACGGCGCTGTTATTGGCCCTGGGCCTGGCGCTGCCCCGCATATTGCACGTGTTCGGGCAGGACGCCGGGCAACTATTTTTGCCCCTGCACCTGCCTGTCCTGGTTGCCGGCCTGGCCCTGGGGGCCGTGCCGGGGGGCGTGCTGGGCGCGGTGCTGCCGGTGGCGAGCTTCCTGCTTTCTGGCATGCCGCCGCCGCCCCTGCTGTGGTTCATGACGGCGGAGCTGCTGGCCTACGGCCTGACGGCGGGGCTCTTCGCCAAAAAAATGCGCCTGCCGATGTGGGCGGCGCTGCCCCTGGCGCAGCTCAGCGGGCGGGCGGCGGAGGCCCTGGTTCTGCTGCTGCTGGGCGGATTGCTCCATATCCAAGGCGTGCCTGCGGCCATGTTGGTGATCACCGGGACCGTGAAGGGCCTGCCGGGGATCGCGGCGCAGTGGGTGCTGGTCCCCCTGCTGGTGAAGGCCCTTGAAAGGGTGAAGAAACCATGAATATGCTCGGGGCGCTTGATTTGGGCGATCACACCTGCGTCATACGCACGGCGGACGGCGCGCCGCTTGTTTCCGGCGAGCACGGCATCCTGCCGCCCCTGCGCTGGCTGCGGGAAAACCCGGATTCGCTGCGCGGCGCGGACGCGGCCGACCGGGTGATCGGCAAGGCGGCGGCGCTGCTGTTCGCATACGGCGGCGTGCGCTCGATTTGGGCGGCGCGCATGAGCGAGGCGGCCCGGGATTTCCTGCGGACCACCGACATTCTTTTTGACTATGACGAGCTGGTGCCGGCGATATTGAACCGCGACGGCACGGATATCTGCCCCATGGAGCGGCGGGCGCTGGGGATAGACGGGCCCGTAGAGGCGTTCCGGGTGTTCGACGGGCTGGTGCGCCCATGACGCCCACCAAAAAGCTGCCGCTGTTCATCGTCTCTGGCGCGAGCGGCGCGGGGAAATCCACCCTGTGCGAACTGCTGTTCCGGGAGGAGAGCCGCTACATCGTGCTGGAAAGCGACATCCTCTGGAACAAAATTTACGAAGAGGACAAGTACCGGGCGTACCGGCGGATGCAGATGAAGCTCTGCGCCAACGTCGCGCAGATCGGGCTGCCGGTGGTGCTGTGCGGCTGCGCCGTGCCCGAGCAGTTCGAGAATCTGCCCGAGCGCGCGCTGTTCACGCAGATTTACTACCTCGCCGTGGTGTGCGACGACGAGGCCCTGAAGAAAAAGATGAAAAAGGGGCGAAGAATCCACGACAGGAAGTGGATTGCCTCGTCCCTGGAGTTCAACCGCTGGCTGAAGGAAAACGGCGAAGCCAACGGCATGGCGCTGCTGGACAACACGCATTTGACGCCGCGGGAGGGGGCAGATGCGGCGGACAGGTGGATATGCGGGGTGTTAGATTGACGCTTCCCCCGCCGCCGCCGGGTCCAGATATACCGTGACATCCGGGTGCCCTTGCAGGGCGCTGGCGGGGCACCGCGGCGTGATTTCGCCTTCAAGCATGGCGCGCACAGCATCGGCCTTTGCTTCGCCTGTTGCGATGAGGATGATCTTCCGTGCCCGCAAAATCTGCCCCACGCCCATGGTCATGGCGTATGCCGGCATGGGCCTGTCCGTGAAGTACGGCGAGTTCGCCTCGATGGTGCTGGGCGTCAGCGCGACCTTGTAGGCCTCCTGCGTGAAGGCCTCCCCGGGCTCGTTGAAGCCGATGTGGCCGTTGCGGCCGATGCCGAGGATTTGCAGCTCGACGCCGCCCGCGGCCTCGAGGGCCCGGGAGTAGCGCGCGCTTTCGGCGGCCTCGTCCGCGCAGTTGCCGTCGAGGAAGTTCGTGTTCCCCAACGGAATATCGACCTGAGAGAACAGCTCCTCGCGCATGAACGTGCGGTAGCTGTTTTTGTGTTCCGCTGGCAGGCCGCAGTATTCGTCCAGGTTGAAGGTCGTCACCTCCCGGAAGGAGACCTCCCCCGCCCCGCAGCGCTCTATCATGCGCCGATAGGCCGGCACGGGGCTCGAGCCCGTGGCCAGGCCCAGTACTGCATTGGGCCTCCGCGAAACCAGTTCGCAGACCATGTCCCCCGCGGCTTGTCCGATGGCGGACGCGTTTTCCAGTACGATGACGTTCATTTGACTTATCCCCCTATGATAATTTCTCCGCGAGCAGGGCCAGTGCCCTCCCCCGGTGGCTGAGCTTGTCCTTGATCTCCGGCGATAATTGCGCCATGGTGAGGCCCGGGGCCTCCGCCGGCAGGAAGACCGGGTCGTAGCCGAAGCCGCCCGCGCCCGCCGGCTCGAAGGCGATGCGGCCCTCGCAGGCGCCGCGCAGGGTGATCTCCTGCCCGTCTGGGAATACGCAGCAGACCGCGCAGACGAAGCGCGCCGCGCGGGCTTCCTCCGGGACGTCTTTGAGCATGTCCAACAGCTTGGCGATGTTCGCCCGGTCGTTGCCGTGTTCGCCCGCAAACCTCGCCGAATACACACCCGGCGCGCCGCTTAAGGAATCCACGCACAGGCCCGAGTCGTCGCCCACGCAGGGCAGGCCGCTCTCCCGGCAGCCGCTCACGGCCTTCAGGCGGGCGTTTTCCTCAAAGGTCAGGCCGGTCTCCTCCACGTCGGAAAGGGGCGTGTCAGTTAAATCATGCCCCAACGGGGCGAGGATACGCGCCAGCTCGGCGCGTTTTTTTTGGTTGTGGGTGGCCAATACAAGCTTCATCGGCTATCTCAGTTCTTTTGAATAGTACAAGACCAGGTCATTTTCGGCCTCTTCATGCGCGGACATCACAAACGCTGTATAACCCCAATGCAGGTATATCGCAAGGTTCCGCGTCTCCTTCGCCTCAACGCCTATGGTCATTGTTTTGTAGCCCGCGTCCCTGGCGTGCCGCTCCATCAGCTTGACAAGCTTTGATATGTGCCCCTTGCCTTCATGCCGCTTGTCCATCCGCAGGCCGCTGATGTTTGCCCTGGCTTTGTAATCGGCAAGGGCAGGCCGCCCGCCCACGCATGCGGGGTCGAACACCAGGGTCCCTTCCCCGATTGGCTCACCGTTATACAAAACCACAAAGGCCTTCGACACGCCCTGCTTATTTTTTTCCAGGATTTCGGTTTTCCAGAGAACCCAACGTCCATCGCCCGGATTGTCCGCGATATTTTTATCCCAGATCTTTTCGAGGTCGGCCACGGTGGCTTCCCGGTAGGTGTAGTCCATCATCCCTCCCCGAACATCGCGTCCGCGAAGCCCTTCGCGCCGAAGGGCTGCATGTCCGCGATGCCCTCGCCCACGCCGATGAACTTCACGGGGATTTGCAGCTCGTGCCGGATGTTGAGCACCACGCCGCCCTTGGCCGTGCCGTCGAGCTTGGTGAGGATGATGCCCGTCACCTCGGCGATCTCCTTGAACTCCCTGGCCTGGTTCACGGCGTTCTGGCCCGTGGTGGCGTCGAGCACCAGGAGCACCTCGCGGTCGGAATAGGGCAGCTCGCGGTCGATCACGCGGTAGATCTTGCCCAGCTCCTCCATGAGGTTCTTTTTGTTGTGCAGGCGGCCCGCCGTGTCGCAGATGATGAGGTCCACGTCGCGCGCCTTGCCGGCCTGTATGGTGTCGAACACCACGGCCGCCGGGTCCGCGCCCTCGCGGTGCTTGACAAGATCGACGCCCGCGCGGCCCGCCCAGATCTCCAGCTGCTCAATCGCCGCCGCCCGGAACGTATCCGCCGCCCCCAGGAGCACCTTCTTGCCCTGTTCCTTGTACATCGCCGCCAGCTTGCCGATGGAGGTGGTCTTGCCCACCCCGTTGACACCGATGACCAAGATAATCGCGGGCATGGTGATCATGTCCACCTCCTCCCCGCCGCTGAGCAGCTCGGCCACGATATCGCGCAGGGCGGATTTCACGCCGCCCGCGCTTTTGATTTTCTGCTTTTTCGCGCGCTCGCGCAGACTTTCGATGATCTCATTTGCCGTACGCATACCCGTATCGGACATGATGAGAATCTCCTCGAGCTGCTCGAAAACCTCCTCGGTGAGCTCGCCGTCAACCTCCTCCATGGCGGCCTCGATGGCGCCCTCCATGGTGTCGCGGGTTTTTTTCATGCCTCCGAAGAGGCGGTTAAACAAGCCCATGGTGTACTCTCCTTGTATTGGAATTGATTGTGGGCGGGACGTCCGGAGGCCGTCCCCTACGGGCGGGTGGTATCGCACGAGGTGCGTCGCTCCGCGATACACCCTCACCGCCTGCGGGCGGAGCTCCCTCTGCGAGAGGGAGCCTGGGGGATTAGGCGAAAGCGTGTGCGCTTATCCTTCTACGTACAGCAGCAAGCCGCCCTGCCAGGCAGGGGTTATCCTGCCCCGGTCGATGATGTGTATTTCCCCCATGGAGGATACACGCTCGCCGCTGATGAAAATCGCGCTGTCGTCCTCCATGGCGCAAATGGGCAGGGTTTCGGAAATGCGCAGCAGCTCGGCGAGCGCCTCTTCGTCACTGGGATCATAATGCGGATAAACGGTGATATTCGCAAGGCCCAGGCCCGCGCGCGGGGGCCGGGATTCCCAAATGCCCAGCGAGCGCGCCGCCATATTGACCGCGCCCGCGCTCAGGCCGAGTATTGCGGCGCTGGTTTTACAGAGTGCCTCGTCCAGGCCTGTATCGCGCAAAAAGCGCATTTGCTGTGCCGGGTCGCCGCCCATGAGGATCACGCAGGAGGTCTCCTCCACAAGCCGCACAGCCTGTGCCGGTTCCATGCGATCGTCTATCGTGTGATAATCTTCGAATGGCAGGCCGATGTCCTCGAACCAGCCGCGCCACTGGGCCGCGTAGCGGTCCACTTTTTCGTGCTTGGATAGTTCCGAGGCGATCATCACCAGGCTGCCGCGCTCTGTCAATTCCTCGCGCAGGCGGCCGGCGACATCCCACGGAAAGCCGTCGGGGAAGCCGCTGAAGAAGCCGAGAAGCTTGTAGTCCATGGGTTCTCCTTATGGTGTTTTTTTACAGCCAAAACCTCATCTATCGCACGAGGTACGTCGCTCCGCGAAAACTGTTTGTCGCTCCGCGATACACCCTCACCGCCTGCGGGCGGAGCTCCCTCTACGAGAGGGAGCCTGGGGGATTAGGTACAAGCGACCAGGCTTCCCTTGACTTGTGGTTGCATAGCCAGTTATTGCTTAATCCCCAAAGCTCCTTCTCGTAGAAGGAGCTGTCAGCTCGGCTGACTGAGGATGTATCGCGGAGCGACGCACTTCGTCGCCCATCACCCCAGCCGCCCCCGTATCCTCTCCACCGCCTCGGCCGTGCGCTCCGCCGTGCCGAAGCCCGTGAGCCGGAAGTAGCCCTTTCCTGCCGGGCCGAAGCCGCTGCCCGGCGTGCCCACCACCTGGACTTCGTTCAGCAGCAGGTCGAAGAGCTCCCACGAGCCCATGCCGTGCTTGGCCGCGAACCACACGTAGGGGGAATTCACGCCGCCCCATACCCGGAAGCCCAGCGATTGCAGGCCGGCGCGGATCGTCCCGGCGTTGTTCAGGTAATAGGCGATGTTGGCGCGCACCTGTGCGCGGCCCTCGGGCGTAAACGTCGCCTCGGCGCCGCGCTGCGTGATATACGAAACCCCGTTGAACTTCGTGGCCTGGCGGCGGCCCCACAGGGCGTTGACGCTCACGCCGCCGCATTGCAGCTCCTTCGGCACGACCGTATAGGCGCAGCGCACGCCGGTGAAGCCCGCCGTCTTCGAGAAGCTGCGGAACTCAATCGCGCAGGTGCGGGCCCCGGGGATTTCAAAGATGCTGCGGGGCAGGCCCTCGGTGATAAAGGCCTCGTACGCGCCGTCGTAGAGCAGCACGCTGCCGTGCGCGTTGGCCCAATCCACCCAGGCCTTGAGCTGGGCGGCGTCCATGGCCGTGCCCGTTGGATTATTCGGCGAGCAGAGATACACGATGTCCGCGTGCTCGCCCGGCAGCGGCGGCGCGAAATCGTTCTCCGCATTGCAGGGGAGCAAAATAATCTTGCGCCCGGCCATGACGTTCGTATCGACATACACCGGGTAGACCGGGTCGCACACGGCCACGACGTTGTCCGTGCCGAAGATGTCGCCGATGTTGCCGGTGTCGCTCTTCGCGCCGTCGCTGAGGAAAATCTCGTCCTGCGCGAGCGCCACCCCGCGCAGCGCGTAGTCCGCGATGACGGCGTCCTCCAGGAAGTGTATCCCCGCGTCGGTGGGATATCCCACGAAGGTCTCGGCCCGGGCCATGTCGTCCACGGCCTTATGCATGGCCTCTATCGAAGCCCGCGGCAGGGGCCGGGTGACGTCGCCGATGCCCAGCCGGATGACGTCCGCGCCGGGGTTCGCGGCCTGGTATTCCCGCACCTTTTTGCCGATGTCGGCGAAGAGGTAGCTGGCCTTGAGGGCCTGGAAGTTCGGGTTGAGGGTCATGGGGGGCCTCCTTAACCAAATTATCATAAGTATACCGTAAATTCCACCCCAAGGCAAGAAGTTTTTCTTGATTTTTTCAATTCGATGCGCTATAATGGGAAGAAGCTATTTATCACCCCCTCGGCGCTTGCGTCTCCTGCGGGAGCCGCTGCGCACCGGCCCCCCAAGGGGGGCATCCTGACGAGGCGGCAAGCTTACTCGCAATTGCAAGCATGAATATCCGATATGTCAAGATGCCCCCCT
>JGI24696J40584_12961064_pt1 | contig 10394 bp, 3 predicted proteins | sample TergutCo191P4_FD_40584 | JGI IMG/M metagenome (IMG submission 40584)
CCAAATGCGCTATAAAAAAGAGTTAGACACTCAGGATAATTATAAATATGTTGATGCTATTCAACCGTTTAACGCTATTGGAAGAATTGCTTACTATTCCGGATGTATGTCGCATTTAACTCCGGGGATTATCAAAGCCATGAAAAATATCTTTGAGGCTGCAGGACAAAAATATTGGCATATTGATGAAGAAAATACGATCTGCTGCGGACGTCCTTTGTTGCAGCAAGGTTTTGAGCAACAGGCGAAAGAGTTGCGCCGGAAAAATACTTCCTTAATTCGAGAGTCTCACGCTACTCTTTTGGTAACCTCGTGCCCCATTTGTTATCAATCCTTTAAAAAAGAATACAAACTCAATATTCCGGTGATGCATCATACTGAATATATCGAGAAATGTATAAAAGAGAAGAAAATTAACATTTCTAAACAGGATATTAAAGTTGCCTATCACGATCCGTGCGAGTTGGGCAGGGGATGCGGCGTTTACAAAGCACCGCGAAATGTACTGAAAAGCGCAACTACATTAGTTCCTGTTCGTGAAGACAAAGAGCACAGTTTGTGCTGCGGCTTCAACTTAGGAAACACTATGCTTGACATTGCAGACCAGAAAAAAATCAGAGACGCCGCCCTTCAAAACCTCTTGAAAAAACAACCCGACCTGATTGCTACCGCCTGCCCGATGTGCAAAAAAGCGCTTGTAAACGGCACTGATTTTCAGGTAAAAGATATTGCAGAAATAATTAGCGAAACGCTTTCTTAAATCTATAACGCTGCCGCAATGGCAATGGAATAGAGTTTGGTCAGCGTAGTGTCGCCGCGCGAAGAGAGTACACAAGGCACTTTTGCGCCCGCAAGAAATGCACCGATTTCAGCGTTGTTAAATTTTGTGGATGCTTTGTAGAAGATGTTTCCGCTTTCAATGTTCGGGAAGAGCAACCCATCGGCATCTCCGGCAACCGGACTTGTTACCTTTTTAATTTTAGCAGTTTCTTCATCCACAGCAACATCCAATGAAAGCGGACCCTCTACTAACGCTCCGGAAATCTGTCCTCTTTCTGCCATTTTCGCCAAGATTGCAGCATCCACACAGGCTTGCATTCCGGCAGACATCTGTTCCGTAGCGGCAATAATTGCCACTTTAGGTTGATTGATGCCAATCGCTTTGGCGGTTTTAATAATATGCTGTAAAATCACTTGCTTTTGTTTCAGGTCGGGCGCAGGAATAATGGCGCAGTCTCCCACCACAAGCAATTTATGGTACGCCGGATTTTCTATCACGGCAATGTGGGTAAGCGAAGCGTTGGGGGGGCACAAACCGCCCTCTTTGTTCAAAATGGCACGCATATATTTATCGGTTGTGAGCGCGCCTTTCATCAATATATCTGCTTCATTTTGATTGATGAGGTCGCAACTTTTCACAGCCGCCTTAACATCGTTCGGTTCATTAATAATTGTAAACTTCTTAGCATCAATAATTAATTGTTGGCAAACATTATGAATGGCAGCCTCATCGCCCACTAAAATAGCATCCACAATACCCAATTCTACCGCGTTGTTTACCGCCTCAATCGTGTGGTCGTCGTTGGCAAAAGCAGCTACCAACCTTTTTTTGGGTTTCGATTTTACTAATTCAACTACTTGTTCTAATTTTGTAATCATATCTTGTTTAAGTTTCTGTTTGGAATAGGTTTATTATAATAGCCTTGCGCTAATTTTTCTTTTACTTCACTGAAAACGTTAATGGTACGTTCCACATCTTCCAATGTATGTATAGCTGTTGGGATTAGGCGAAGCATGAGTTGTCCTTTGGGAATTACAGGATAAGTTACTATGGAACAGAAAATTCCGTAGTTTTCTCTCAAATCTACCACCACATTGGTGCCCTCATCCGGACCACCTTCAAAATATACAGGAGTAACGGGCGATTCTGTTTTTCCAATATTAAATCCCTTCTCTCTTAATCCTTTTTGCAACGCATGTACGATGTTCCACAGGTTTTCGCGGAGTTCGTGTTTAGTTTTCAGCAATTCCAAACGTTTTAATCCGCCGATTACCATAGGCATAGGCAGTGATTTTGCAAAGATTTGGGAGCGCATGTTATAACGCAAGTGGTCAATAATCTCTTTTTCAGAGAGTACAAAACCGCCAATGCCTGCCATACTTTTGGCAAAAGTTCCAAAATAAACGTCCACTTGGTCAATGCAGTTAAAGTGTTCGGCAACGCCGGCGCCGTTTTTCCCCATGGTGCCGAATCCGTGCGCATCATCTATTAACAATCTGAAATGAAACTCTTTCTTCAGTTCCACAATCTTGTCTAATTTTCCGATATCGCCTGCCATACCGAAAACGCCTTCGGTAATGACCAAAATGCCGCCGCCGTTTTGCTCGGCTACCGGCAGCGCGTGTTGCAGTTGTTGGCGCAAACTGTTCATGTCATTATGTTGATATACAAAACGTTTTGCTAAAGTTAAGCGCAAACCGTCAATAATGCAGGCATGTGCTTCGCTATCGTAAACAATCACATCGCGGCGGGTGGTCAACACATCAATAATGGAAACCATGCCCTGATATCCGAAGTTCATTAAATAGCCGGCAGGTTTTCCAATAAAGTCGGCAAGTTCCTGTTCTAATTTTCTGTGGTAAACGGTGTCTCCCGACATCATGCGCGCGCCCATGGGGTAGCCCATGCCGTAGTCTTTGGCGGCTTGCGCATCGGCTTCGCGTACTTCCGGATGGTTTGCCAATCCTAAGTAGTTGTTCAAACTCCAGTTCAGTACTTCTTTGCCATTAAATTTCATTTTGGGATGGATCTCTCCTTCCAATTTTGGGAACATAAAGTAGCCATCCGCCAAATCCTGATATTGGCCCAACGGACCAGGGGTTTCTTTAATGCGGTTAAAGATGTCTTTCATAATAGTGGTTAATGATTAGTGATTAATGGTTAATTGATAATAAGTTCAAGGTTCAAAGTTCATGGTTTAATTCTTAATTCCTAATTCTTAATTCTTAATTCGTAATTTCTACTGCGTAAGCATCAGCCTGATGCTAAGTCCTGCTTCCATGTTGGTGTTTTGGTATTGGTTGGAGATATAGGGTTTATTGATAATTTGATTGTAGTAAAGGCGAAGTCCGATCATGCTGCTGATTTGATAATCCGCAGTGGCGTTAATCTTGAAGTTCAGCATACCGGAAGAGATTTGGCTCACATCTTCTGCAATTTTCCTTAGGGTAGTGGTGTTGTCCTGCATCGAGAATCCTACGGTAATATTCAAGTCGCTCACAATTTGGCGTTTGGTTCCGCCAAAAGAGAAGCCTATTTTTAAATCCTTAAACCGATAACCCGCTTGGATGGAGAGTTCGCTCGACTTCATTTCGGTAATCTGATTGTTGGCAAAACTCATGGAAATATTTCTGCTTTGTTTGTAATCTACTTTAATCATTAAACTGTTGGTCAGTGTCATATCAAAACCGATGAGCGGACCGAAATTCTCGACCATTGAGATTTGTGCAATTTCATGTTCAGGAAAGAAATTTCCTAATGGGTCACGTTCACCCTCCCCTTCTTTATATCGAATATTTGAATTATAACTTCCTATAGAATAAGTACAGGTATAATTATGGTTGATAGAGAAGTTTTGGAACACTTTTGCCATTGCTTTAATTTTGGTTAACCCGTTGTATCGCAGTTGCCAGTTTGGCAAGGGAACAGACAAAAACGGTTTATTTACTTTCATTTTTTGAGGATTCTTTCCCATATAGGCAGCCATAAAAGAGTACATCAGCACATCTTGAGAGAGCGCACCGTAACCTGTTGGAAAGTTGGTAGAATCTGTTGTTCCATCGTAGTGTGGATTATCTTTCGCCATACGGTCGGCAATTTCCAAACGAATATCTTTCAAATCATTAAAAACAGAATTACTTTTTTTGAAGAAAGTTTTTAATCCAACAAAAGTGATGTTAAAATTTCCGTTTGTCATAGGGGAGATGTTATTAAATTTTCCATCTCTGATATATTCTGTATGATTTTTGGTATAAATACGGTTTGCCACCACATCAATACGAAAATCTTTAAAAGGTTCTATTTGCGCCCTAATGTTCAAGGTTTCATTGTACTTTTGTTGGAAGGCTGAATTTAGGAGCGAGTCTTTGGTGAGCCACTCTCCGTTCATTGCCATTTGCCGAATATTGGGCTGCCCTCCAAACACATACAAGAATCCGGGCGAGTTTGTTTTAAAGTTAATCCCGAACAGATTGGGCGAATGCATATAGCCCGGCAGCGTGGTTCCCTGCCCAAGCGACCAACTGACATTCACGGTACGAACCATCATTAAAAAGCGTACCACACCGTCACCGATAATTTTACCGTAATTGGGTTTTGTGGATAAACTGTCTTTTTCAGATTTTTTCTTTATATCAACTCCTTTTACAGGGGTAGCAGCAGGTTTTTTCGTTTGTTGCTGAGGCGAATTAACTTTCTTCAGATAAGGAATGAAATTATACAGTGTAACAAAATTAACTTGCCCGCTCAATTGGTGTTGGTTGGAGTTATCAATAGTATTTCCAATACTCTCAACCAAAGTAACAGGAGCGCCTGTAAACCTGTAGTTTCCTGAATATCTATAGTTTGCCGTAAGCCAACTAAATAATGGGATTTTATTAATAGGTAACTGATAGGAAAGATCAAAACGTTGGTCAAACATATTCATCAGTCCGCCTCTACCAAAGGAGTTCCATATCTCATCTTTTTTTGCCTTTGTATCAATTAATCCTTGTGGTTCTTCTAAACGTGCAGTAGCATTTGCACTGTAAGTAAATTTCAAGGATGTGGTAATATCCCATTGCAACGCATAATTTCTCATCCAGTTAAAAGATTTTACATAACTGGTATCCATAATGATATTTCCCTGACTTTTGGGACGGTACTTAAACTCGTTAAAGTCTCTCATCAGAGATGTTCTAAACGTAAAACTTTTGGGCAACGGGGTAATATTCAGGTCTCTGATCAGTTGCAACCAAGGGGATTTAAGTCCTTTTTTAGAACCTACCTTGTAATTTTTGGGGTTATGGCTAAAAGTATAACCGATTTCGCCTTCGTGTCGTCTTTGGTTATCAAATTCCATATCCTCATCGTGTTTCATAACTTGAGAATAAGCATAAGAAAAATCTAAGTTTTCAATATCCCAGGGACGCATTTTCAACGGTTTGTTCAAGTTTCTTTCTTTGCGTACATTGGTAAGGTTAATGTTATTTCGTTTAACAATGTTATTAGTGATATTTTTTATGGAATCGCGTTCGGCTTTTGTATCATAAGTTTTTAAATCTTCTTTTAGTTTAACATCCGGATTTAGAGGATTATATTCAGGGATTTCGCCTTGCATGGAGAAGTCGTAGTGAACCGGAATTTTGATATTCCAATTTTTGGGGAAGAGTAGTTTTCCCCCATCAATATTGGTGGCAAAGTCCACAGAATAAGTAGTGGCGAGTTGTCTTTGTGTTACCGACTGGTCTAATCCGCCGTATCCCACAGAAGTAATGGTACCGGAGAGGGCGATGTCTCCCAAATCGGCTAAATTGAGTCTCATTCTTCCCATAGCGGCTGCGCCGGAGCGGTCGTCGAAGCCGGTGAGCCTAAGATCGTTTACCCATACTTCCACCGATTTTGGGTACATATCATCTCCATCGTTAGTGGCTCTTTTTTTAGGATTTCTTACCCCAATCATAATTGTTGTAACGCTTCCCAGGTTGGGCATTCCAACTACAGTAACCCTGTTACCATCTATCTCTTCCGTATATGGTAGTGCAATACTGGAATGCGCGCCATGCCGCAAGGCAATATTTCTATTTTGCTTAATATCAACAAGCGATTCCAATACAATAGAAATTTCATTCTTTTTAGGCCAAATAGTATCTACATGATGATTATACCATGGCGACATTTGTACAGGAATTTCATATTCGTAGTAGTTTTGTGTAAAATCTGAACCCAAACGGATAAACACAGTTACGTCTCCATCTTCAACATATTGATCTGCAAGCATTTTTTCAGCGTGAAGATACATTTCAATTTTTTTGAACTGTCGCATATCGTAATTAGTGCTTTTATAAATCGCACGGGCATCACCGTCTTGCAAGTTTTTAATTTTCAAACTTAAAGATTGTTCGTTGAGTTGTTGGGTTTGCATCCCACCGTACGCAATTTCACGTTCAATGCCGGGAGGTATTTTGTAATTGATGGGAGTTCTTGTTCCATTCTCTTCAAAACTAACCGTACCTAATAAAAATTCTGTATTATCTTCAGAGCCGGGCAAATAATCTCCGTCTTCCAAAAGGTCTTGCGCATAAGTTCTCCAGGTATTGCGCACCAATTCAAAGGTAGCAAAACGCAAAAAAATCGGCTCTTCAAAACCTTGCATATAAACACGCATAAATCTTATGGAATTAAAGCCGTTGATAGCGCCAATAGTTTCTTCGGGATTTTTAATAGGGATGCGGAACTGATACCAACGTGTAGCAGGGCTGGTGCCGTTTGGTAATTTTTCAGGAGTAGCATCCATAATGTCATTGATGTAATTTTGTCCAACCACCATAGCATTAGGATTAATATCCACACTCCATTGATAATACCTCTCATCGTCACTCATGGTATTGTCGTTGTTAATATCTTCGCTGGTGGGTAAACTGGTAGCGATAGAGAGGACATTTGAGGGCAGGTCATTGTTAAAATTATCGGTTGAATTTCCTTCAGGGTTGTTATAATATTTGTAACGGGTAGTAATATCGGCGCCTATATCATCCCAATCGCGGCCTCTGCAAAACCTGAAATCGTCTGCGGAGGGGTCGGCCATTGCATTCTCAAAAGCCTGAGATCCTGGAAAAGTTTTTCCAAGAAGCAACAAATAATCATTCTGAGAATTAGGATCTACACCATTAAAGAAGTCGCGTTCCCTGGCAGTAGTCAAGCCGTCTAATCCCACATCCTGATTTCTGCGGTTTGCGTCGTTGGCAAACGCATTTACAATTTGTTGAATAGTGGGTACCCGTCCCCATACAGTAAATGCACAGTTCACGTCCGAGCCATCAGAAGGTAATCCGGCTTCAAAAAATTTCTTACCATCTTTTAAAATATCTTCCGAAATATCTCCCAGGTTAAAATAGAGTTTACCGCCTTTGTGGTTAGGATTTTTTATATTACCCGGTTGATCGGGATCATAAAAAGGATCCATCATCCAAAACTCAATATACTCGTAGTTGTTTGCTTCAAAGTCGGTGTTGTCAAACCGGCGCATCACGCCGCCCCAACGGGTTGCCGGCTCTTTCAGGGTACCGTCGGCGTTAATCCCTTTTGAAAATCTTCCGTTGACGGGGTCATTTTCACCGCCCACATCATAGTTATAAGGTCCTCTTTCCGATGGATAGAAAGCCAAGTTTAACACGGGAATATAGGTGGAAACCGCTGTGCTGGCATACTCTTTTTTGGGGAATAGTTCCGGTTCATACACGGCGCGGGCGTAGGGTTTCGACTGCTCCTCACGATTAATGTTGGAAGGGGTTGCCGAAGAGTTATTATAAAACAGCTGGTCAATAATGTAACATGCCATCCGTGCGCGGTTGAAGCCATATGCCAATTGAAATCTTGGGTCTGCAGTAGAGTCCTGCATTGCCTCCGGAAACTTATCCCGTTGTCCTTGCGGAGTGGACGCTAAATTCCAATACCCCCACTGACGTAAATCCACGGTGGAACGTGCGCCCTCAAAGTCATCAATATAAGTAGTTCCTTTTTTCCCGATCACTCGGCTGTGCCCGGGAACAAAATGAGCAAACTCGCCTTCTATTTGCAAGGTAGATTCTGTAGTGGTACTGTGAAAAGGAAGTAGATCCACTAATTTGGTAACCCACGGAAGTTTGGTTTTGTAGGCGGCATTCATCCCCCACACTAAGTTGTTAATCGGCTCATTTCCATAGTTAACTTTTTGTGTATAGGGCCGTTCACTCATATTTAAAAGGGTAGCGCCCAACAAAAAATTATCACTAAACTTGTATTCTGCATTCAGTCCGAAGAATCTCTTTTTATTCATTCCAAATTGAGAGTTGTTTTCAACTGAAATGGAGATGGGAGTTCCTGATTTAAGATAAGCCTCGTTGGTAATCGTAACCGATCCCATACTATAGTTTACAGTATAATCCACATTTTCGGTCAGTTTCATTCCTCCCGCATTCACCACCACAGAGCCTTGGGGAATATTCCATGCGTTTAAGTTATATTCTGAGCCATACGCAGAGCGGTATTGCCCTTCTAAGTAAAATTTGTTTTTACTATTTTGACTTTGCTGCGCCATGGTTTTGGTTGTCGTATAAAGCGAGTCAAAGGCATATTTGTTTGCCCAAACCTCATCTTCCGGATTACCACCTGCGCGAATCGCTTTTTTCAAATCTTCACCAAACGGCTCAATGGTTGGGAAGAAGATTTTTCCGGTTCTGGAAACAACCGTACCCCCCTGTGTGTCTGCGCCATCTATAAAGTCGAAAATCCCATCGGGAAAAGGATCTAATTGTTGGTTTAAGGTATCCAAGTGCATTAACCTGATCAGCGGAATTCCTTTTTTAGAACTTTTATTAAAGAAACCATTCGGAACCCCCTCTTCATCACCGGTGAAGAGAATATTTAGCCTGAATTTTTCAGATGAAACTTGGTATGCATTAAGACTATACACGTTTTTCATCATCAACTTCCAAAGAGGACTTTTTGTGTCTAAGTTTGTACTTTTCAATAATTTTACGCGGATAGAGTTGGGAGAACTCACCTCATTAGAAAACTCTCCTACTTGATATATAGTAGTATCTCCAATAACTTGATATTGAAAAGCTACCGCTAACACATGGTCGGCGCTCAACGGCGTATTCAAAGAGATAAATCCTAATTTAGAGTTATAGGTATATTCGCTGGAATTAAGCAGGCGGGCATTTTCCACTTTATCGTAATCTACTCCGGAACTCAATCCCTTGTCTCTAAGTCTTTGAGTAACTACGCTGATATTTCTAAAGCAGGAAGTATCAATCTCGGTCGTTAATGAGTTCGTAGTATTATTGGGATATGCGCTAACCGGATCAGGATATCCAACGAGAGAGCATCCCCCAAACTTAGAGTTGCTTGGGCAACTCTCCCCTAAGTCTGTAAATGCCACAAGACTACGGTGCTCTTTATCTGCTATACCAATGTTGGTGCGCCAAACTTCAATTTTAGTAATGACTATATTAGAATTGATCAACGGCAGTTTTTCAAGCGCTTTATTATAAGTTTCTCTAAAATACTGAGCAAGAAAAAAGTGTCGGTTGTCTTCGTATTCATCGGCTCTGAAATAGAAGTCTTGTGTTTGCGCCCCGCCGGTTACATTAATGGTCTGTTTTTTTGAAGAGGTCTCTGAGGCAACAGCAGTAATATTTAGTTTTCCAAATCTCAGCCCCACTTTTCCCCCAAACAGAGTTTGGCTTCCGGTAATAAGCGAACTATTTAGCGGAAGTGTAACATCTCCAAACTCAAGTAGTTGTATGATATCATCCTCTTTCCCTTCATATTTAAGTTTCATTTTGTTATCGAAGTCAAAATTGGATTCTGTATTATAATTTAGGTTGAAACTGATTTTATCACCAATTTTAGCCATCAAACTCAATTGAATTTTCGCATCGAATTTAAAATCTGTTCTTTTGCGCATGCGCTCCGTAACATTCGGGTTTTTATCTGAGTTGTGAATAATTCCGAACATAAGTTCCACATTTCCGGAGGGTCTGATGTCAATGATATTACTCCCGAAGATGGTTTCAAACACATCTCCCCCCACTCGGAGTTGCGGGATAATTCCGCCACCGCCTCTTCTGTTCGGACCTGAAACATAATTGGCGCCTTTTTCGCGCCAGTAGTTTCTAATTTCCTGTTGTAGATCGTAGCCAAGATATTCGTTTACATTCATGGAAGCAGCAGGACCAAAGGGTGTTGAACCAATTTTATTTTGAAAGTTATAGGAGTGGGTAGTTGGGTCATAGGTAATTTCACGAGTAAGGGAGGGAGGAGTATTTAAATGAAATGGAGAGTAATATTCCTTTTCGAGTGGGTTATTGTTGGGATTAGGAACATTGGATCGCAAGCCTGTATCGGGCGGTGCTACCGGCATCTCAAAGAGATCCGGCGTGTTATTAAAAGAAATTATTTCTTCTGATGAAGATAAAGGTAATGGAATCTCTTCTATGGCTCCAGCATAGTGCGTCTTCGGCACAGGAATTGCCCAAACAGCAGAGTATAGGGCAAATACAATAAATGCAGGAATGAGGTAAAATTTGGCTTGCTTCCCGAAAATCACGATAGTGTAAGTTAGTCTATATTTGTTTTATAATAATTTTAA
>JGI24696J40584_12961062_pt1 | contig 10376 bp, 11 predicted proteins | sample TergutCo191P4_FD_40584 | JGI IMG/M metagenome (IMG submission 40584)
AAGGCCAAATCCTGTCATATCCATGATGTTTTCCGGATTGATAGTTACAGCACCTTGGGCAGCAATGGTTTTAACCACTAAAACCACCACTATCGGAATAGACCCTAAAAGTTGGCCGCCGAGAAAACCGACCAAACAAACGATCAAATACTTCCACACTTGGTTTTGACCGTCTAATGCGCGTTCTAAGAATTTCATATTTGTATTTTCTGCAAATATACGAAAAAAATTGTATTCTTCCCTTAAACAACAACTACGGATATTTGCCGGTTCCAAAACTTTCACTATCTTTGCCTCAAATAAAAAACGTTAACTTATGAAACACCAAACTGAATACGGACGCTACATGAATCTCTTGGTAGATTTTGCGTTCAAAAAGATTTTCGGCGAAAAAAAAGCCCTGTTGATTGATTTTCTGAATGTAGTTTTACAAAAGGAAGAAAAAATCGAAGATATTGAGTATTTGCAGCCGGAGCAAATGACAAAGTGGCGAGAAGACAGACGGGCGGTATTTGACATCTATTGCAGGAGTACGCAAGGCGAACGTTTCATCATCGAGTTGCAAATCGCTCAACAGTACCACTTTCTAGAACGGTTACTGTTTTACCTGACTTTTCCGATTCAAAGCGGGATTAAGAAAGGCTCTAAAAATTTTGCGATGAATCCGTTGTACTGCGTTGCGATATTGGATTTTCCGTTTTTTGATGACGACACTTATTTCAATCACATTTCATTGATTCGGGAAGAAACGAAAGAAAAAGTAACGGACAAATTGAATATCATCCTAATCGAACTTACCAAGTTTGACAAGCAACCAAGCGAATTGAAAACACTATTCGATCAATGGTTGTACTGCTTCAAACATTTGGGAACCTTGGATAGCCGGCCGGCCGAGTTGACCGATCGGGCATTTGAAGTATTATTTGAAACAGCAGAAAAGAACAATTTAACACCTGAAGAGATGGGAACATACAAAAAAAGTGTTTTGGAATATGATGATGTGCAGGATGCGATGTCGTTTAATCGTTATGCAGGGCTGAAAAAAGGGCTTGAACAAGGCATTGAACAAGGCATTGAGCAAGGCCTCATGAAAGGGAAATGGGAAATGATTACCCTCGGTTTACAAGAAGGAGTGCCAATCGAACTACTTGCAAAAATGAGCAATATAAGCCCTGAACTTATTAGGATGAATGTTGTGATGCAAAATGACAATTCTCTAAACTCAAATAAAACCCCTTGATTTTATGATGCAATTTAAAAAATATAATTCGATCGAAAATACTTTTGATAAAGATTTCGTAGAAAAAATATTCCTCGAAAATTTGGATAGCAACGAATTTGTGGTACAGGAAAAAGTACATGGTTCGAATGTTTGTTTTGTCTGCGACGGCGCAACGGTCGGTTTCGGCAAACGAACCGGATTTGTGGAAGCTGATGAAAAATTTTACGATTATGAAGAATTGCTCGAACGCTATACGCCAAAAGTAAATACTTTATTTTCAGTCATTAAAGAGAATATCCCCGACCTGAAAACGCTTACGGTATTCGGTGAAATGTTTGGCGGAAAATATCCGCATCCCGATGTAAAAAACAGTACCAAGATAATGCTTATTCAAAAAGGAGTGCATTATTGCCCGACACACGAGTTTTATGCTTTCGATTTATATGTAACAAGTGAAGAAAGCGGTCGCTATCTAACAGTAGATCAGGCAAATAATTATTTTGAACAAGGTGGTTTTTTCTATGCCAAAACCCTGTTTCGCGGAACGCTCAAAGAATGTATGTTATACCCCAACACCTTTCAAAGCCGGATTGCCGAATGGTTGGGTTTGCCTCCAATAGAGGACAATATTTGTGAAGGCGTGGTCATTCGCCCTGTTGAACCGGCCTACCTGCGCAACGGCTCACGAGTGTTGTTGAAAAACAAAAATGCACGTTTTGCCGAAAAAAAATCAATCAAAAAACGCGAACCAAAATTGTTTGTAGAACCGTCCTACAGTGAACCATTAAACAATTTACTGCCTGTAACAGAAGAATATATTACCGAAAACAGGTTAAACAATGTAGTCAGCAAAATCGGACAAATTTCCGTACCGAAAGACACCGGAAAATTAATCGGATTATTCAGCAAAGACATTTTGGACGATTTTTTAAAGGAACACTCCGGCGAATATGCCGCCATCGAAAAAAGCGAACAAAAAATCTTGAACCGGCACATTAATTCGTTGGCAACGGTTTTGATAAAAAGGGTTTATTTTCAAAATCCGACATTTTAACAATAAACCCATATTAAATGTACGTTACGGACAATGGGAAATTTGTTTTTGCCACATTCTATAATATTGTCCGGATTGCGCATACAGTTCCTCATGATTACCTTGTTCTGTCACTTTTCCATTTTCCAAAACAACAATTTTGTCAGCATTGACAATAGTACTCAAACGATGGGCAATTATTATAATTGTTTTTCTTTGTTTTTTAATGTATTGTATAGTTTCTTGTACATATTGTTCCGATTCCGAATCTAACGAAGAAGTAGCTTCATCAAGTATCAAAATTTCAGGATTTTTGTACAAAGCACGAGCAATAGCAAGTCTTTGTTTTTGACCGCCTGAAAGCGATGCCCCATTTTCGCCAAGATAAGTATTGAAACTATTGGGTAACTTTTCGATAAAAGACAACATTCCAAGCATAGTGCAAATTTCTACAGTACGTTGTAAATCTGGTTGAAATTCTCCTAAAGCGATGTTTTCTATTACATTGCCTGCAAAAAGATTAAGTTGTTGCGGAACTATGCCAACAATATTTCTAATTGACTGATTTTCTATGTATTCAATATTCATATTACCAATCAGGATTTTACCAGACTTGAGCGGGTACAGTTTTTGCAAAAGTGCTGCCAGTGTAGTTTTTCCACAACCGCTTTCACCAATTATTGCGGTTATTTCACCTTTGTTTATTGTTAAATTAAAATTTTCAAACACATCTATACGTGTGCCATAACTAAACGACACATTTTCAAAAAGAATGTTTCCTATATTTTCTGTTGTTAGTTGTATTTTGTTTTCATCTTTTTCTCGTTCCAAATCCATAATTTCAAATAGTCGGTCAGCTGCTATCAGCGCGTTCTGCACGGTTTTGTTCATTCCTATCAAACTAGAGACAGGTGATGTCAAATATCCGATTAGTGCGTAAAAACTCATTAATTCTCCGGGTGTTATTGTATTGTCAATCACAAAGTAAGAACCAATCCATAGGCAGATTATCGTAAAAACTCTACTCACAAACTCTGAAGAATTTCCACTAAAAAAAGAGTTGAGTGTTGATTTATAAACAGAATCAAGCAAGCGAATAAAACGATTTTCAGTTTTTATATTCGCAAAATCCTCAATGCCAAACTGTTTTATTGTTTTTACAGAATTAAGCGATTCTACAAGTTGACTCTCAAGGTCAGCATTGTCTTCCATTAACTTACGTTCTCTTTTTTTGTTTAATTTATTGGAAATTAAGTAAATAATAATGTAAAGCGGAATAGACGCAAACAAAATCAAAGCCAGTTTCCAACTATACACAAACATTAATGCAAAAGAAAAAACAATGATCAAGACATTAACAATCAATGAAATAACCACATCATTGATAAAAACGCGAATTTTTACAGCATCATTCACACGGCTTATAATTTCACCTACGCGCATTGTGTCGAAAAAACGTTGTGGAAGTTTAAGTAAATGTTTGTAGTAACCTAAAATCAATCGAGCATCAATCTTTTGTCCAGTATTGAGCATAAAAAAATTTTTACTTACACCTATGAAAATTTGAACCAATATTATAATTATCATTACAATAGACAACAAGTTCAGTAAATTTTTATTGCCATTCACAAAAACATTATCAGTAATTTTCTGAATATAAAAAGAAGAAGAAAGTCCAAGCATGGTGTAAATTATCGCACCGAAAAGAGAAGCGAAAACAATCGCTTTGTGCGGCGCAATAAGATATATAAAACGCTTGAAGAGAGAAGTTTTCACGTTCCCCTCTTGAAATGTTTCACCCGGAACAAGTAAAATCAGTACACCTGACCATTTTTCTATAAAAGTTTCAATTTTTTCTCGGTGTATTTGTCCGTTAGCCGGATCCATATACCTAATTTTCTGTTTTCCTATAGAAGAAATAACTACATAGTGTTGCAAACCATTTTTCAAAATAATGTGTGCAATAGCAGGTAGTGGAATATTTGGCAATGCATCAATCCCTCCTTTCACTCCTTTGGCATTAAAGCCCAGTTGTTCTGCGGCTTGCACCATTCCGATCACATTTGTACCACGCTTGTCTGTACCTGCAATTTGTCGAATGCGTGAAACAGGCATTTTCAGATGGTAATATGCTGCCACAGAAGCAAGACAAGCCGATCCACAGTCGCTTATGTCGCGTTGTTTGATTTTCATTTTTAATTAATGGTTATTTTTCTGCGGATTTATAAAAATTTGGATTTAACCAATTATCTACCTTATCAAAAAGCAACTGCCACAATGTTCTATCTGTCAAATAGAAACGCCCTGTGAGTGTCATACCTTTTTTCAAATTGCTGCGATAACCGTTTTTCAGTTCTAAATATGTGTTATCCAAAGAACAGCGTACACGAAAAACAGGTTGCTCTCCTATACTGATAATATCTTTTGAAATTTCTGTTACTTTACCTTGCGCCATTCCCCACTGATTATAATTAAAAGCATCTAACTGAAATTTAACAGATTGATCTTTCCCTATGTATCCAATATCTGTAGGTAAAACATAGCATTCTACCAGCAAATCGGTATTGGTAGAAATTTGTGCAATTATTTGCCCGGGTATAATAAAATTACCGCGTTGAATCCCCAACAATTGAATGATGGCACCCGACACAGGTGCAAGCAACACATATTTTGTTTTTTCATCCGTTAAGCGAAGAATATCCATTTGCAAACTTTTAATTTCCTGCTCATAAGAGGTAGATTCCGCCTGCCAGCGATTGCGAAACTGTTCACGAATATTCTCACAACTACGTACAGCATTGTCGTAATTGTTTTTTTCTCGCAGGTATTCGCTTTTAGCGACAACATCTTTATTATAGAGGCGTTCCGACATATAAAGTTCATTTTTTAAATAGCCAATACGAGTTTTTTGTTCGTTTTCCGAAGAACGATATAAATTTCTTTCGTGTAGATATTTAGGTGTCTTTAGTGCAAAAAAATCACTTGAAAGGAGTGCAGAAATATCATGTATAAAAGTCGAATCTTCTCGAATTTTTTCAACGGCTCTATTTATTTGTACATCTATGTTTTCTGAATTTAGAACAAGTAAAGTATCACCTTTTTTTACTTCCTGATTTTCTGTAAGGTTTATTTGCGTTATTTCCCCATAAACAACCGATTGAATTTGATTATTTTCAAATTCAGTACGGATAATACCTCTTGCCTGTGTAGTGATTGGCACATATACAAACGGAAACGCCACTATCACACCAGCTACTATCAATACAACAACAAGGTAGATAATCCAAATTTTTGAATTGTGTCTTACGAAATGAGACTCGCTGGTGTCATGAATTATTTCGGGAGGAAAAAGCTGGGGCATAATCAAAAAAATCAATAGGCTGTAATTCCTACTTGAGCATTTGAATTGCGAATGATTTTCCAAAAGATTTTAGGAATTTCTTTCAATTCTTCTTCTGTAATTGACGGAAATTGAATCCAATTTTCGTCACTAAAAATCCATGTATTAGACTTGTTTGACTTGGAGGTGCACACAACACTTAATCCGATTTTTTCCGACATATCTTGGATTGTATTTTCTATCCCAATCCATTCGAGTCCAACATAAATTCCATTTTCCTCAAAAGGAATCTGATATTTTGAAACATCTACTTTGGTTTTGGATTTAGAAAAATCGGATACAATAATTTCTGATTTGACCACATTTATATTTTGAAAATTATTTTCGGTTTTTTGACAAAAAAATATTCTTAGTTTTTTAGTTTTATCGTTACTTTTCCGAATTTTGATATTTACCGTTTTAATCATTTTACTTACATTGTCCGTATTTTCTACAAAAACCAAGATCCTTGTCGACGGGCTACCCGTTAAAAAAAAGTTGGCGGATTGCAAATGAAACATTCCATATTCTTTGGGCTTTTCTGTATTGGGCTTAACATTAATTTCTTGTAACAGAATGTAATCTGTTTCCATCAAAATATTCATATTTCTCGCCAATACGTTTTCTTTAAACTGCGAAACAGGTATTTTTTCGCTTTTATAACCGATACAGGAAATAATTAACGTATCAGTTATTTCCGATAAAATATCGCTCGGCAGTTTGTAGTGTCCAAACTCATCTGTAACGACTCCTCTATTTTTATTTTTGAGATAAATAGAAACATAGGAAAGCTTTTCTCCGTCTTTGGAGGCAACATAACCGCCAATATCCTGCGCAAATAAAGTATTGCTTGGCAAAAATAAAAAAGCGCAAAAAATACATTTGTAAATATCCATAATTTCTGAATAAATAACATTGTACTGATTATACTAAATTTTACAGCATAATCAGTACAATGTAAAAAATTACAATCTCAAAACTCTTTTCCAACCCCGATAGGTATCCACAGCAAATTGATTGTATACCAACCTTTTGTGCCAATGGTGTTCTTCCCAAAACATGACCAGTTAGCAGGGTCCATTTCTAATAGAGAGGCATCGTCTGCTGATAGCATAACATCACTTCCTCCGCTTACTACGAGCATTTCTTTGTAATTTAATGCTCTGACATTTTCTGCATTTAAATTTAACTTTTTCATCTTTTTAAAAATTAAAACAATAATAATTATACTTTGGCAATTTTTTCGCGAATAAAATTACTTTGGCAAAAGTATAAAGAAAATTTTGAAATTATAATCGAAATATTAATTTTATTATTTACCTTTGAGCAAAATTTTGGTAAAATGAGCATCGGCGGCAAAGTTAGAAAATACAGAATTCATAAAGGTTTATCTCAGAGGACATTGGCGGAATCCGTCGATGTTAGTCAAAGTATCATTTCAAGTTTGGAATCAGACAAAAGCATACCTAATTCAATAATGCTTAATCGTATTGCCAAAGAATTAGATATTGATATAAACGATTTGCTGAAAGATGAAAATGTCATTCAAAATAATTCAGACAAAGCCATTGGCAATATTCATAGTCAAGTAACCATTAATAATCATTTTCCTGAAAACATTATAGAAATCTTACTGTCTAATAACCCACTTGATTGATGTGCAAAACAAATTGATAGAATTAATTGCCAACAAATCGTAGTTTTGTACGTTATAGTACAACCGATAGATTATTTTGTGTTGTAAATAAAAATATAAACTTATTGTAATTTTACTGAAAAACAATAAGATATGAAACAGAGCAAGGATGCAGCAAATGAAGCTATAGAAGAGGAGCGAATTTTAAAAATCGCCCATAAAATAAGAGAACTTCGTTTTCAAAAAGGTTATTCAAGTCATGAAAATTTTGCTTGGGATCATAATCTTAGCCGTGTACAATATTGGCGAATCGAAAAAGGGAGTAATATTACTATGAAAACGCTTCTTTCTATCCTTGATATTCATCAAATTAGTTTGAGTGAGTTTTTTAAAGATTTCTGATAAAAACATATTCACTTTTTTTGTGAATACGAAAAAATAATATTACCTTTGTCCCGAACAAAAATTAGACATGAAAATTGAGTTTGAAAAAGAGTATTTGCATGAATTGTACAACACTGGCAAAACAACGGATAAAAAACACCGTTTTCAACCGCAAGTAGTCAATGGGTACGTGAAATGTGTTAGGAAGTGGAACTTTGTTCATTAACAGATATTACAAACCATTATAAATAAAAACAATTATGGCTGATATAGGATTTCCGTTCCGTCCCGTCCATCCGGGTGAACTTTTAAAAGACGAATTGGAATACCGCCACTTATCACAAAGAGCGGTTGCAAATCAATTGGGATTGCCTTATACGGCGTTTAATGAAATATTAAACGGAAAACGTCCTGTAACAACCGATTTTGCAATGATTATGGAAGCGGCATTGGGAGTAAGTCCGAGTTTGTTATTGCGGATGCAAACCGACTATAACCTGCAAGTAGCACAAACTGATAGCAAGTTGAGTGAACGCCTTGCCAAAATCCGTAAAATAGCGGCGGTGCTTTGATAATCCTCTCTAACCACTATTTAAAATAGAAATTTCACAAAATTTTCTATTTCAAAGCATATATTCCAAAAATATTATGTAAATTTGCCCGCAAAAATAAACATCAAAAATAGAATTAATATGAAATCAAAAATGTATCTGTGGGGTGCAGTTCTTCTGTTAGTAAGCGTAAGTTCTTGTAAAACAACGCCAAGTGGTTATCGTCAAGAAGCATACGAAGTGGCAAAAGCAGGCAATGCTACCAATGTTACCAATCGGGAAACAGTCGTAACTCCACCGCAAACAACTCTTCCAAGTACCAATGTAACGGGAACGCAAGGTAATTTTCGTGTTGAACAATTGACCGGAGTGGGTGTTAGACGGTATAGCGTGGTTATCGGCAGTTTTCAAAACAAAACCAATGCCGAATCGTTGAAGAACCGCATGATATCCAACGGTTATAACGCTTTGTTGGCACAGAACGAAAAAGAAATGTATCGCGTTATTGTAGCCAGTTTCGACACGAAAGAGGAAGCGGTTATTGCTCGTGAATCGTTCAAACAACGTTTTGCTCCCGATTTCAGCGACGCATGGTTGCTTGAAAAAGCCTACTAAATCGTTACGGTTAGATTCCTATCCCCAAACGCATTGTCCACGCGGGCAACATTGACCCAAAATTTGTTGTCGGCGAGCCATTCAACCGGGAACGCAGCTTCTTGTCGCGTATAGGGATGATTCCATTCATCGCCACATACTTCATATTGAGGATGTGGCGAATTTTTTAGTACATTGTTTTCCTTGTCGGACAGTCCTTTGGCGACCGATTCTATTTCGGCACGAATGGTTTTCATCGCATCAATAAAACGATCGAGTTCGGCTTTGCTTTCACTTTCGGTCGGCTCAATCATCAAAGTTCCGTGAACAGGGAATGAAAGGGTCGGAGCATGAAAACCGAAGTCAATCAAGCGTTTGGCTATATCCGTTTCGTCAATTCCGGCATAAGATTTGAAATTCCGGCATTCGAGTATCAATTCGTGTCCCACTCGGTTTTGTTCGCCTTTATAGACAATTCCATAGGATTCTTCCAATTGTGAAGCCAAATAATTAGCATTGAGAATGGCTATTTTGGTCGCTAATGTCAAACCTTCGCTGCCCATCATGCGGATATATCCGTAACTTATGGGCAAAATACCCGGACTGCCGAATGGCGCTGCGGCCACTTTGAAACTTTGAGTTCCAACCAAATCAAGCGTTTGCGGCAAGAAAGGAAGGAGGTGCGAGGCCACGCAAATAGGGCCAACACCCGGCCCACCGCCACCGTGCGGCATGGCAAAGGTTTTGTGCAAATTCAAATGGCAAACATCCGCACCAATGATTCCGGGATTGGTCAAACCGACTTGCGCGTTCATGTTTGCGCCGTCCATATAGACTTGACCGCCGTGGGTGTGGATAATTTCGCACATTTCCACAATCTTGTTTTCAAAAATCCCATGCGTGGATGGATAGGTAATCATAAACGCAGCCAAATGTTCGCGGCATTCTTCGGCTTTGGCGCGCAAATCGTCCATATCGGTATTTCCGTTTTCATCACAGCGGATGGTTAGGGTTTGAAATCCGGCTTGGATGGCCGATGCGGGATTGGTTCCATGCGCCGAAGCGGGAATCAAGACCATGTTGCGATGCTCTTGTCCGATGGATTGCAGATAGCCTCGAATGGTCATCAAACCGGCATATTCGCCCGCTGCCCCCGAATTGGGTTGAAAACTCACACCGGGCAAACCGGTAATGGCTGCCAAATAATCGCTCAAATTTTCGATTAATTCGTTATAACCTTCCGTTTGATCGGCCGGAGCATAAGGATGAATATTCGCAAAATGCGGATCGTTCAAGGCCAACATTTCCGATGCGGCATTGAGTTTCATCGTACACGAACCAAGGGAAATCATCGAATGAGCCAAAGAAATATCGCGCCGTTCGAGTTTTTTGATGTAACGCATCAATTCCGTTTCGGTGTGATAGGAATTGAAAACTTCGTGCGTTAAAAAATCGGTTTTTCGCGTTAATGTCAATGGAATAGAATAATGCGTCGTTGGTTGCAGTTGCAGAAAATCTTCCACTCCTGCCGCAGAACCAAAAATATACAATAAAACGCCAATATCTTCAATCAAAGT
>JGI24696J40584_12961061_pt1 | contig 10365 bp, 8 predicted proteins | sample TergutCo191P4_FD_40584 | JGI IMG/M metagenome (IMG submission 40584)
TGAAATGTCCAGCCAAGCCGTTCGTCCCAGCGTTTGGTGCGCGGTTTGCCGATGTCGTGCAGCAGAGCCGACCAACGCAGCCAAAGATCACCGGTTTTTTCCGACAAGCGGTCTAAAACCATCAAAGTATGTAAAAAATTATCTTTGTGTCCGCGCCCTTCTTTGGTTTCTGCACCTTTGAGCGCGTAGAGTTCGGGAAAAATAATTTCGAGCAAACCGCATTTTTCCAACAAAATAAAACCCACAGACGGACGTGGCGAAAGGATAATTTTGTTCAATTCTTCGTTAATCCGTTCTTTGGAAATAATATTGATTCTGTCTTTATTCCGGGCAATGGCTTCAAAAGTACGCTCTTCAAGGAAAAATCCGAGTTGTGTCGCAAAACGAATACCGCGCATCATCCGCAACGGGTCATCGCTAAACGTAATATCGGGGTTTAATGGTGTTTTCAGTACCTTATGTTTCAGGTCGAAAACTCCGTTGAAAGGGTCAATCAATTCGCCGAAACGGTCTTTGTTAAGGCAAAATGCAAGGGTATTGATAGTGAAATCGCGACGGTTTTGGTCATCTTCGAGTGTGCCTTCTTCCACAATCGGTTTGCGCGAATCTGCGCGGTACGATTCTTTTCGCGCACCGACAAATTCCAATTCCACATTTCCGTATTTGACCTGCGCCGTACCAAAATTTTTGAAAACGGAAAGACTTGGTTTTTGCTTTTTGTCGAGTTGCGACAAGGTTTTATGCACGGCTTCCGCCAATTCAATGCCGCTTCCAATTACCAGAATATCAATGTCTTCCGACACTCTTTTCAAAAAAACATCTCGCACAAAACCGCCAATAACATAGCATTCGCGGTTTTGCGAGTCCGCGCAATTTCCTATTAACCGGAAAATATTATCTTTTAAAAATTCTTTCAAATTATATAATAAATTATCAAATTAAGTTATTATTCCGTTTTTGCACATTATAAAAAATCTTAATCTGATTACCAAAAATCTTAGTAAAACCCTTCGCGTCTTCGGCAGTCCAAGCGCGATTTACCTCACCATATTCGCCAAAATCTGTCTTCATCAAATCAAACGAACTTTCTACGCCAACCAACGTGTAAGAATACGGACGAAGTTTAATAATCACGCGACCGGTAACATTTTGCTGCGAATTTTCGAGAAATTTTTCAATGTCGCGCATCACAGGCTCGAGGTACTGCGCTTCGTGCAGGAACATTCCGTACCACGTGCCAAGTTGGTCTTTCCAATATTGTTGCCATTTGGTAAGTGTATGTTTTTCAAGCATTTTATGGGCGTTGATGATGAGCAACGCACCTGCTGCCTCAAATCCCACGCGCCCTTTGATGCCGATAATTGTATCGCCGATGTGCATATCGCGACCAATGCCGAACGCCGAACCGAGTTCTTCAACTTTATTGATTGCTGCGATTTTGTCCGCATATTTCACGCCATTGACGGCGGCGATTTCGCCTTTTTCAAAATCTATTGTGATGGTTTCTTCCGCCGTTTTTTGTACTTGTTTCGGATACGCGCTTTCGGGCAGGGTTTGCTCGGATTTCAGCGTTTCTTTGCCGCCGATGGACGTTCCCCACAAACCTGCGTTGATGCTGTATTCCATTTTTTTGAAATCGGCTTCATAACCGTGTTCTTTCAAATAATTGATTTCGTATTCGCGTGTCAGCACCATATCGCGCGTGGGTGTAAGCACCTTAATTTCAGGGGCAAGCACTTCAAACGTGAGGTCGAAACGCACCTGGTCGTTGCCTGCGCCGGTGGAGCCGTGCGCCACGTATTGCGCCCCGATTTTCTTCGCATATTCGATGATGGCAATTGCTTGAAAAATACGCTCGGAACTTACCGAAACAGGGTATGTACCGTTGCGCAACACATTGCCGAACACCATATATTTGATGCTTTTTTCATAATAATCTTTGGTAATGTCGAGTGCAACGTGACTTTTGGCGCCGAGTTTATAGGCGCGTTCTTCGACTTTTTTCAACTCTTCCGCGCTGAAACCGCCTGTGTTTGCAATAGCGGTATGCACTTCGTAACCTTGTTTGGCAAGATACATCGCACAAAACGAAGTATCCAAACCGCCACTGAATGCTAATAAAACTTTTTCCATATATTTATGATATTTGATATTTACAAGGTATTTTTATTTTACTTCTTTTTTAATGGTGTGTTTGATTTTTACAGCCGAAAAGAGATTAATTTCAAAACTTGTCTCTGTGCCTGTGGTTTGCAATTCTTTTGTAACCATATTCGAAAGTATTTCGCTGCTTTTCTGCATTACGTCAGCCTGCTTTTGTGTATTGTCGGGTGATTTAACAAGTTCGGCAACCATATTGGATAATTCTCGCATTTTAGCAAACGCCTCTACTATGGCAATGGTTGTGTCGGTTGCTCTTTCACTTTTCAAAATGGTAGCGAGCATATACAACCCTTTTTCGGTAAAGGCATTTGGCAGTGCCGGCGAAAATTTTATTTTGGGGTTACCACAAATTGTGGCAACCTCCTTTTTCTCACTGTCTGTCAATGAGATAATATATCCCTCGGGAAATTTATCAAGATTACGCTTTACTGCCTGATTTACATCGTTTGTATCTACGCCATATAGCCACGCCACATCATTGTCCAAAAGTACATTCTTGTTTTGGATTGTAATGATTTTATTCCGCACATCATTGAGTGTTACTTCGCCCTTGTGTGTTTTTTGAATTTCAGTCGTCATATTTTGTTGATTTGGCTATTTGTTTTCGCAATTTTCCACAGGAAATTCCTGCCTTTCCTCAAAAATAATTTTTCCTTTTTTATTTATATTTCCCTTTTTTTCGTAATGCTTGCAGACAATTTTACCATAATACTCATCTAACTCTTCATTGTATGCTCCGTATAAATATTTTGCGTTGTAATAATAAAATAATGTCAAGTCTTCATTTATTTGAATATATTCATCACAAAAGCAAGATTCATCACTTGTCAAGTCATAGCAATTATTTTCTAAAAGATATTTTTCATCTACAAATTTCCCTTTTTTATCAAATATAACTAAACGAGGGTTGGAAAGACTCGTTGCCATCTCAATGATAAGTCCGTAAAAATTTGTTGTGTCAGGCAATACACCATACACTCGCCGTCCGCCCCACGATAATTGTTCTATTAATTTATCATCAATAATAAAAATAGCACCTTGATTAAAATGAATTTTATAAGGTAATGTTAGCAATCCAACAGAGTCAATCGTTTTATGTATTGCAGTTAATACATCATACGCTTCGATAATATTTGTTTGATTAATTTTATAAAATGTTAGCAATCCAACAGAGTCAATTATTACATTTAATAAATCATACGTTATAGTTGTATCTGTTGTTGTATTATTGATTTTTTGTTGAGTAGTTTTATTATTTGCAGAAGCAACAAAAACAACAAAAAGCAGAAAAAAAATAATACTTTGTTTTTTCATTTTTATCTCTTTTTCTGATATTTCTTCCGTTCCTCCACCGCAGGGTCATAAAGCATTCCGGTACAAATACAGTACCGCCGTCCGGTGCGCTGCAAAACATCATAATTCACGCAGCCTTCGCAACCTTTCCAAAACGCCTCATCATCGGTCAAATCGGCAAAAGTAACAGGCTTATAACCAAGCGCGGTATTGATTTTCATTACCGCTGCGCCCGATGTCAATCCAAACAATTTGGCATCGGGAAAACGCTTGCGCGAAAGTGCAAACGCTTTTTCTTTTATTTTTCTTGCTAAACCCTGTCCACGAAATTTTTCAACAACGATAAGCCCCGAATTTGCCACAAATTTCTTGTCGCTCCACGACTCAATGTAGCAAAAACCGGCAAATTCTTCCTCACTGTCGTCTTCTTTGGCGATGGCAATTATCGCTTTGCCTTCCAGCATTTTTTTCTCAACATATTCGGGTGTACGTTTGGCAATGCCTGTGCCGCGCACCTTTGCCGAAGCCTCAATGGTATCAAGAATAATATTTACATATTTCAGATGTTTGTTGTTGGCAACATAAATTTTGAATTCGAATTTCATTTTTCAAACTAAGTTAAAAACAAACTACAAAAGTACATCTTTTTTAAAAAATAATTACGCAAAATGCAACTTTTTTTCTTCATCGTAACTCAAAATATCATTATCAATCATAAACCGAATGGCAGCAATTGATTTTTCTTCCGTAAAATTCAGACTATCAACCAATTGATTTAATGACAAAGGTTGTTTTTGCAAAAGATTTTTTATTTCATTTTTGATAATTTCAAATTCGTTATTTTTTAGATTTTCGCGTTTGTGCTTCTGGCAGACATCGCAAACACCGCAATCGCGGACATTTTTTTCGCCAAAATACGCCAACAACATCCTGCTGCGGCAAATATTTTCGCTCTCGGCATAATTCAAAACAACGGCAATTCTATCTTCAAAACGTTTTTTGCGTTTTTCATACACTTCTTTGCTGATGACGATTTTTTCGTGATTTTGCCGCTCTTGCGTAAAAACGATAAAAGGCGTCTTCTTGGCAGGAATGTAATTCACAATGCCGAGTTTGGACAATTTTACCAAACTTTCGTAAATTTCCTGCCTGTCCGTTTTCAGTTTAGCCGCCAACTCGCTCTCGTTGATGTGGGAAAAATCGGTAAAAAGCCCCGTGTGCAGACGCAAGAGAATAGTTATCAGATTGTCGTACAATGAATTATTGAGCCGGATTTTGTAAAGTTCATCGCGATGAACGGTAAATAAGAGGCGCGATGCATTGTCCTGTTCGTCAGTGAGTTCGATGTAACCCGCTTGTTGCAGAATTTTCAACGCGCTGTGTGCCTGCAATATCGGAAAATGAAAAACAGAACAAAAATCAACAATGCTAAAATCAAAAACCTGCTCCTGTCCAAAACCTTCCGCCACTTGAAAATAATTGCCCAAAGCCTCATAAATCCGGCGAATTTTGTCTTTTTCGGGAAAATTATCGGCAATGCGCTTTTTCAGTTTTGCGCTATCGGCTTTCGAGAAAAGCAGTACCGCATACGCCTTTTGTTCATCGCGCCCCGCCCTGCCTGCTTCCTGAAAATAGGCTTCGAGCGAATCGGGCAAATCAATATGCACCACAAGCCGCACATCGGGTTTGTCTATGCCCATCCCGAAAGCATTGGTGGAAACCATTACGCGGCAATCGCCCTTTTTCCACGCCGCCTGCTTGAGATCTTTCGCCGCGTTGGGCAAACCTGCGTGAAAAAAATCGGCAGTAATGTTATTTTGATTTAAAAATTGTGAAATTTCTTTGGTCTTTTTGCGGTCGCGCACATAGACAATCGCCGATCCGCTCACACTTTCGAGAATTTTGAGCAAAAAACGCAACTTGTCATCCACCGTTTTTACCACATACGCGAGATTTTTCCGCTCAAAACTTTTTTGAAAAACATTTTTTTTGCGGAAATGCAATTTTTCCTGAATATCATTCACTACTTCGGGCGTGGCTGTGGCAGTGAGCGCCATAACAGGCGTATTTTCGGGCAAAAGCGCACGAATATCGGCAATTTTCAAATACGGCGGTCGAAAATCGTAGCCCCACTGCGAAATGCAGTGCGACTCATCAACTACCACAAAACTGACAATCATTTGTTTCAGTTTTGCAACGAAAATATCGGTGGCAAGCCTTTCGGGCGAAACGTAGAGAAATTTGTAATTACCTAAAACACAGTTATCTAACGCAATTTGAATTTCGTCCCAAGTCATTCCCGAATAAATTGCCGTTGCTTTGATTTGGCGATGGCGCAGGTTATCAACCTGGTCTTTCATCAGTGCAATCAGCGGCGTAACAACTATGCAAACGCCCTCCATTGCCAACGCAGGAACCTGAAAAGTGATGGATTTCCCGCCGCCGGTGGGCATCAATCCAAGCGTGTCGCGCCCTTCGGCTACGGAAAGGATAATTTTGTCCTGCAACTCACGGAAATCGGGATAACCCCAATATTCTTGGAGGATATTTTTGTAGGTTTGAATATTCATTTTGCAAAAGTAATATTGAAATTTGAATATACAAATAAAAAAAAAATTTAATTTTTCTTGCATAACAAAGAAATAATGTATAATTTTGTACATTAGTTATCTAAAAATATTAAACTCTTAATTGAATTAATTATGGCAAATTACAAAGTAGAAGAAATTGAAGGAATTGGTCCGGTATTAGGCGAGAAATTCCGCACAGCAGGTGTAAATACCATCGACAAATTGTTGGAAAGCACCAAAACAAAAAAACAACGTAAAGATTTGGCAGAAGCCACAGGCATTGCCGAAGAAAAAGTGTTGAGGTTTGCGAATATGGCAGACTTGTTCCGAGTTCCCGGTATCGGGGAAGAATATTCGGAATTGCTCGAAAAAGCAGGTGTTGATACCGTACCCGAATTGGCGCAACGTAATGCCGAAAACCTGACGGCAAAACTCGAAGAAGTAAACGCCGTTAAAAAACTGACACGCAAAACGCCATCGCTCAAAGAAGTGGAAAAATGGATTGAGGCTGCCAAAACTTTGCCGCGAGCATTGGAATATTAAAAAGCAGATAAAAAAACTCCCGCTCCCCCTCAAATTCTATGATTTACGTAAATGAAAAATCGTAGAATTAGAGGGGAAGCGAGTTACTAAAAGAATATATTTTACTGTTTTTCAATTACTCCACCGTTACCGACTTCGCCAAATTCCTCGGTTGGTCAACATCGCAACCCTTTACTATCGCAATATGATACGCCAAAAGTTGCAGCGGAACAGACGCCAGCAGCGGCGCAAGACATTCAATCGTTTCGGGAATTTCTATACAAAAATCCGACAAATCTTTCACCACCGTATCGCCTTTGGTGATAATGGAAATAATACGACCTTTGCGGGCTTTTATTTCCTGAATATTGCTCACCACTTTTTCGTAAGTTCCTGTCTGCGGGGCAATGACCACCACCGGCATTTCGGCGTTTATCAGCGCAATCGGACCGTGTTTCATCTCGGCTGCCGGATAACCTTCGGCGTGAATGTACGAAATTTCTTTCAACTTCAAAGCGCCTTCCAACGCAATCGGGAAATTGTATCCCCTGCCCAAATAAATGAAATTTTGCGCGTAAGTAAATACTTTCGAGAGGTCGGCAATATGGTCGTTTTCCTGTAAAATACTTTCGATTTTTCCGGGAATATTTCCCATTTCGGCAATAATTTCCAAATAATCTTTGTCCGAAATTGTTTTTCTTTCTTTCGCGATGGAAAGTGCAAGCATCAGCAGCACAGACACTTGCGCCGTAAATGCTTTGGTTGATGCCACGCCGATTTCGGGTCCCACGTGGGTGTAGCAACCCGAGTGCGTATTGCGCGGAATGGAAGAACCCACCACGTTGCAAATACCAAAAATAAATGCGCCGTGCGATTTCGCCAAATCTATTGCAGCGAGCGTGTCGGCAGTTTCGCCCGATTGCGAAATGGCAATCACCACATCATTTTTGTGAATCACCGGCTTCCGGTAGCGGAATTCCGACGAATATTCCACTTCGACCGGAATACGCGCAAATTCTTCAATGGCATATTTGCCGATTAGCGCGGCGTGCCACGATGTTCCGCAAGCCGTAATAATGATACGGTCGGCATTGACAAATTTTTCTTTGTTATCAATAAATCCGGCAAGGGAAATGTTGTTTTCATCAATATTCACGCGACCTTTCATACTGACGGCAAGCGATTCGGGCTGCTCGAAAATTTCTTTGAGCATAAAATGCGGATAACCGCCTTTTTCGAGTTGCGAAAGCGTGAGTTCGAGTTCTTTTATTTTCGGCGTTTTCTCGACGTTTCCTATTGTTTTGATTTTCAAATCGTTATCGCGTTGAATGACCACAATTTCTTCTTCGTCGATGTACACCACTTTATTTGTATATTCCACAATCGGCGTGGCATCGGAAGCGAGGAAATATTCGTCTTCGCCAACGCCCACCACCAGCGGACTGCCTTTGCGGGCTGCAATAATCGTGTCGGGATTTCCTTTTTCAATCACGGCAATGGCATAAGCGCCAACCACCTGACTAAGTGCAAGTTGCACCGCTTTTTCCAGACAAACATTGTCCGTATTTTTTATTTGTTCGATAAATTGCACAAGCACTTCCGTGTCGGTAGAAGAACAAAAATGATAGCCCTGTTTCATCAACGATTCTTTCAGAACGGCGTAATTTTCGATAATTCCGTTGTGTATCAACGCCAATTGTTCCGACTCTGAGCAATGGGGATGCGAATTGACGTTATTCGGTTCGCCGTGCGTAGCCCAACGTGTGTGCGCAATGCCGATGTTTCCGCTTATATCTTTGTTTTCGACAAAGTCTTCCAAATCCTGTACTTTGCCTTTGGTTTTATACACATTTAAGTTTCCGGCGCTGTCAATCAGGGCAATGCCCGCACTGTCGTAACCGCGATATTCAAGGCGATGTAAGCCTTTTATCAATATCGGATACGCTTCTTTTTTCCCTATATATCCTACTATTCCACACATATTTTAATTGAGAATTAAGAATTAAAAATTAAAAATTAATGGGATTGCTTCGTCATTCTTCCTCGCAATGACGCACTGCTCTTGGTCTTCGCGTCATTGCGAGCGATAACGAAGCAATCCCATTAAAATCATTTATCTTTTGTTCAAGATCACAATTTGTGACCTTGAACATTTTTTTCAAGATGCAAAAAATGCACCTTAAATCAAATCCATTTTTGCAATCTCACCATTGCTTCTTCTACATTTTCGCGACTGCAAAAGCCCGAAAAGCGGAAATATCCCTCGCCGTTTTGTCCGAAACCTGCGCCGGGCGTACCGACAATATTTGTTTCATAAAGTAAATCCTGAAAAAATTTCCACGAACTTGCATATCTATCGGGCGTTTTTACCCAAATATAGGGCGAATTGATGCCGCCATAAAGTTTAAATCCCATTTTTTGCAATTCTTGGCGAATAATTCCCGCATTGGTCAAATAATATTCGATGATTTCAGCCACCTGTTTTTTGCCTTTGCGCGAATAAATCGCTTCCGCAGCACGTTGCACCACGTATGAATTACCATTAAAATAGGTTGTTTGCCGCCGCAACCAAAGTTTATTCAACGAAATTTTGTCGCCCAGCAAAGTATAAGCAATCAATTCTTTCGGGACAACGGTATAAGAACAGCGCAAACCTGTAAATCCGGCAGTTTTGGAGAAACTGCGCACTTCAATCGCCACTTTTTTGGCGCCTTTTATTTCGTAAATGCTGCGCGGCACATCGTCTTCGGTGATATATGCTTCGTATGAACCGTCATAAATAATAACAGCCTGATTTTCAATGGCATAATCTACCCATTGTTTGAGTTCCGTTTTGGTAAGCGTTGTTCCGGTGGGATTATTCGGGTAGCAAAGATGAATAATATCAACCCGTTCTTTGGGAAGTTCAGGCTTAAAATCGTTTTCAGGCGGACAGTTTACATAAACAATATTGCTCCACTTTCCCTCATCGGTCAGTCTGCCTGCCCGACCGCTCATAATAGCGGCGTTTTCATACACCGGATACACAGGGTCTGTAATGGCGATGATGTTGTCACGCCCAAGAATATGCCCCAAATTGCCGACATCGTTTTTTGCGCCGTCGCTGATAATAACCTCATCTGCGTCGAGCGAAATGCCGCGCGACTGGTAATCAAATTTAATGATTTTGTCAATGAGAAAACGATAGCCTTCGCCGGGTCCGTAACCTCGAAAGGTGCTTTCGCTGGCAAGTTCGTTGATGGCATTGTGCATCGCATTCACAACCTCTCCGGGCAGCGGTCGCGACACATCGCCCACGCCCAAACGAATGATTTTTGCACGCGAGTGCGTTACACTAAAAGCATTAATCCGTTTTTCTATTTCAGTAAAAAAATAGTCTTCGGATAATTTCAAATAGTGTTCGTTTACTAATGCCATATTATTAGTTTAGTGATTGATTTTGAAACTACTAAATTACTGCTTTTTTTTGAAATATTTTATTTTTTTGAAAAAAAAATGTTTTTATTTTTTCTAAATATCTGATATTCAATTAAAAATATTTTCAAATTCCTCATCAAAATCTTCATCAATATATTCGGGCATCATAAAATCGTCAATATCGCGGCGTTCTTTTTTCGTGGGGCGACCGGTGCCTTTTTGCCGGCGTCCGATACCGCTGATTTTGTCCAATTCCAAAAGATGCAGTTGGTCGACAGTGGTTACATTTTGCAGAAAATCGGGGACAAGTTTCGCATTCATTCTGTTGTGCGCCAATGCCAAAACTTTAAACGAATACACTATCGGCGGGCGTTTTACTTGAATAATGTCGCCGGTTTTG
>JGI24696J40584_12961060_pt1 | contig 10356 bp, 10 predicted proteins | sample TergutCo191P4_FD_40584 | JGI IMG/M metagenome (IMG submission 40584)
AACCAGGGCGAAGACACCTCTGTTTGCATGGTGGTTGACTACAGCGGCAGCATGAACGGCGAGCGGCTCGCCGCGGCAAAGAACGCCGTGGCCGGGTTCATCCACAGCGCCAGCTCCAATGTCAAGGTAGGCCTCGTGGCCTTTGATGACTCGGCGCAGGTGTACAGCCCTGTGACTGAATCCATCGGCCCGATAGCGCGGTCCGTCATGAACCTCAGCGGCGGCGGCGGCACCAATATCTCTGGCGGGCTTATAGCGGGAATGCAAACGCTTGAACGGCAAACCGGAAATAAAATCATCGTGCTGCTTTCAGATGGCGAGGACGGCAACAAAGGGCAGATGGAAGAGGTTCTGGCACAACTGCGGGCAAAGAGCATCGTTGTCTATGCCGTGGGAATGGGCGAGGCGGATTCCTCATACATGCAGAACATCGCCAACAAAACAGGCGGGAAATTTCTGGCGGCCAGCAGCGCCGACCAACTGGCCCTGCTTTACCAGACCATCAACCGCTTCATCAGCAATGACTACACATTCACGTTCCGCACGGTGTCTAATTCTCCCGCCTACGTCCGAACTGTCAAAATTGTGATGAAAGACGGTTTTTCAGACGAGGTGACCTATACCATCGGGCCGGATGCGGATGAAGTGCAGGCGGCCATTGACGCCGCGCCGCTGGCGGATTTCTTCGAGCAGATCGGCGGCTCCAATAAAAACGCGGGAGGCGATGAGCAATGAATAAGAAGATGATCAAAGGACTTATCCTGCTGGGCATTGGCTTGGCTTTGGGAATCGTTGGCCTGGTCTTCTGGGGCAAAGCCGGCGGAACTTCATTGTTGTATGCCAGTTCGAAGATGGGCCTGTATTATATTGGCTGGCCGGTGCTTCTTCTTCTGGCGGCGCTGCTTGGCTGGAGCGGATTCAAGGGTGCGCGCAAGAATTACGTAAAGAAAGAAAACCCTGTAAAGGTAAAGGCGCCGAAGCCCGCGCCTGCCGCTGCAAGCGTTGCCTATACGCCTGCTGCCCCCGTGACGCCGACGCAGGTTAGCTTCCAATTCTGCGCCATGTGCGGCACCAGGAACGATGGCGAGGATAAATTCTGCGCCAAGTGCGGCCAACCTCTGTAAAATAAAATCACCCCGGGGAGTCTGCGGGCTTCCCGGGGATACTCTGTCTTTGCAGCAAAGGAGAACGCGATGGCATACAAGGTATTTAACGTACCCGCCTTCGATGAAACTTATGAAATCATCGGTGAATTGGGCACAGGTGGCGGCGCAGTCGTTTACAAGGCTTTCCACAAACGCTTGCAAAAGTATGTCGTAGTCAAGCAGATCAAGGACAAAATCAAAGACAAGGTGGATGTACGGGGTGAAGCGGATATCCTCAAGCGGCTTCACCACACCTACCTCCCTCAGGTCTATGATTTCATCATTGTGGGGAACGACTACTACACGGTAATCGATTTTGTAGACGGCTCGTCTTTCGACAATTTGATCAAGGCGAAGCAGTCGTTTTCACAGGGCAGCATCGTAAAATGGGCTACACAGCTGTGCGAGGCGCTACGTTATTTGCATGCAAACAAAATCCTGCACAGCGACATCAAGCCCGCCAATGTCATGCTTACGCATGCGGGTGATGTTTGCCTGATTGACTTCAACATCTCTTTGGCCTTTGAACATTCGGCGCGCGCCATCGGCCAGAGCGCGGGCTATGCGCCGCCGGAATTATATGTGCGCCCTTCCCATCCAACAGCCCCAGGGCAGCAGGCAACGGAACCTGTTTCCGGCAGTATAGGTTCGAATTACTACAAAATTATTCCCGGGCAAATAGACCCGCGCTCAGATATCTACAGCTTGGGCGCGACGCTCTACCATATGGCAACAGGCCACAGGCCTTCCGTCGCCACACAGCCGACTGTGCCTCTGGAGCAATACACCCCGGATATCAGCGACGGCCTGAAATATATCATCGAAAAAGCGATGCACCCGGATCCGGCGCAGCGGTTCCAGTCGGCCGATGAAATGCTGCGGGCGTTGCAAAACATCGTCTTGCTGGACCGGGAATATAAGAGGAAAAGCGCCCGTCAGGTGCTGGCTGTGGCAGCCATAGCCACTCTCGCGGCGGCGTTTTCGATTCTGGCGATGTTCGGATGGCGGCAGGTACGTTTGGAGGACCGGGACCAATACGATAATTATATTGCACAGGCCTATGTGGCACTGGAGCTGTTTGACTACCCGGAGGCCCAACGGCTGACGGTGCTGGCGCAATCACTGATGGAAAAGGAGCCGGAAGCGTATTATGTCAACGCCCAGGCAATTTATAAAAGCGGCGAGTACAGGACGTGTGCCATGTACATACTGGAGCATTTGGATATCGGGTTTCCGCTTCATACGGACATCAATAGGCAAATGGTAGCTGATTTGTATTATGTGCTGGGCAACTGCTATTTGGAAATAGGGAAGGCAGAGCATAGCCGTCTCGCGGAAGCGGAGGAAGCCTTTGCGACTGCGCTGGAGCTGTACGATGGCAACCCGGATTACTACCGGGATGCCGCCATTGCCGCAATCTATAACAACCGGCCCTCTGTGGGGAAGGAGCTATTGCAGCAAGCGGAGCGCAGAGGGCTTGCACAGGCTTCCATTCTTCTGGTACAAGGAGAACTCGCTCGCGTAGAGGGCGACTATGCTGGCGCCGTATCGCAGCTTCGCAACGCAGCCCAGGCAAGCGATAAAGTTGAACTGAAACTGCGCGCTTACTTTGCCGCCGCGGATATTTACGAAAAGGACCGGCAGGACATTCCAGGCGCCATCACCGTGCTGGAGCAAGCCCGCAAGGATGCGATCCTTTCAGAAAACCTCGGCCTCATAGAACGCCTCGGTTTGCTGTACTCAAAGGCCGCTGCTGAAACGGAGCAGGACGATTACTACCACCAAGCCATTTCGTGCTATGAAAGAATTGTGAGCAAGGGTCGCGGCACAATGACGATGATGTATAATATCAGCGTCATGTACCGGGTCATAGGCGACTTCGACAACGCGAAATACTGGCTGTTGCAAATGGACCAGCAATACCCCGGCAACTACAAAACCTTCCTGCAACTGGCCAATATCGAAATTGAGGCCCAGGAATTCAAGCCATTTGACCAGCGCAGTTATCAAGCTGCCTATGGCTATTACCAGCAGGCGGCAACGCTGTACCCTCAGCGTGAAAACAGAGAGCCGGATTACGAGATGGAAACACTGGAAGAAATGATACGCGAATTCCAAGCCTATGGCTGGAATTAGGAGGTATTTGCAATGCAAAATGAGAAAAATCCGATTCTTGAAAACAGCGCACTGGCGACTGTGATATCCCTTATCATGGGCGCGATCAGCAGTGTCTCCGGCATTATGGTGTCTGGCGCTGAAAATGTCTCTCGCGCCAAAGCGTACTTGATTTTGTTCATTCCCCTGGGGCTGCTCATTGCGGCGCTCACAAGTTATCTGATTATAACCCGTATCAAAAAACGCTCCGGTACAGCCGGTGCCAAGCTTCCTTTTCGGTTTCATGCGCAAACGCTTTTGTCTGTATTGTTGGGTTCTGTCATTGCGGTTATCTTCGGCTACGCCATGATCAGTGCACTGACGACGCAGGTGAAATTGAGCGTCCCGGGGAATATTCTGTTGACCGCAGGCATTATCGGGGTAGGCCTTACTGTGTGCATCGGGCTGATTCTCATAGGGCTCCAGCAGCGGAGCAAGCAGGCGCTAAAGAAGAAGCTACAGAGGAAGTATGGGGTGGACAGCGTTGAGTGATATCATTGCGTGAAACGGAGAGAAACCATGTCCTTTTGCATCCACTGCGGTAAACAAATTCCGGAAAACATGCGCTTCTGCAAATACTGCGGCGCAGAGGTGTGCCCTGAGAAACCGGGCACGGGAATCGCGGACGAAGAACAAACTGCCCTCATGGGCGCTGAACCGGCAGCGGCTTACCCTGAACAGGATTATCCCGCCGCAGTTGCTGTCTTTCCGCCGCCACAAACGAAGAAGCACACCGCTTTGTGGATTGTAGCCGCCTTGCTGCTTGTGTTATTGATCGGGACAGCGGTCTGCTTGATTTACAATGATAACTACAAGGCGATTCTCTCCGCCATGGGCATTGGACAGGACGAACCGAGCACCGTTGCGGCTTGGGAGGATGCATTTACTATGGCAGCGTCTGAAATGACAGAAGCGCCAACGCTTCCTTTGGAGTTTGATTTCCCGGAGGAAACATCGCCTCCTATATTCACCTCGCCAAGCAGCACGCCGGGCAGCCCTGTGAAAGCCGCATATGCCATGGCGTCCTCCGAGCGCAAGCCAATGCCAGACAGTCAGTCTGGAAAAACAGCTACATATGGCGCAGGCAATGCGATTGACGGCAGCAACACAACGGCATGGGTCGAAGGTGTTGGCGGCGACGGCGTTGGGGAATGGATTCAGATTAATCTACCACAGACAACAACGCTTACAGGCCTTCGTTTTAAGAGCGGCTATTGGAAAAGCGAGCGCCACCTGCTGTTGAACACCCGTGTGGCCAGAATTCTTGTAACATTCAGCGATGGGGCTTCTGAAGAATTCGAGCTGTTCGACCCGCAGGAACAGTCTCCCGGTATTCTAAGCACAGCAGGACAGGAAATTATATTTTCTCACTCTCACGCAAGCAATTATCTGAAGGTAACGATCCTTGCCGTTTATCTCGACGGCACAGAGGATCACGATACATGTATTTCGGAGATTGTGCCATTGGCATAACCTGAAACACCACATATATACGAACACTCAAACAAGGGGGAATCATCATGTCCTTTTGCATTCACTGCGGTAAGCAAATTCAAGAAAACATGCGCTTCTGCAAATACTGCGGCTCTGAGGTCAAAGCTGCCCCACAGCCCGTTGCTGCCTATATTGGCAGCGGCGAAGAGGAGACTATATTCATGGACGCAGCACCCGCGCAGCAGGTTGCCTACCAAAAACTGCCCAAAGAGGAAGACTACCCTGTAGTCGCTGTTTTTGATGAACCAAAAAAGAAAAAACACATCGCACGGTGGGTTGTTTTATTTTTGGTCTTGCTATTGCTGGCTGGGGCAACGTTCTATATGCTGTACAACGACAACTACAAGACCGTGTTATCCACGATTGGCCTCTGGCGGGAGCAAGAGCCTGAAACTGCTGCGCCATGGACAGAGCCCACCCCCGAACAAGCCCAGGCGCCTTATAATACCGACCCACCATTGGAATTCAACTTTCCCGCAGAAGAAACGCTGCCGTCGCAAACATTTGCGCTACCAGTCGAAACCTCGCCTGGCGATTCGGGGCCTGTAAGCATTCCTCCGACGATGTACATAGTCGTTTTCGAAGAGGAACACAATCTGCGAATGCGCAAAGGGCCATCGACAGATTACGAGATAATCGGGAGCATTCCCAAAGGCGGCGTCGTTACGGCTACGCAGATCTGGAATGATTGGGCCTATGTTACTTACGATGGTACAACAGGATGGTCTTCGATGGAGTATCTGCAGCTGATAGGATGATTCAAGGAAAGCAGGGTTTATATGACGACCAAACAATTACGGCAGCATTGGCCGGAATGGGAAATTGAGGCGGAGCTTGGATCGGGTTCCTTCGGAACCGTGTATCGCATTCGGCGCGCTATGTTCGGCAAGAAAATGCAGTATGCGGCGCTGAAAGTCATACATATTCCGAAAAATCAAGCTGAGCTTCGCCAATTGCAGAACGAGGGGATGGACGAGGGATCCGTCGCCGCCTACTTCCACAGCTTTGTGCAGAACCTCTCGGACGAAATCGACTTGCTCTCGCGTCTGAAAGGAACCAGCAACATCGTCAGCTATGAGGATCACAAAATCATCGCTGAGGAGGGCGGAATCGGTTGGACAATACTCATTCGCATGGAGTTATTGGTTCCATTGAACGATCATCTGCGACAGAACCCGATGAGCCCACGCGAAGTGCTGCAGCTTGGCATTGGCATCTGCAAAGCATTGGAGCTATGCGAGAAAAATCGTATCATCCACCGCGATATTAAGCCGGACAATATTTTCATCTCGCCCAACGGGGATTTCAAGCTGGGCGATTTCGGCGTGGCCCGCGAGCTGGAAAAAACGACAATTGGACTCTCGCGTAAAGGCACGTTTAACTATATGGCGCCGGAAGTATTTCATGGAAAGCCTTACAACGCGACGGTAGATATCTATTCGCTCGGCATTGTGCTGTATCGCCTGCTCAACAATAACCGTACGCCCTTCCTGCCGCCCGCGCCGCTGCCGATCAGTTACAATGACCGCGAGCAGGCTCAGCAATTGCTGTTGTCTGGCACGTCTATCCCACCGTTGAAGAATACGCCGGCTGCATTTAACGATATTGTTCTGAAGATGTGCGCTCATCACCCTGACGACCGCTACCAAAACGCCGGGGAAGTGCTCGTTGCCCTCCATGGGTTCGCGAACAGAACGCTGCCATCACCACTTGTTGTGGCTATGCCACTGAAAGATGAGTTCGATGATGACAAAACCGAAATTTGGCAGCTGCCAGCGGATGGAACGGCGTCGAAGGACCCGACATGGTTTTGGGGTGAGAATGAAGCGTTTGAGAAGGTAAGGCAACCGAAAGAACCTCCGCAGCCTGCCTCGTCTGGCAAGCCTGCAAAACCCTGGAACATTGGGAAATATCTATTGATCAGCGGCATAGTTTGGGGCATCATCGTTCTCATATTATACTGTTGGAATGCGGGAGAGGCTTTATGATGACATATGTATGGGGGGGGGTATGGGGGCTAATCATATTAATATTTCTGCTTTCTTATTTCGCGGAGCTTATCTCAATGCGGCGCAACAATGAACAAGCCTACAAAAAGCTATTGCGATTTTTTCGTTGGATGGATTTCGTTATGGCTATATTGTTTACGCTTGCCGCTGTGTATCTCTATTCCGATTCTACAGGGCCAGACATTCCTCACTCCGATTGGGTCTGGTTGCGCTATTTCCTCGGGGCAATGGTTTACGGGTGGTTGTTGATACAATTGCTTTCGGTCGGGTTGATTGCCCTTTTTCGTAAACTCGTGAATCGTCTGAACGTATTGGTACTGCTGAATTGGACCAAGACAGCTTTGTTTCTGCTTACTGCAATCATATGGTTTGGAGCAATAGGTGCAATCGGTCTGCTAGAGATTTCATTTGTATCCCTTACGATTGCGCTCAACGCTCATTTTTATTTCGCCAGTGCATATGTTAAAGGAAACGGTCATGAAAAACAGTAGGCGTTATAAGCGTTGGCTCATCGGCACGGCATTGCCTTTTCTGCTCTTCCTCCTCCTCTTCTACGGCCCCATCTCCTCCTTCCGTGTCCTCTGGATTCAAACCGCCATGCACACAAGCCATTGCAAATTTTTAGCGCAGTGGCTTTATACTGACCGTTACATCCAAAAGGTTCTGCAAGAAAACCAAGTGGTAGCGGAACAGAAAACAGAGGCATCTCTAATTCAGATTGAGGATCCTGATGAAATAATTCAGTTAGAAGAACTGGATGGGAACTATTATCGGGGCTATCTTATGGCTGTGAGTGACCCTTCGCGTATATCACTTGTGCCCGCGCAAACGGCGGAAGGGGAACTGCTGGAGGATATCACGGCCCGCACTGAGGCTGTGGGCGGCATCAATGCTGGAGGGTATCTTTCTGATCGGCAACAGGGCTTGCCGGATGCATTCTGCGTGGCCGGCGGTTTTATTCTGCGGCCCGTGAGCGACGATCACCAATTGCATGTCGTTGGCGGGATGGACAGAAAAAACCGCCTTCTGGTGGGTATGTATTCCCCGCAAGAGCTTGAACAAATGGACTACCAATGGGCCGTGGAATTTGGTCCTGTTCTTATTGTCAATGGGGAGAAGGCGAAAATTACGGGGTTGGCCGGCGGGCTTGCGCCGCGCGCAGCAATTGGGCAAACAGCAAATGGCACAATCCTTATGGTTGTGATTGACGGCCGGCAGCCCAAGAGCGTCGGTGCTACTTACCTGGATCTACAACGCATATTCGTTGAATACAGCGCAATCAATGCCATTGTGCTAGATGGCGGTTCCTCCTGTTCCATGTTGTATGAGGGCCGGATCATCAACTCTCCATCTTCCGGGGCAGAAGCAAGGCGCTTACCGAATGCAATTGTAATACAAGAATAGCACGAGTGAACCTTCGCATCACTCAACCCTCCCCTTCGTACGCGCCAAGGCGGTAACCCGCCGAAAAAATTTCGGCGAAATCTGCAAATGAAAAAATTTTTACGGAATTTTCACAAAAACCCCCGTTTTGGCACAGAAAAGTGCGCCAAAACGGGGGTTTCCTCGGGGATAGTGAAGGGGGTAATTTTGCGACCATACTGGCTCGCCAATGTTGTCTGCGTTCTCTCGCACTGAGGGCAACCGAAAACAGCAGTACCAGGGCTCCGGAGTATCGCCTGGCGTAACTTTATGCCGTCCTATAGACCCGCAGCCCGACCGCATTCAGCATAGAGAAAATGCTTCTCACCGCATTGCGGTCGTAGTCCTGAATTTCTTTCGGCAAAGCACTAAAAGGGATCAGATACGGGCTTATTTTTTTGTCCACATCCTTTACCGGCCCGAGCGTCCAGTCATTCTTCATCCGCTCTATCATCCAATTGTCATGCTCCTGCCATGCCAACCGCTCAACCTGTTCAGGCGTAAACGCCGTAACCTCCTCCGTATTTTCAATCGGCTCGGCCGAAGCCTGTAAGCCGCATGAGGACAGCTTGGAAAACACATCGCGCGCCTGCCGGATATTGGAATATTTAAGCGTGTCGGGCAGGCCTTCCCAGGTGGGGTACTCCACTTCCTTGCCGTCGGCCCTGAGCCTTTTGTTGTGCTCCTCATGGGCAAATCTTGCCATCAAGGCGAGGTTTGACAGCAGCGGGCGGGCGACAAGCTCGTCCCTTTCCATGATGGTAACCAAATACAGCTCCGAGCTTGTTGTTTGTGTGATGTTCATGCCATTTGGGAAAACACCGGCAATCTCCAGCACATTGTTCAGGAAATCCATCTTTTCCGCGCCAAAGTTCTCGGCCATCAAGCCCTCGGAGGTTAAGTAATGCAGCCGCAGGGATTCGTCCGTCACTTCAAACTCGCTCGCTTCGGCAAGTACCCTCTTCTTATCCTGTTTGCCATAGGCCGTCCGGTTCCATTCCTGCAATTCATCGCACAAAATCAACAGGTACCCGATGGGATGCTTTGACACCGGGAGCTTTCCCAGGGAAAACGGCGGCTTCATCAGCCCGTTGCGATAATAGTTGTGCATGAATATCGCGCCCGCGCAATCAAGCACGGGGTGATACAAAACATCCGCCGGAATACCGCTACGCTGGACCAGATAGCCGTACCATTTCAGAAGTATAAGGGCGCTGTAATAGCCGTGGTCAACGAATCCGATTTTCTGCATTGTCTGGAGGAAATTCGACACCGCGTTCCTAACAGGTTCAAACGCAACACCAAATGCCGCGTGGAAATTGTACGCGATCAGATTCGTCGGCTTGAGGGGATCGAGGTCAATGCCAAGCCCCAGCGATACAGAAACTCCCCGGCGGGTGCCGGAACCGCGCCGTCGTAAGGATAAACCCTCACGCGCTCGAAGGCTTCGCGGTACCTGGGGTTTTTCGCGAATATGGAAAGCCCCAATACAAATACATTTACCGAGTGAACCAGGTGATCGCGCTGTTTATCCAGCAGCACCGACGAATGTTCCTCATAGGCCTGCAACGCGTCAAGCAAATCGACAAAGCTGCCGCCCTCCTCCAGATGAATGCGGAAGCAATCGAAAAAACTCGTATAGACCGCAAACGCAGTGTCTTTGCTCTCCTCCGCGAGGAACTTATCTATCGCCACTTGCAGGAAAGACACATACGCAATACCGCTGCCGGTTAAACGGCGCTCAAAAAAGTGTTTTATGTACTCTCTTGTCTGTTTCATGCCGCATCGCTCCTCTCACATTGCCCGGTACACCCTCAGGCCAACGTTCCTCAGCAACGGGATAATATTCCGCACGGTGTCGATGTCCTTTTGCCGCTCCGCCTCGGGCAGCTGCCCGTACGGCACCAGCATATTGTGATGCTTCAGGCCGTTATCCCGCACGGGGGCGTATGTCCAGCCGTTGGCCAGCTTTTCCTGCATCCAGCGGATGTGTTCGCTTTGCGCCAGCAGCAGCGTGGTCGGCTCGTCGAATGCCTCCACGGAAGGGAAGGGCGCGTCCCCGGCATCATAGGCCAAGCCCGCCATGCTGAGCTTTTCGGTTATGCCGCGCGCCTGCGCCCGGTTGGATTCCC